>OLRJ01002381.1_pt1 | contig 14032 bp, 14 predicted proteins | sample 1672741 | NCBI WGS metagenome assembly OLRJ01 (sample SAMEA3136719, study PRJEB25190) | human gut metagenome | biome: human gut; feature: human-associated habitat; material: faeces | place: Austria | collected 2013
AACCGGGGCATATGGCCGGGCTTCTTGTACAGTTGAAGAAAATATTCGGACTCAACATCGCCACCATTGCTTTTGGTGTTTTGCTGATTTATATGGTATTTACAGCAGTCCTTTTGATCACCTCCACACATATAGAGTCCTATCAGGTAACCACAGGACCCCTTTCCCGGAATGAAACCTATACCGGCCTTTCCATTCGGGAGGAGAGTGTATTTAAGGCAGAGTCATCCGGTTATGTGAATTATTACGCAAGAGAAGGCAGCAAGATCAATGCCGGCGGAGCGGTCTACGGCTTAAGCTCTGGCAAGACCTCCGAGACTTCCGCGGCACTTAGCTCGGAAGACCTGGCGAAAATCCGCAGCTCCATGCTCAGCTTTTCCAAAAGCTTTTCAAGCAGCAAATTTAATAATACTTACAGCTTTAAGAATCAGCTGGAAGGAAGCATTCTTCAATATGAGGGAATCTCTACTGACGGAAATGCAGGTTCCCAATTTGTGACCATCGGTGGGCAGAATATCAGTAAAGCACAGACAGATGGTATTATTTTGTATTCCATGGATGGATATGAGAATAAAACTGTAGACAATCTTACAGCCGAGGATTTTGATCAGACAGCATACCACGAAACTGACCTGAAAACAGATGGGAAGGTACAGGCTGGAGATAATATTTACACCAATATTACCAGTGAATTATGGAGTCTGGTTATTCCACTCAGCAACAAACAGGCAACCCAGCTGGAAGGCCGTTCTACTATTCGTGTAAAGTTTCTCAAGGATGATATGACGCAGAGCGGCGACTTTTCCATTATCAAAATTGATGGGCAAAAATATGGCAAAATAGACTTCAGCCGTGGGCTGATCCGCTATGCTTCCGATCGTTTTCTTGATATTGAACTGGTAACCAATACGGTAACCGGTCTTAAAATTCCGCTTTCTGCGGTGGTATTTCAAGATTTTTACGTAATTCCTGCTGAATACGCCACCGAAGATCCAGACAGCAAAAATATAGGTTTCAACAAGGTTTCCAGGGATTCTGATGGCAATAATGTCAAAACCTTTGTCAACGCCACCATATACGGCAAGGTAAAGGCCAATCCCGATGATCCAGAGGATGAATCCTACAATTATTATGTAGATAAGAGTATTTTCCTAGAGGGAGATGCCATTATAAAGGATAATTCCAATCAACGTTTTATCGTTGGTGAAACAGATTCCCTTGAGGGTGTTTACTGCGTAAATCAGGGGTATGCAGTATTCCGGCATGTTGAAATACTGGATCAGAACGAAGAATATGCCATCATTTCCAGCAATACTTCTTACGGACTTTCCAGATATGACCGTATTGCAAGGGATTCTTCCCAGGTGAAATAACAGGAGATCCCCACTACGGTAAATGCAAGAGATACTCTGTTCAGATATACAAATTTAAGGAGGCTTATGAATGTTAGCTGAAAATTTACAGCAGGTAAATGCAAATATTGAAAAAGCCTGTGCAGTTGTTTCACGTAACCCAGGCGAGGTTACATTGATTGCGGTAAGCAAAACCAAACCAGTATCTATGCTTCAGGAAGCATATGATGCCGGTGCCCGTGTCTTTGGCGAGAATAAGGTTCAGGAAATTATGGATAAATACGACCAGCTGCCTTCTGATATCCAGTGGCACATGATTGGCCATCTTCAGCGCAATAAAGTAAAGTACATTATTGACAAGGTTGCCATGATCCACTCAGTAGATTCCCTGCGTCTGGCCCAGACTATTGAGCAGGAGGCTGCCAAAAAGGATCTTATCATGCCTGTTCTTCTGGAAGTAAATGTTGCAGAAGAGGAGAGTAAATTTGGCTTAAAGGTAAATGAAGTTCTTCCTCTTTTACAGGAAATCAGCACATTTTCCCATATCAAAGTAATGGGGCTTATGACAATTGCTCCATTTGTTGAAAATCCAGAAGAAAATCGTGAAGTTTTTCGCACATTAAAGAAATTAAGTGTTGACATTAGCGCCAAAAACATTAATAATATTAATATGAGTGTTCTGAGTATGGGTATGACCGGAGATTATCAGGTTGCTGTCCAGGAAGGCTCAACCATGGTACGTGTGGGAACCGGTATTTTTGGTGAACGAAATTATGCCACACGGCAAGAAGATTAAGATTGGAGATTGAAAATGAGCGTTTTTGATAAATTATTAGATTCTATTAAACTGAATGATGACGATTATGATGAAGATAATTATTTAGATGAGGATCTGATGGACGATGAAGAGGGAGATTTCTTTGATGACGATCCTATGGATGACAAGCCTAAGAAGAAATTCTTCGAGAAATTCGGTCGTAAGAAAGAGGACGATTTGGCTGACGAAGATACTTCCTTTGACGAAGAACCTGTACATACAGCAGCACCAAAGACTGCTGCCAAGGCTCCTGCGAAACAGCCAGCTGAGAAGCAGCGCCCTGTAGCTTCTTCCAAAATCACTCCGATGAGAAGCAGCCGTCGTGCGAATCAGGCTTCTTCTATGGAGGTTTGTGTGATCAAACCTGCTTCCATGGAGGACACCCGGGAGATTGCAGACACACTTCTTGACAATGCAACTGTAATTCTGAATCTGGAGGGTATTGATGTAGAACTTGCACAGCGTATTATTGATTTTGCATCTGGCGCATGTTATTCCCTGAATGGTTCCCTTCAGAAGATTTCCAGCTACATCTTCGTACTTGGTCCGTCTTCTGTAGATATCACTGGTGATCTTCAGAATATTCTTGGCGGCGCTACACCTTCTGTAAGAGCCGGTTATTGATTTTTATGGATAAGGATGAATTTTTACTTAAGAGAATCCGGGAGCTGGCAAATCTCTCTTACCAGAGAGATATTGTCACCTTTACGGATTTTCTTAACTTAAATGAACAAAATATGCTTGCTTCCCTTAAGCTTCACCAGATGGGCGTAGAGGTAAAGCTTTTCGGTGGCTATGAGCATGCAGAACGGCAGATGGCAGCTTTTTTCCCCGGAGGTCTTGGTTTTTCCTGGGATTATCCTATTGACTGCCTGAAAATAGAGCCCAAGGCTCTTCGTTTTTCTGAGGAGCTTGGACATAGAGATTATCTTGGAGCGCTCCTGAATCTTGGCGTTGACCGCAGTGTAGTTGGTGATATCCTCATCAAGGATAAAGAAGCCTGGTTTTTCTGCCTTCATAAAATGTCTGACTTTTTTATTGAAAATCTTATTCGGGTAAAACATACTACCGTTCTGGTTTCCAGAGTAGAGCAGGCAGAAGAGATTCCGGAACCTGAATTTGAAATGATAAATGGCACCTGCGCTTCTGTAAGGCTGGATGCTCTCATCGGGCTGGCTTTTCAGACGTCCAGAAGCAGCATGGTTTCTTTTATTGAAAGCGGTCTTGTGTTTGTAAACGGCAAACTGATCACCTCCAATGGATATGAGCCAAAAGAAGGCGATATTATTTCCGTTCGCGGCAAAGGACGCTTTATCTATGATGGTGTATCCAGACAGACAAAGAAAGGACGCCTTGGTGTCCGCATTCGAAAATACGTATAAACAATAATACATTTGGAGAGGATTTAACTATGGCAGAAGAAAAATTACTTGTAAAACGTGACGGGGAGTTCTGTTATCCCATTTATTTTGAAAATGACTTTTCTTTTCTTTCACAGGCCTTGACAGACGAAGGGCTTGCAGGGAAAAGCATGTGTATTGTTTCAGATTCCACAGTAGCACCTCTCTATGCAGACCAGGTGAAAGCAGAGCTTTTGAAAGTATCCGATCATGTATGCCAGTTCACTTTCCCCGCCGGAGAAGCATACAAGAATCTTGATACCGTACAGGATCTTTTCCAGTGCCTTATTGAGAATGGGCTTGACCGCAAAAGTCTGGTGGTTGCTCTTGGAGGCGGAGTAACAGGAGACTTATCCGGCTTCGGTGCCGCAGCCTATCTTCGTGGAATTGATTTTATCCAGATTCCTACCACGCTTCTGGCGCAGGTGGACAGCAGCGTAGGCGGTAAAACTGGCGTTGATTTCAGACAGTTTAAAAATATGGTAGGCGCTTTTCATCAGCCCCGACTGGTTTATATGAACATGGCCACCTTGCAATCCCTCCCTGAGCGCGAATTTGGCTGTGGAATGGGTGAAATTCTAAAGACCGGACTAATTTGCGATAAAGGCTTTTTCGACTTTGTATGCGCAAATTACAAGGTCATCCGCACTATGGATCCAGAAATGCTTGCCGTTATGATCCGAAAATGCTGTGCCATCAAAGCCGGGGTTGTAGAGCGGGATCCCAAAGAACAGGGAGAGCGTGCTCTTCTTAATCTTGGCCACACCATAGGACATGCAGTCGAAAAGCTGATGAACTTTAACCTTCTCCATGGTCAGTGTGTGGGAATCGGACTGGTTGCCGCAGCTGCCATTTCCAGGGAAAGAGGTCTCCTCACAAATGGTGAATACGAGCAGATCTGCCATAGCCTTAAGCTTTACGGTCTGCCTTTGTATGTGGAAGGACTTTCTCCCAGAGACATTCTTGCAGCTACCAAAAAGGACAAAAAAATGGAACAGGGACAGATTAAATTTATTCTTATGGATGGTCTTGGAAAGAGCTTTATTGACAAGACAGTTACGGATCAGGAGCTTCTTGTGGGAATTCACGCCATCTGCAGGTAATCTATCATGGAAAATAAAACAGCTTCAAACTACAATGATCTTCCACTAAAAGCACCTAAATTAAAAGGAATTCTGCTTATCCTTTTTCTGGTTCTTCTGGATCAGGGAACAAAGTATCTTGCAATCAGGTATCTGAGAGGATCCTCCGGGATTTCTCTTATTGATAATGTGTTAAACCTTCGTTACCTTGAAAACAGAGGCATGGCATTTGGCCTTCTCCAGAATAAGATTCTTTTTCTGGTGCTTACCTGTATTGTTTTTTTTGTGGCTATTATATATCTTTTTATAAAAGCACCTGCAACTGTTTATTATAGACCACTGCTTTATACAGCGGCAATTGTGTTCGCTGGAGCAATGGGGAATTTTATAGACCGTGTTTTCCGTGGATATGTGGTAGATTTTATTTATTTTTCCCTGATTGATTTTCCCACGTTTAATGTGGCAGATATTTACGTGACCTGTGGGATCACAGTGATGGTATTTCTTATGTTTTTCCGTTATAAAGAAGAAAATGATTTTGACTTTCTGAAACCGGGGAACAGATCTGCCAGGTAAATTGATTTGTCTGATTTTTCATATACCGCGTAATTGAGAGAGGAGTTTTACTGATACATGGAGCAATTGGAATTTACAGCAACCGAAAATGAAGCAGGAGTGCGCATAGACCGCTGTCTTTCCGATAAATATGAGGAACTTTCCCGTTCTTATCTTCAGAAGCTTCTGAAAGAACAAGGTGTTACCGTCAATGGGAAAGCAGTAAAAGCAAACTACAAAATACAGGCAGGGGATCTGGTTCAGACAACCCTGCCTGATCTGACTGAACCGGATATTCTTCCGGAAAATATCCCTTTGGACATTTTATACGAAGATGATGATGTACTGGTGATAAATAAGCCCAAAGGAATGGTAGTCCATCCTGCAAATGGCCACACCAGCGGAACTTTGGTAAATGCTATTATGTACCACTGTCAGGGCAATCTGTCCGGTATTAACGGGGTTATGCGTCCTGGAATCGTCCACCGTATTGATAAGGACACTACAGGAGCTCTTCTTGTATGCAAGAATGACACGGCTCACCGTGATCTGGCCCAGCAACTGAAAGCGCATACTATCAAGCGGCGTTACCGGGCTATTGTGGCAGGTAATCTTAAGGAAGATGAAGGTACTGTAGAAGGCCCGATCGGCCGTCACCCAATTGACCGGAAAAAAATGGCGATCAACTACAAAAATGGAAAAGACGCTGTCACCCATTATAAAGTCCTGGAACGTTTCGGGAATGCGACTTATATCGAGTGCCGCCTTGAAACCGGTCGTACCCATCAGATTCGTGTACATATGACCAGCCTTGGACATCCTCTTCTTGGCGATGAGATCTATGGCTCAGGCAAAAATCCTTATCATCTCCAGGGACAGACTCTTCATGCCATGGTTTTGGGCTTTGTTCACCCAAGAACAGGAGAGTATATGGAATTTTCCGCACCTTTGCCAGAATATTTTCTCAATTTGTTAGAAAAATTAAGAAAATAGTTGTCAGTTTACCCTGATGTAGTGTATAATAATCTTACAAAATTCCTATGAATTGCCAGTCACGAAGTGAACAGTAACAAAGGAATTGCAGAAGGGAGTGGCAGATATGAACAATACAACAAGTTCAATTATTACCATCGGACGTGAATATGGAAGTGCCGGCAGACAGATTGGCCAGGAAGTAGCCAAATATTTCGGAATCAAATGCTACGATAAAGAGCTTCTGGAGCATGCCGCAAACGACAGCGGTATTTGCAAGGAATTATTTGAGAATCACGACGAGAAGCCAACAAACAGCTTCCTGTATTCTCTTGTAATGGATACTTATTCTTTTGGATATTCTTCTGCTGGATTTACAGACATGCCTATGAACCATAAGGTTTTCCTGGCACAGTTTGAAGCGATCAAGAAATTAGCAGCAGAGGGTCCATGTGTTATGGTTGGACGTTGCGCAGATTATGCTCTTGCAGATAACAAAGACTGTTTCAGCGTATTCATTCACGCAGACCTTGACTGGAGAATCAAACGTATTGCAGGCAAATACAATAAGACTCCCAAGGAAGCCAAGGATATGATTTCCAAGACAGATAAGAGCCGTGCAAGCTATTATAACTACTACACCAATAAGAAATGGGGCGCAGCAACAGGCTACAGCTTAAGCGTTGACAGCAGTGTACTTGGTATTGAGGGTGCTGCACAGGCGATTATCAATACCATACATATTTTTGATGACCTTAAGAAATAATTTATACAGATTATGTAAGAGTAGGGAGTTCTCGAAAGAGAGCTCCTTATTTTTACCACTTTATACTTTTTTAATAAGACATTATGAAGAAACTGTGCTATAATAAAAGGAAATTGCTGTTAGACAGATAACAGCACAGATACTTATTCGTTACTGTGCAGGCTGTAAACAGCAACACGCATTATGCATTCATATTTCAGGAGGACGATAGTACAATATGAAATTACGCTGGGACAACCAACATGTTCGCTGGGGAGTGACTGCCTTCCTGGTAATTGCAGCCAGTATGCTTTTTTATTACGGTGTTTTCCATATGAAAACACTGATCACTGGAATCCAGACTTTCCTGGGGATTCTGACACCAATTATCTATGGTGTTGTGATCGCATTTTTACTTACCCCTCTACTAAATTTTTTTGAAAAAAAAATTATTTATCCTCTTCTTGCCAAGAAAGAAGTATTCGTAGGAGAGAAGGGACGCAAGGCAATCCGCTGGGCATGTGTCATTTTATGTATGTCTCTTTTCCTTGCTCTTATCTATACACTTATTATGATGATTCTGCCGGAATTGATACGAAGCGTTATGGGCTTGATCTACAGTTTTCCCTCCTATGTGAAGGTTATCCAGAAGTGGCTGGAGTCCTTTATTGAAAAATGGAATCTAAACAGCGATGCACTGAACACTTTAAACCAGTCCATTACAACTGCACAGGAGTATCTGACTACCAATATCCTTCCTCAGATGCAGGAGATGCTTAAGAATATTTCAGCAGGTGTGTTTGAATTGATCAATTTTCTGAAGAATTTCCTGATCGGAGCAATTGTTTCCCTGTATCTGATGGCAGATAAGGAAGGCTTTACTGCTAAGGCAAAAATGCTCACCTACGCAGTTTTTAACACCCAGCATGCCAATTTTATTATTCATTCCATGCGCTTTACCAATAAAACTTTTATTGGATTTTTCACAGGAAAAATTTTGGATTCTGCAATTATCGGAGTTCTATGCTATATTGGCATGAGCTTTTTGAATATGCCGTATACACTTTTAATTAGTGTGATCATCGGTGTGACCAATGTAATTCCTTTCTTTGGACCTTACCTTGGAGCGATTCCAAGCATTTTTCTGATCTTGCTGGTTAATCCACTACAGGCCATTTATTTTGCCATCTTTATTCTGATTCTGCAGCAGTTTGACGGTAACATCCTTGGACCAAAGATTCTTGGCGAATCTACTGGACTTTCCAGCTTCCTGGTTATTGTAGCGATCCTTATTGGCGGCGGTATCTTTGGAATCCCTGGTATGCTCATTGGAGTACCTGTTTTCGCAGTACTTTATGCTGCACTTGACAAATTGGTCCATATCAGCCTGATTTATAAAAAGGTTCCAGATGAAGAACAGAAGTATACCAATATTGACTGCCTGGATCCAGACACACACGAACCGATTCTTTTCCCGGTGGAAGAGCCCGTAAAAAAAGAAACACCAAGGCGTACTGCAATGCTGGAATTTACTCTTACTTTGTTTAAAACAATCCAGCGGATTCTGATTGCCATCTGGGCTTTTGTTAAGAAGTATTCCATAATAATTTTTGAAAAAGTCAGACAATTAGTAGAAGAGTACCAACAGAAGATAAAAGAGAAACAGAATAGTAAAAAGGACGGAAATTAACATGCGACTTTTAATACAGCGTGTCAACCACGCAAATGTGAAGGTAAATGGCGAAATGATCGGAAGCATTGGAAAAGGTTTTCTTGTTCTGGTCGGTGTAGGGCAAAACGACACCAGGGAGATTGCAGACAAATACTTGAAAAAAATGCTTGGGCTTCGTATTTTCGAAGATGAAAACGGCAAAACGAACCTTTCCCTGGCAGATGTAAATGGGGAGCTTTTAATGGTTTCACAGTTTACCCTGTACGCAAATTGCAAGAAGGGAAACCGACCAGGCTTTACAGAGGCAGGCGCACCAGATGCAGCCAATGAGCTTTATGAGTATATGCTGAAGGAAGCTGCAAAGGTTGTACCAGTTGTCCAGCATGGTATGTTTGGCGCTGATATGAAGGTTTCACTGGAGAACGACGGACCTTTTACCGTAATGCTGGATGAATCAATTATGTGATAATTAAGAAAAACGCCGGAACTGCCCGGAAGAAGTGGCTGATCCGGCGTTATATCCCGCATCTGGATCTATACGACAAACCCGAGTTTTTCATATAGATAGGCTATGGAAAGGAGCCACTTCCCCGAAATTCATGGATTTTCCAGGATTTTCACTATATACCACCTTTTATAACTTATAACAAATTTACATTGTTTAAATGCATGAATTTCCAATTCATCCTGTTGTTTAAAGTTTTAACTCAAAAATAAGGAGATTCTTCATGGATAAAAAAATTACCTACCACGAACAAACTGATGTTGAAAATACTTTACGTCTCCGCGACGTTCTAAAAACCATACCACCTTTTTGTAAGGATTTCTTTCGTGCCATCGAACCACGCACCACGACCAAGACCCGCATTTCCTACGCCTATGACATTCGGATTTTCTTCCAGTTTCTTCTGGAGCAAAATCCAGCCTTCAGGGACTGGTCTATGGATGCCTTTACCGTCGATGTTCTGGATCAGATCACAGCTCTTGATCTCGAGGAATACGAAGAATATCTGAAGGTTTACCAGGCTGGGGAAAAAACTGAAACCAATGGTGAACGTGGGCTGAAACGAAAAATGTCTTCCTTGCGAAGCTTTTACGCTTATTATTTTAAACGGGAAATGATCCATACCAATCCAACGGTTCTTGTAGATGTTCCTAAGATTCATCAGAAAAGCATTATCCGCCTGGAGGCTGATGAAGTAGCTATGCTGCTGGATTATATTGAACATGGAGGTGACGATCTTACCGGGCAGAAAAAAGTCTATTATGAAAAAACCAAGGACCGCGATCTCGCTCTTGTTACTCTCCTGCTGGGAACAGGTATTCGTGTTTCAGAATGCGTGGGGCTTGACATTGAGGACGTAGATTTCAAAAATAATGGAATCAAAGTCACCCGAAAGGGTGGAAATGAAATGGTTGTATACTTTGGTCCTGAAGTCGAAAAGGCCTTAAAAAACTACCTGGAGGTTCGCAAGAATATTGTGCCTGTAGAAGGCCACGAGCACGCTCTCTTCTACTCTACCCAGCGGAAACGGATCGGTGTCCAGGCTGTGGAAAACCTGGTCAAGAAATACGCCAGACAGGTTACCACAACCAAAAAGATCACCCCGCATAAGCTCCGCAGTACATACGGTACCGCGCTCTACCAGGAAACAGGCGATATTTACCTTGTAGCGGACGTTTTAGGTCATAAGGATGTCAATACTACCAAGAAGCATTATGCGGCCTTAGACGACTCCAGACGGCGTCAGGCGGCCACTGCCGTAAAACTGCGCGAGGATTAGCATCTTAATAGTTGTTTACATAATATCATTATGGTTAATATGATATATCTTACGGATTTTAATTATTGTATGCGATAACAACAAAAAAGGACATAACTCAATCTGTGAGTCATGTCCTTATGTACTTTCTTTTGGTTTTACTGAATAATTTATAGCTGCAATATCATATCATCTGAGATTATAATGCTACTGCAATCTTATCCTGTAATGCATCTGGTAATTCTTCTTTATCAAGGGAAATACTAACAACTACAGAAATACCGTATTTTTCGCTAATCTTATCGAGCTGTCCGAGAGTATCTGTAACGTCTGCATCTTCCAGTTTGGATACTTTAAGGAAGCTGTCCAGATAAATCTGCTCAAGATCGTGATCCTGGGAGATAATACCACAGATAAAACCTACGAACTCATCTGCATTCTTCAATGGATAAGAGGAAACGTCGATCAGACGTACCTTATTGTTAAGCTCATACATGTGTTTGGTACTCTTGTCAAGATAAACAATGCTTCCGTTAGCTTCTTTCACTGCATTGTTTACTCTGTCTAAGAGCACTTTTGTTTTGCCTTTGCCTTTCTTTCCTACGATCAGTTCAACCATGATGTTTTCCTCCTTAGACAATATGATATTAAATTTTTACCAAAAACCTTGTTTAATATGTCTCATATTATAGTATAATTTTTCTAAAAACACAAGAGTTTTTTTAATATTTCTGTCTATTTTTCTCAATTGTGGCTACGATTCCGGATTCCTTGTAAAATATCACAGGAACAACACAAGTCAGGCAAACACCTCTAACAGACCGTATTATCTCCCCCTCAGTTAATGTTCTGCAACAAAGAAGACATCTGCTGATAAAGCTCATCCTTGGTGGCAGCTCCCATTACAATGGAAATATAGGGTTTTCCGTAAGCATTCTGACTGAGCAGGGCCAGGCAGTTTCCTGCATTGTCTGTGGTACCGGTTTTGCCACCTAAAATAGTCACATTCTTTGGCGGGGTAGCTTCTCCGGTAAGATAGTGATCGGTAGCAGTTAAAGTAGTGCTTGCACTGCTTCCATCAGCATGTGTGTACTCTACCGTATAAGATCCTAGCTGGGTGATATTGGTAAATTCCGGATAATTCAAAGCCTCCTTTAACATCAGATATATGTCATAAGGAGTGGTATAATGATTCTCATCCTGCAGACCGTGGGGATTGGTAAAATGAGTTCCTGTGCAGCCCAGCTCCTGTGCATAGCTGTTCATCATCTCCACAAACCCTTCTGTAGAACCACCTACATGCTCTGCAATGGCTGCAGCAGCATCATTGCCGGAATACACCAGAAGACAGTGTAGAAGCTGATCCATGGTAACCTGGTCTCCTTCCCAGAAACCACAGACCTGGGAACCTTCTTCCAGATTCAGGTTCTCCTGTGTAATCGTCACTACGTCATCCATATTCCCATATTTCAGAGCAAGCATAGCGGTCATGATCTTGGTGATACTTGCCGGATACACTTTCTGAAGAGCCTGTTTTGAATAAAGGACTTTTCGGTCATCCAGATCCAGAAGAAGCCCTTTCTGTTCTTCCCCAAGGGATACTCCATCCATAGGAACATCTGATACCACCACGCATAAATTCTTGGCGAATCCATCTGCTCTAAGATTGTCGGAATCTGTTAGCCCTCCGGAAAATTCTTTGGATGCGGTGTATGGCTCATCCAATTTGCCAAAAATGCTTCCACTTCGAAGCAGGTAAATTGCTCCGATTCCCACACCACCTAGTATGATTAGAAGCAGAAGCAAAAGAATGGTATTTTTTATTCTCCACCTTCTTGCTTTGCGGTATTTTGCAGACTTGCGCCTGGAACTGTTCTTCTTTGCGGCTGTCATAAGTATTCCTCTTTCTTATCGATTTCTTTTTTCTTAAGTTCTTTATTATAAGCACTGCTCTGCAGACCTACATTCATCACCAGTCCCATACCGATAAACAGACTGACAAGAGAAGTCAGACCATAACTAACAAATGGAAGGGGTGTACCTGTATTCGGTGCCAGTCCTGTGGCAACACAGATATTCAGGAAACTCTGTATCGCCACAATACTGCCAATTCCACAGCAGACTATTTTTCCTGCAAGGTCCTTTGCACGCAGACTCATCCGGATACATTCCACCGAAATCAGCAATAGCAAAACAATCAAAGTGATACATCCTATGAATCCGTACTCTTCTCCTGCAACTGCAAAAATAAAGTCAGTCTGGTTCTCTGCAACAAAGTTTCCTGCATTTACGGAAGAAACCTGATCATCCCCTGAAAGCTTCTTTCCCACCAGCTCTCCAGAAGCAATTGCAGTTTTGGAGTTGTTCTGCTGTTCAATATCATCCTGATACTCCTCATTTTCTGGATAAAGGAATGACATAATACGCTGTCTCTGGTAATCCTTGATCAGTGTCTGATCTGGCTGCACAACAATGGACAAAAATATAATAAGCAGCGGAACAGCGATCAGGATCGCACCCCCAATGATCTTATAACTCAATCCGGCCACATACAGAAGAATACAGAAAATGATGGTTACTGTAATGGTATTCTTCATATCAGGCTGTGCATAGATCAACGCCAGCGGAACAGCCAAAAGAAGTACAGACTCTGCCAGTATCTTAAAGGTATTGATATCATCCTCGTGATCCATGAAAAACTTAGCGAAAAACAAAATAATAATGATCTTGGAAAGCTCTGTAGGCTGAAAACGGAAGCCTCCAATGTCCAGCCATCTGGAGGCACCACCAGCCTCACTTCCGAACAAACGCACACCAATAAGCATAAGCAGATTAAAGCCATACATAATCCACTGGAAATTCAATATCCAGGAATAATCCATTAAGGACAGGATCACAAGGATCACAAGTCCCATCACCACCCCCAAAAGCTGTTTGTTTCTTAAATCCGGTGAAGCGCTGGCCACCAGCTGTACTCCAAACAGACTGATCGCAGTCAGGAGAATTACCAGTTTAAAATTGTAAAAACGAAGCTTATACTGTTTAATCATAAATTTATCTGTCCTTTTTCGTTATCACCGGAATATATGCCATCAAAACCGGCGGTTCCTGTGATATCTGTATTTTTACTTTATTCTCCTCTATGGTTACATACTTTTTTACTGTATGTACCAGATCACTTTTTAACATTTTCATCATCTGTGGAGAGCACTCTATGCGTTCCGAGATCAGGAGCAGTTTCATCCTGTCACGGGCATATCCTGCCGAACGCCTTTTATCGTGAAAAAAAGGTTTCATGCAAAATCCCTCCGTTTTCGATTATTTGTTTACATAACATTATTATTGACAACTATACATTTCATAATCTATTTCCAGCAGATATCTGGCAGTGTGGCGAAATCTCATTTAATGTCTTTTAAACAATCTTGAGAACATACTTTTCTTCTGTTTGATCTCTACAAAAGGCACATCCTCTCCCATAAGTCTTTTGCAGATATTGCGGTATTCTTCCTCTGCCTGGGAATTCTTTCCGGAAAGCGGCTCTCCCTGGTTGGTGGCTACTACGATCTGCTCATCATCCAAAAGAGTTCCGATCAGGTCCACTGCCAGAATCTCTGTCACATCATCCACAGACATCATATCTCCCCTGGCGATCATGTCAGGACGAAGACGGT
>OLRJ01002382.1_pt1 | contig 14029 bp, 15 predicted proteins | sample 1672741 | NCBI WGS metagenome assembly OLRJ01 (sample SAMEA3136719, study PRJEB25190) | human gut metagenome | biome: human gut; feature: human-associated habitat; material: faeces | place: Austria | collected 2013
CCGAAAGGAGTAAACCCCCTTGAAGACGACGAGGTTGATAGGGCAGGGGTGGAAGCACAGTAATGTGTGGAGCTGACTGCTACTAATAGGGTGAGGGCTTGACCAAAAAGCGAGAAAGCGGTCAGGACAGGAAGAAAACAGACCGGAGTGAGTTCACTCACAGAGGGATGTTTACAGACTGGCCTGGACATTTGCGAGCAAATGACACCGAATGACGGAGTCATGAGGTGACCGTGAATCGAGCATAAGCATGGTCTAATGATTCAGTTGAATGTCAACATGTATGTAGTTTTGAAGTTACGATAGAGGTGAAAAGTACTTAGACAGAATGTTTAAGTGCTTTTTTGTTATATAAAGAATTGAAAATATAACACCAATATTATATTACAATAACAAAACGAAAGGATCACCCATGCCGACAATACTTACCATCAATCGTGAGGACATGCTGGAACTGACACGCCGAATGACCCCGGCACGAACATCCATGACCCGCATAGCAGGTTGCTATCTTGACAAAGACAATTTTATTGACGGAACCTTCAACACTAATTTCCTGAAACTCAGTCACTCCCAGAAAACCAGTAACCTGAATATAGCCAAAACAATCCCCTTTTCCCCTACAAACCAGAACCTCAAAAGGTACAAATTCTCCACCGAAACCCTGAAAACCACCGGGATCAGACAACTTCTCCTGGGGATTAAAACCTGTGGACTCAAAAATGACGCCCTTCTGGATACCTTTTACGACTATATTGCCGAACATTATCATAGTACCCACGATTACGCCATATATCTTTATCATAATATATACGATATTCCCCTGAAAGCGTCCGATCATGAAAGCCTGTGGGAATCCGAAGAAATTTACGAATACATCATCTGTGCATTTTGTCCGGTAACCGGCGATTACGAACCCGACAAACCAGAATGCGGATTTATTTTTCCGGCCTTCTGCGACAGAAGCGAAGATCCTTCTTATATAGATGTATATCAGAAAAACCCGGATCATCCCCATACAGATCTTTTACAAATATTGGACCTTCTTTAAAATAAAAATGCTCTGGCATCCCGGAAATTCAAAATTGAGATACCAGAGCATTTATATAATTCACCTTTACGATTCTCTGAATTTTCTTATACGGATATAATAGCTTACCACCAGCAACACCGCAGCACCAGTCCAGGCAGTAATCTCTGCATAAAAAATACCATTTTGCCCCATAATCTTCGGGAGCAGTAAAGCTACCCCCACCCGGATAAAAAACTCCACAACACCACTCAGCATAGGAATCATTGTATCTCCCAGCCCCTGAAGTGCCGATCTGTATACATGAAGAAAATACAGAATACACAGAACACTTGCCATAATTGAAAGATAATGCCACGCAATCCCCAGAACCTGTTCTGTCTGTGCCGGATCACCAGAGATAAACATTCTGAGAATATGCTTCCCAAAGATAAACATCATAACAGAAATAAAAGCAGAAGTCAGGAAGGCAAGAAATCCACTGATATGAACGCCTTTTTTGATTCTGGAGATCTGTCCTGCACCAAGATTCTGCCCTACATAAGTAATAATCGCATACCCATAGGAGATTGCTGCCATTTCAAGAATTCCATACAGCTTGTTGGTTGCAGTAAAACCTGCAACAAAAAGAAAACCATATCCATTTACCACGAACTGAACAGCCAGTCCCCCCAGAGAAATGATCACATCCTGAAAAAGAATCGGTGTACCGAGAGATAGAAGCTCTCGGTTCAGCCCCGGAACAGCCCGAAAATCATCCTTGGTTATATGCACAATTTCAATTTTTCTGACGATGATAAAACAATACAATGCAGAAAAACATTGAGCAATCACTGTAGCAAGAGCAGCACCTGCAACTCCCATATGAAAACCTGCTACAAAAATAAGATCCAGAATAATATTGATCCCTGCTGCGATCACCATTGCAATCAGAGGTGTACGACTGTTGCCAAGAGAACGAAGAACACCGGCAAAAACATTATAGGCAGCTACTACAGGAATGCCACAGAACACGATCCGGAGATACAGAAGAGACATTTCGATAATATTATCTGGCGTGTTCAGGAAACTTAAGATCCAGTGTGCAAAAATCTGACTGGTCAGAAAAAGAAGAACAGCAGTAATTGTAGTAAGGACATAACTATGTGCCACTGTCTTTTTCAACTGTTTCCATTTCCGGGCACCATAATCCTGTGCCATCAGAATTGCAAAACCCTGGGTAATGCCAGATGAAACTCCAAGGATCATCCACATGATCCATTCTACTGCACCGAGAGCGGCCAGAGCCTGTACACCTGTAACCTGCCCTACCACAACCGTATCTACCATAGTATAAAGTTGTTGAAAAACATTTCCAATCATTAGGGGAACAGCAAACATCAGAATCAGCCTGCAAGGATTTCCCTTTGTCATATCACGAACCTTAGCAGCCATAAAAACCTCCGGAAAATAATAAAGCATACGTTACGGTTTGTATTATTTACTGCAATAAATATGCAATTTTATTACAATAAAAAATATCAGCAAAGGTATTTTTACATGAAATATGTCTGCTGTCAAGAAGAAGAAAACATGATAAAACTGTAACTATTCAGTAGGTAGTATTTCGCGAGGTGTTTTGGCATGTTTTTTGCCAAAATCCCGAGACATACAAGGCAAAATGCCATCACCGAAGGTGATTAGGAATGCATTTTGACTCGTAACTGTGAGGGTACTGAACAGTTACATAAAACTATTAAAAAACTGGATAAAAATCAGAGAAGAGTACAAAAATACTTATCTGGATAAATAATGATCAAAATCATCCGGGAGAACTGCCTGAAGAGTGATCACTTCATCGGTAAAAGGCTGATGAAAAGTGACTTTCCATGCATGGAGAGCAGCCCTTTCAAAAAGCGGAGTTCCTGAAATTGATGGATTTCTATAGAGTTTGTCACCCAGAAGAGGATGTCCCAAAGCCTTCATATGGACACGAATCTGATGGGTACGTCCAGTAGCAAGCCGGACAGTAATAAGAGACCAGTCTGCTGCACTTTTCAGTGTATGGTAGTAGGTCACTGCAGGTTGAAGTCCGATATATGGGATTTCCGTATTGCCTGAAAAATCTGACACAACAGCATTCATTTTTATTGGATGATCCGAAATTCTATAAAGCGGATAAGAAATTTTATGCCATATATTTACCGCATCAACGGGAAGACATCCTTCTGTCAAAGCAAGATACTGCTTGTGGAAAAGGTGTTCTTCTCGTTGTTTTTGTAATCTGGCAGCAGCAATCTGGTTTTTTGCAAAAAGTACAATTCCGGAAGTATCCTTGTCCAATCTGCCTACGGGGCGGATCAGCACCTGCTGATTTTTTTGCTGAAAATAACCTGCCAGCTGGTTGGAAAGTGTATCGTCATAATGACCACCAGCAGGGTGGGTAAGAATTCCGGAAGGTTTGTTCACAGCAATCACATCAGAATCTTCATAGAGAATATCCGGCGCAGAAGATCTAACATAGGGAACAATATGATCTGAAACAAAAGATGCTTCTTCCAGACAGATACGGATCTGATCGCCTGGACAAACAGGTGAATTTATCCGGCATTGCAGACCATTTTTCTGGATTCCTCCAGGACGAAATTTTGCCTGACTGATCTGTCTGCGAGTAAGATGTGCCTGGTGTTTCAGCACCTGTTCTACGGTTTTGTATGTTTGATTATCTGTTATTGTAAATTCAAGATAGCGTTCCATAAATGCTCCTGATCATTCATAAATTTATCTCAGAATTCCCATATTCCCGGGAAGTTTCATGTGTTTATATCTGTGAAGAATTTTTTCCAGTTCATAAACAGCAGGTGTGAGAAATTTATTTTTGTGGTATACCAGTTTGAATTTCCGGTTCCATTCCCCTTGTTCCTGATAAAAAACATGGACAGACTGTTTCTTTATTTCCGGTTCCATCAGACGGAGGGACATGACAGACAGAATCTGGTCATTGAGGACAGCATTGAGAAGGGTGCCGGGGCTGTTGGCTTCCCATGCAATTTCGTAAGAAATTCCATGTCTGACAGCAAAGTCTTCAAACAGCTGACGGGTACCGCTTCCTGCTTCCCGGACTGCATATTTCTGATGATTCAGTTCCTGTACAGTGAGATATTTTTTGTCATAAAAAGGATGTTCTTTCCCTACAGCAAGTACAAGAGTATCATCTATGATAGGAAGGGCTACAAGGTCAGAAGACTGGATTTCTCCTTCTACCACAGCTGCATCCAGCTCTGATCTGAGAAGTTTTTTTTCAATATCTCTGGTGTTGCTTACGTAAGAGTAAATATTCAGATCCGGGAATGCCTGACGCAGTTCCAGAATAAGATCTGGGGTGAGGCAGGTACCAACAGTAATGGTGGAACCCAGTTTTAATGTAGGAGACTGTCCCTGATTCAACATCATTTCTTCCAGATGCTGAAAACTATGAATCAGTTCTTTTGCCTGTGGAAGCAGCAGTTTTCCACGATCTGTAAGATAAAGTTTTTTGCCAAATCGTTCAAAAAGTAATCCATTATAATGGTTTTCCAGTTCATGGATAGCCTGGCTGACAGTTGGTTGGGAAAGGTACAATGCTCTGGCAGCTGCACTCATGGAGCCCTGTTCTGCAACTGTCATAAAGATCAACAGATGGCGTAAGGTCATATCATTTCTTCTTTCTATAGGAAATACCTATTATTTGTATAAAATAATATCATTTTCCAAATACATACTCAAGTGGTATATTATATTTTATAAGAAATAAGTTGCTGTGAAGGTTTTGATCAGCAATAAGAAACATAGCTTCATTATTACTTACATGCAATGGGGAAACAGAGAAGGAGAGATACATATGTCAGCATTAACAGTCAGCTCGGAAGAGGTAAAAAGATTAAAAGGAATGGGCTTCCTTAACAACAAAGGCACAGACAATTTTTCTGCAAGAATTGTCACAGTAAACGGAAAGGTAACTGCATCTCAGCACAGACTTATGGCAGACGCAGCAGAAAAATATGGCAATGGAATGCTTGCCTATACCACACGACTTTCTGTAGAAGTGCAGGGAATTCCTTATGAAAAGATTGAAGAGTTTCAGAAATTTATTGCACAGGAAGGTCTGGTTACCGGTGGGACTGGTCCTAAGGTGCGTCCCATAGTATCCTGTAAGGGAACTACCTGTCAGTATGGACTGCTGGATTCCTATGCACTGTCTGAAAAGATCTTTCACAGATTTTATGAAGGATATCGTGATATGGTGCTTCCCCACAAATTCAAGATTGCAGTAGGCGGATGTCCCAATAACTGTGTCAAACCGAATCTGAATGATGTGGGGATTATCGGACAGTGTATTCCGATCGTAGATACAGAGAAATGCAAAGGCTGTAAGAAATGTGCCATAGAAGATGCCTGTCCCAACAAGGTGGCAAAAGTCGTAGATGGCAAGATCCGGATTGCTACAGAAACCTGCCGCCACTGCGGAAGATGTATAGGCAAATGTCCATTCCATACCATTGAAGAAGGCAGCTATGGATACAAAATTTATATTGGAGGAAGATGGGGCAAAAACGTTTCCAGAGGACGTGCCCTGGGCAGGATTTTTACTTCCGAAGAAGAAGCACTAAATGTAATTGAAAAGGCGATTATTTTCTTCAGAGAAAATGGTAAAAAAGGAGAGCGTTTCGCAGAAACCATAGAACGGATCGGCTTCGAAAGTGTAGAAAAACAGTTACTTGGAAAATAAAACAGTTGGATTAAAAAAGTGTCAGGGAATTCAAAACTTGATACTTTTTTTCGTGCATGATATAGTCAGAATGACTTAAATAATAGTAAGTGTAATTTGAGTCTACAAAAATCAGAGAATTTGTTACCCTGTATTATAGAAAGTATCATTCAGGTCATTGTAAATTCTGTAAGTACCAAATGGGTCAATGAAAGACAGGAGGAGCCTGATATTATGAAAAAAGACAAGGTGAAAGTTTTGATAAAACCTCAGTCCAGTACAGAACTCAGGGAAGAATTTTTAAACAGATTTGGAGAAAAATGTGAATTTATATTTCCTGATATGGATGGGGACATCAGTACAGCAGAAGTGATCATCGGGGAGCCGGATAAAGAAGAAATTCTGGCAGCATCCAGGCTGAAATGGATTCAGCTTACCTGGGCTGGGGCTGATAAATATACCAAAATGCAGGATTTTCCGGAGGATGTGACACTGACCAATGCCTCCGGTGCTTTCGGAAAAATCATCTCTGAATATGTAATAGGAAGTATCATTGCCCTGTATCGTTCTTTTCCTCTCTACTGGGCGAACAAGCAGAATCATATCTGGGCAGAAAACAACACTGCAGATACCATATATGGAAAAGAAGTACTGATCCTGGGAACTGGAGATATCGGAAAAAATATAGCATACAGGCTACAGGTTTTTGGTACCCACATAACAGGAATAAAAAGAAATGTAGATACGTCACATCTGCCGGAAGGATTTGACAGGGTTTACAGCATAACAGCACTGGATCAGGTTTTGCCGAAAGCGGATATTGTGATCGGTTGTCTGCCGGATACCCCACTGACAAGAGGAATTCTTACTTATGAGAGACTGAATTCCATGAAGCAGGGAACTGTTCTGGTGAATGTGGGAAGAGGAAGTCTGGTGTGTAATGAAGATATGATCAGAGTCCTGAGACAGGGACGCCTGAAAGGAGTGATCATGGATGTATCAGAAACAGAACCTCTGCCAGCAGAGTCACCACTCTGGGACATGAAAAATGTGATCATCACTCCTCATATTGCAGGACCAAGTTTTGGTGGGAATGCAGGTGTTCAGAATATGATATGGAAGATCTGCATGGAAAACCTGGAACGTTATGTACATGGAAAATCTCTGGAAAATATCGTACAAATAGAAAAGGGATATTGATTTTCTTTAAAAACACGAGTCTTATAACTACAGCCATACAGACTGAAAGAACATTCAAATTTTATAAAAATCAGGAGTAAAAACATATGAATTCACAAGAACTGGCAGAACAGATAAAAAACTATATCCCCTTCAACGAACAGGAAGAACGAGACAAAGTCCTGATTTTACAGTGGTTGAAAGAGAATGAGAATGCTTTCTCAAGAAAAAATACAGTAGCCCATATGACAGCCTCTGCCTGGGTAGTAAATAAAGACAGAACCAAAGTCCTTATGGTTTATCATAATATTTACAATTCCTGGTCCTGGCTTGGCGGTCATGCAGACGGAGAGAAGGATCTCCTTAAAGTGGCTGTGCGGGAAGTAAAAGAAGAGGCAGGAATCCAAAATGTCCATCCTGTATCAGAAGAGATTTTTTCATTGGAATCTCTTACTGTGGACGGACATGTGAAAAATGGCAGTTATATATCCAGTCATCTGCATTTTAATGTGACCTATCTTCTGGAGGCAGATTCAGAGGAATCGGTTTCCATAAAACCAGACGAAAACAGTGGAGTATCCTGGTTTACACCGGAAGAAGCTCTGAAAAGATCCACAGAACCATGGTTCGTGGAACATGTATATTCAAAACTTCTGGACAAAATACATTCACTGTAGATCAGAGAGGGTTGAAAAGAGAAAGCAGAAATCTTCCACTGGTGGAATATAAGCTGGAAGAACGTGGAAAATACCAGATAAAAGTTGACCGTTATTTTGCATACAGTAAGATATGCAGTGTATGTGGATATACGAAGAAAATAAAAGAGCCTGAATGCCTTGATTTTAAAGGCTTTCAGGCTCCTAAGGAGCAGGGGATGAGAGAATCGAACTCCTGTTCTTATGCCCTGAACCCCCTGTATTTTCAACGTTTCTTGATAAAATTAAGTGGTTACAGTTGGTTACAATTCAAGTGCTCTCTGTACCTGTGCAAGTTGATGTTTGCGAGTCGAATTCGCAAAGTAGTAATACTTCCGAGTGGTCTCAACAGACGTATGCCCGAGCTGTTGCATGATGAGGGAATCTTCGCACCCCCCGTCGATGAGCCGCGTCCCGTAGGTCTTGCGAATTTTATGGATGGAACGATGATGCATTCCAAGCCGACTCAGAACGGTATCAAGATGCTTGTTAAAGGTGTTACCGCGGATACGTTTTCCCATTGAATTTTCGAAAAGAAAAATTCCGTTTGGGTTCAGTTCTACAATCCGCTCAAGAATCAATTGAGCCTGGTTCGAAAGTAGAACATCCCGCATTCCTGCCGCTGTTTTGGTAAAGTCTTTGACGGTCAGTGTGTTCTTGCCCGTTTCATCCTTGAATCGGCTTTCTGAACGCCTTATTTTTAAGGTGTAACCGCCATCCCAATCTGCCCGTTGAAGGGCAGATAACTCGCCCACGCGGAGTCCCGTTTCTAGGGTCAGTGCAATTCCTAAGTCCCAGATTGAAGCCCCTTCCCGGTTCAAATACGCGGTCAGAGAAGGAAGTTCGTCTTCCGAGAACACCTCATTCTCTCGCTCAATTACTTTTTTCGTGAAGATGTTTCGCGACAAATCGAGGTCACCCATGAATTCGGTGATGGAAATAAATGTATATCCCTCTTTTTTGGCTTTTTTCCATATGCCTCGAATCAAGATACGGAGTCCGGCAAAAGTCTTCTGAGAAAGCCCATGCAGGGCAATCTGAGCGCGAATAAAGCATTCCAAATCGTCTTCGGATATGGTCTTTATTTTCCGTTTGGCAAATCCCGATTTCACAAAGAAGCGAAAGAAGTCGGTTTGGTAGCGGTCTGCGCTTCCCGGTTGAATCTCTTTTTTGTTCAGCTTATCGGCGAGCCATGAGTCAAAAAATTCCTGCACGGTTGGGCTGAGTTGTTCTTCCAGATAAAAGCTTCGAAGAGCGTCTATCAGCTTCTCACGAGTGGCTTTTCGTAACAGTTTACGGTCTGGTGGAAGATGTGTATACCAAGAGCCATTTTTCCCCCGCCATATCGTGTACTGATGTTTCGATAATAAATTTTTTTCGTCAAATTTTTTCATTTCAAATTCGACTTCATCCAGACTTATTTTAAAACGGTCACACAAGACTGTCAATAACTTTTCTCTGTCCATACTAATAAAATTTTACCAGTGTGACTAAATGTTTAAGGCTTTAAGATTTTGAGATTTTGAGGTTTTAAGGTTTTAAGGTTTTAAGATCTAAGGGTCAACACAGGTTTTCCCCTTTCATTTTTTTATAATAATACAATCGGCATGGTTTATGACCGCACCGAAATGATTTTTTACAGCATAATTATTGATGCTTTCGATTTTTTCTGAATAGCCATATATCAAGTCGTCAAAAGTTTCTGTCGTTAAATCTTTTCGTATGAGAGGACGACGTAGGTTACGCGACACGTAGATTTTACGGTGCCTTGTTCGAATACCTTCTTTTTCGTCAACCAACAGATCTTTTGTGATGTACTTGAAAAGGTAAAGCACGGGGCCCATAACTCCTTTTGGAGTTTGCTTTATATAGCAAAAGCCATTTCCCCAAATGTGTTGGAGTTTATCTATAGGGCAGTACCCCAGATTACATAGTACATGAAAATGATACACACCTTTGTTGCCTGCTGTGGCTCTTTGTCTTTGCAATTCGTGAACCGCGACATATGCTAGATCAGTGTCTGGAAACGCATATTTCAATCTTTTAAGAAATAATTGCCATTGGTGTTTGGCAGGTGCATATTCAGTTACTGGTTCTGCAAAGGTTAAAGTCAAAAAGGTGCGGAGATCATTTTCAACCGCCAATGCACAAAGATCGCGAACCCGCTTCCTATAGTATGCAATTCGACGCTCGTCACTCCGCTGTTTTTCTGCGGGGGACATAGCTTCGTATGGTGTTCGAGGACGGCTTTCGATTTGCTGTCCAACTTTGATCGAGCGAGAATATTTGGTGATTTCAACGCGATCCGACCAGATCACTGTTTTGGTGTCATAAAGCTGTTCCATTGTTTTCTCCAATCTTTAGTGATAGATTCAAGTGAAGCCGTTCTTATCTGACCGTCGCCGCGCCGCGGCTCCCGGTCAGCCAAGAACGTCTATAAATTGTTACATTTGATTAGCGCGTTGTTCTGATAACCGTTGCCGCCCCGTATCATTGAGTGGAATTGCAAAAGTCACAGAATCCGCACGGAATTCGAGGAAAAACAGATCATTACGAAGAAGGCGAACTCTACGGTTTGCTCGATAAAAAAAAGTGATCGAGTTAGCAATTTTCGCCATCCGTTCGGCACGCGGTAACTCCTTGAAGGGCAGTTTCCAGTCAAGAAAACCAATCTGTAAAGACATGATTCCTCGAGATTCGTAAACATCAAATTCCATCAGTGTCGGATGAATCAAAAGATCCTGAAGTCCTTCGACTAACGTGACCGCCTGATCGTAGCTGAGAAGATACGCAGGTTCCAAATATGGATGCCAAAGACCATTGGCATATAAAAGTTCACTTAAAAAATCAAGAAAGCCCGTCCACAGCGAACCCGTATTGTTCAAGTGCATATAGATGACGGCGCCTACTAAAAAAAAAGTTCCAATGAGCGCGATTAAAAATATCATTTTAAACTCCTCCTTTGTACGTAAACAACATCGGCCGTGCCCTGGGTATTATATGCTTTCGAAGCCCCCTGTAAAGGTCGCAGATGCTCCCTTGACAGAGGACTCCCAAAGCAAAAACCCGTGATCAACAGGCCGATGCATTTCCCTGCCGCTTATTTTCTGCTTCGAGGTCGCTTCGTTCGAAAAAATTCAAAAAGCGTAGCCACACCATAGACAGCAAATCCGAATATCGCGATCGCAACGCCCGTGATTACTATAATAGGAAGCAAGACAAGCGCTTCTGCACGGATCATCGCACGATGTTGGGGGGCTTTAAGCCAGGTTTCGAAGCTATGTTTCGAAGCCCAGAATTCCATCAGCACGGGAACGAGTGAGCCCAAAACTAACAGCAGGTACAGGGTGGTGAGAAAATCACCGATCGAGAGATGTATCATAACATTTCCTCCTTGTCATAACCGCGTGATGAGCTCGCCTGTTTCTTCATTTATCAGAGTATAACCGGAGGCGGCGAAGTAACCGTTTCCAGTGCGAGAGTCAACGTAAGTGAGTTTAAGGTCGCTAAATTCAATTAAGCAGTCGCACTCATCAAAAAAACTATCTGAAAAAGCCAGACTGTGAAAAGGCAGTTTGACGATAACGCGGTCGCGTGAAAAGATGCCCTGTCCCCTCAGAATCTCCGCTTCTGCACGGACTGTTGGTTCGATTTCTTTTCCGTCCAAGGACTTCGGAGTGTAAGACTCCATTGTTAAACATCGGAACTGACACCCCGCCAGTTCTCGCTCTGCCAACCGATACAGGTCGGCGAAAAATTTCTTTGCCATTGTTGTGGCCTCCTTATAAAAATATTAGGATTTCGCAAAATCCGTTTCATCAGCGCTGTAGGCCTATCTTATCACGTCTATATGGGACGATCCATTTGTAGAATCACCAATGTTTTTAGCACAGTATGCTCCAACCACCCTTTTGAATTCTGCCCCTATACATTAGAAGATCTCATCCATATGTATGTTGCAGTCGTCAAGTATTGTGCACATTGCTGAAAGTGAATATAAAAAAAGGCACAAAAAAATCGACTTCATATTCAAAGATTAAATGAAGTCGATTAAAAAGTATTGTTGTCCGGAATGTGTTCTGCAATTTCACATAGGTCGCACTTTAAGATATTGCACAGGCGGTCAAGCGTGTTTGTCTGAACATTTTCATTTTTTCGAAGCCGATGTAATTGTGAGCGGCTCACATGATAGGTCGTATACAAATCATACTGCGAGATACCGCGTTCGCGCATTGTTTCCCAGAGTCGGTCATAACGGATCATAGATTCTATCCCTGTCAATCAGTATTAAAAAAATTGTCTTGTCTCCCTATTATTATTGACTTAAAATGAAATAAATAATAGTGTCCGCATATAGAGCCTAATGGACAAGAAAGAGGATCGTATGAATTACAAAAAAACACTGATAATATGCGCTATGGTAAGCGTTTTTGTAGGATTGCAAATTCGCTATGAACCACAGAGTAAAGAGCTGTTTGCGGTTTCTGCTCAGGCAGAAGGAAATTCAGATATTTACCGACTAAATGTTGGAGTAAGAATTATGGAAAAAAGCCTGATTAATGAAAGGGAAAAAGCTGTAGAACAAATAGTTCGAGGAATTGCAAGAAATACGTTAATCAATATGGATTTCGGATATGAGGAAAAAGGACTTCCAGAAGAATTATCCTTGAGAATATACTATGTCAATGAAAACGAAGAGTATCTTCTTATTTTCGAAAAAAGTTACTCCAAAGCAGAGACGGCTGAGATATATAAAAAAGAGTGTAACCTCTAACGGTTACACCCCCGGTTACAACGATATTTAATTAAACGGATGAAGCCATCAAACCTCCCATTTCTGGGGGTTCAACGGCTTCTCGAAACAGGGGATGAGAGAATCGAACTCCCACCAAAGGTTTTGGAGACCCCTATCATACCATTTGACCAATCCCCTGTATTCAGATGAATTGTAAAAGTCTTAACAACAGTTGTTATTATACATAAACATATCTGGTTTGTCAAGCGGAGATGGAGGGATTTGAACCCTCGCACCGGTTGCCCGGTCTACCGCATTTCGAGTGCGGACCCTTCAGCCACTTGGGTACATCTCCTTGGTGATAAATATACAACAGTAATATTATATCCACTGTTACAGAAAAGGTCAATTATTTTTTTATTGACGGAAAAAGGAATCCATAATATTATATAAAAAAGGTATGTTGACCTATAAATGGGTGCGGAGAGGAACTGAATATTATGGACAGAAAAAAAGAAACAATATTAAAGGCAACAGCAGCACTGACTGAGAATTATAAGAACGAAGAATTATTCATGCCAAAGAATGACCGCAGTCTTCCCAGCAGAGCTGCAATCATAGATATAGTAAAGGAACTGAGATCTATCATATTTCCGGGATATTTCTGGAATGATTCTGCTGCAAAGATGTTTCCGGAGTATTTTGCCGGCTATCGTCTGAATGATCTTTATGATCGTCTTAAGGAGCAGATAGAGGTAGCTTTATTATATGCACACCCGGAGATGGAACAGCCGGAGGCAGCAGAGCAGTCAGATCGTATCTGTGCAGGCTTTTTTGAACAGCTTCCGAATGTACAGCAGAAGCTTCTGAAGGATGTACAGGCAGGATTTGATGGTGACCCGGCAGCCAAGAGTAAAGAAGAGATTATTTCTTCTTATCCGGGACTGTTTGCTATTTATGTATACCGTCTGGCACATCTTCTTTATATGGAGAATGTACCCCACATTCCGAGAATCATGACAGAGTATGCTCATGGTAAGACCGGTATAGATATCAACCCAGGGGCCACCATCGGTGATTACTTCTTTATTGACCATGGTACAGGTGTGGTAATCGGTGAGACTACAGAGATCGGCAAGAACGTGAAGCTGTATCAGGGCGTAACTCTGGGAGCTCTTTCTACCAGACAGGGTCAGCAGCTGGCCAATGTGAAGCGTCACCCTACTATCTGTGACAATGTAACTATCTATTCTAATTCTTCCGTACTTGGAGGAGAGACTGTGATTGGTGAGAACACCATTATCGGTGGTAATACATTTATCACAGAATCCATTCCGGCCAATACCAAGGTTAGTGCCAAGAGCCCTGAGCTTGTGATCAAGAAGCCAAAGAATCAGGTATCCAAGACAGATGTCTGGGACTGGCAGGATTAATTCACACTTTTTCTGGCACAATTTTACCTGTAGAAGTAAGTGTGTAAATAAGCCAGAAAATAGATATAAATAAAAAAATAAAAAAAATTAAAAAAACATGTTGACAAAACCTGAGTTATAAGATATACTCAATATCGTTGAAGCGAGCAAGACAAACGCAGACGCAAGCACAGCGGTATGCGGGTGTAGTTCAATGGTAGAACACCAGCCTTCCAAGCTGGATACGTGGGT
>OLRJ01002385.1_pt1 | contig 14008 bp, 10 predicted proteins | sample 1672741 | NCBI WGS metagenome assembly OLRJ01 (sample SAMEA3136719, study PRJEB25190) | human gut metagenome | biome: human gut; feature: human-associated habitat; material: faeces | place: Austria | collected 2013
GCACGGCGCGGAAGCCCATGAAGGGGTTATCTTCCTTGACCATGTGCAGATACGGGATCTCCTTGTCGCCGCCCACATCGAGCGTACGGATGATAACAGGGTTACCCTTAAGAGCCGTGGCGACCTTACGGTAGGCCTCGAACTGCTCGTTCTCGGAAGGAAGCTCCTTGGCATCCATGAACAGGAACTCGGAGCGGAACAGACCGATAGCCTCTGCGTCGTGGTCGAGAGCAGCGGTAACGTCGTCGGGGCTACCGATGTTGCAAGCAAGGATCTTCTTAACGCCGTCGGCGGTGACGGTCTCCTTGCCGCGATAGGCCTCGAGAGCCTTCTTCTCGGCAGCGAAGGCCTCGGCGCGGGCGGTGTAATCGGCAAGGGTGGCCTCGTCGGGATCGGCAACGACAACGCCCTTGGAGCCGTCGACGATAACGGTCATGCCGTTCTTGAGCTCGGTGCAGGAATTCTCAACAGAAAGAACCGCAGGAATCTCGAGAGCGCGAGCGATGATGGCGGAGTGAGAGGTGCGACCGCCGGTCTCGGTGACGATAGCGGCAACGTTCTTCTTGTCGATGGTGGCGGTCATGGAAGGCGTGAGGTCATGCACGCAGATGACGGTGCCGGCAGGCAGCACGGAAAGGTCGACGACCTCGCGACCCAGCAGCTCGGCCAGAAGACCGGTGCGGATGTCGGCGATGTCGGCAGCGCGCAGACGGAACATCTCGTCGTCCATGGAGAGGAACATGTTCTCAAACATGGTGGTGGTGTCGACGAGTGCCTGCTCAGCGCAGGTGCCGGCGTCGATAGCCTGGTTAATCTGATCGCTCATGCCTGGGTCCTGAGCCAGCGCGATGTGGCCGATCATAATCTCGGCCTCGTGCTCGCCCACAGAGACCTTCATGGCCTCAGCCTGAGCCTCGGTCTTCTGGCAGAAGACGTCGAGAGCCTTAGCGTAGCGCTCCTTCTCGGCGGCAGCGTCCTCAACAGCGTGCGCCTCAAAGCTCAGATCGGGCTCGACAGCAACGGCAACGGTGCCGATACCGATACCCTCGGAAGCGTTTACTCCCTTGTACATGCAGATGTCCTCTCTCTTTGGCGCCCCCGTCGGGCGCCCTTCTCTCTTTGGTGCCCAGATGCGGCACCGCATAAAATAACGCAGGCACTCACCCTCATGGGGCGGGCACCTGCGCTATGTTACCTAAAATTACAAAGCATGATGTGCAAATTACTCGCCCAAGCCACTCTTGATGAGCTCGATAGCGGTGGACAGGGCATCGGCCTCGTCCTCGCCATCGCAACGAATCTCAACCTCGACGCCGCTCTTGATGCCGGCAGCCATCAAGGCCATGGGGCTCTTGCCATTGACCTCGCGAGTAGAACCCTCGTCCGTGACCGCGACAACCTTCACGTCGCAAGCGAACTTGCCCATGGTGGACGCGAACAGACCGGCGGGACGCATATGCAGGCCCTGGGGGTTGATAAGGGTGACCTTCTCGGAAACCATGACGACTCCTTTTTTAACCAAACACGCGCAGCGTGCTGGCAAGCGTGAAACATACCTCGCATAGTTTACCTCAAAGAGAGGCTAACCCCCAAGTATGCGAGAAGACATCAGGTTTATTTACACACCCGGCCGCAATGGGAAGAAAAGAGCTGCTCAACGGCAAAATGTGACAAAATAAACCTGTCGTTTTTCTGTCACATCATGAAAAAAGGCGCGCCGCAGGGGTGGACCCGCGACGCGCCTGCTGGGCGATAGCTTGCGCTAGATGCTGTTAAGCCAGACGGTCGCTAATGGCATCGAGCACCTGGGAAGCCTCGGTAGCGCCCTTGACGGTGGTACGGAAGTCCTCGTCCATAAGCGCCTCGGCAACCTTGGAAAGAAGCTTGAGGTGCGTGGTACCCGCCTGAGCCTCGGGGATGAGCAAAGCGATGGCCACATTGACCGGAGCCTGATCCATGGTGTCCCAACCGGCAACGCCCGAATCGTCCTTGACCACAATGACAGCGGGGGTCTTAACGGCAGCGCACTTGGCATGCGGGATGGCAAAGCCGTCCATCATGCCCGTGGTGCCCTCGCTCTCGCGAGCAAGGAAGGCCTGCATGAGCGCATCGGCGTCATCGGCGATACCGTTCTTCACGGCCTCGTTGGAGATAAAGGAGAGCGCGTCGTCACGACCAGCGAAGTCCTGACCCAAGAAGATATTCTCCTCCTTGACGAAACCGTCAGCAGCGGGAGCCTCAGCGGGAGCGGCCACAGCGGCGGCAGGTGCAGCCTCAACAGCGGGAGCCACCTTCTGCTTCTTGTCGTACTCGACCTTCTTGAAGATCACGAACAGGATGCCGCCCACGATGGCACCGATCAGGATGGCGATAACCCACTGCAGGCCGCCATCCACGACGGGCAGCACGAGGAAGCCGCCATGGGGCGCGGGATCGTGCACGCCAAAGAAGATGGTGAGGATTGAGGCGATAGAGGAGCCGATCATCATGATGGGCATGACGGGCCAGATGTTCTTGGTCATGAACGGAATGGCGCCCTCGGTGATGTGCGTGCAGCCCAGGATGAAGTTGACGATACCGGCGTCGTGATCTTCCTGGCTAAAGTACTTCTTGCCCACAACCACGGCAAAAGTGGTGATCAGCGGAGGAACGATGCAGGCGGCGGAAACAGCAGCCATGAAGTTCGTGCCAAAGTTGTACGTATCGGTGCCAACACCTGCGGCGAGAGCCTCGGTGAGCATAGCGGTACCGGTAACGTATGCGGCCTTGTTGACCGGGCCGCCCATGTCAAAGGCGCACATGCAGCCAATGGCCAAGCCCAAGACGATGGGGCCAGAGGCCGAGAGGCCCTTAAGGAAGTCCATCATGGCAGTGTTGATGGCAGCCATGGGACCAGAGATGCCGAGCATAACCATACCCACGATGAACGTGGAGAACAGCGGGTACAGGAAGATGGCCTTCAGACCATTGAGGTTCTGAGGCAGCTTGGCAAAGACCTTCTCCAGCAGCAGGATAACGTAGCCGGAAAGGAAACCGCCAACGATACCACCGAGGAAGCCGAAGCCCACGCCCGAGCCACCGGCGTCGATCAGACCGGTCTCGGGCGAGACGGGCAGGCCGGTGATGGCGATCATACCGGCAACAAAGCCGGGAACGAGCGCCGGACGCTTGCCGATGGATTCGGCGATATAGGCCGAAAGCACGGGGACCATGAGGTTCATGGCAATGCCGCCGATAATCTTGAGCATCGCGGCGAAGGTGTTGTACTGGACGTTCGTAGAATCGAACGACATGATGCCCCACAGGAACGACACCGCGGTGAGCACGCCACCGGCGACGACGAACACGAGCATATGGGAAACGCCGTTCATAAGGTGCTTATAGAGCTGGTGTCCGATGGACTCCTTCTCCTCTGCAGCGTCGTCTGCAGCAGCGACGACCTTAGAAGCGTCACCCTTGGCAGCCAGGGCGCGGTCGATCAGGGCACCTGCGGCCTCGACGGACAGAGCCTTGGACACGCCGACCGTCACCTGGGGCTTACCGGCAAAACGCTCTGCCTGAACGTCCTTATCGGCAGCGACCACAACGGCACGAGCGCCGGCAATCTCTGCGGGGGTAAGCTCGTTTTCGATTCCAACCTGGCCGTGGGTCTCAACCTTGATGGTGAGCCCGCGCTCAGCCGCAGCCTTCTCCAGCGCTTCCTTTGCCATAAAGGTGTGCGCGATGCCGGTCGGACAACCGGTTGCCGCGATAACGTCATACTGCTGAGCCATACGTCCCTCCTTCTCTCTAGAAGTGAGCGCCCTCCCCTTTTGGGCGCTGCATCCTCGATCATCCGCAAGACGTGCAACGCGCACTCCTCCCGGGTTTTCGCCGAAAATCATAACACGTGCGTACACGGCTTCTTCACAGTGGGATACCGCACAGGGTGAAAGGTTCTTTCACACCGGTGAACGGTGTATGAAATGTTTTCGTCAAATACCAGCTCAGAAGCCGTGATAATGATTGCAGTAGCTAATTGACCAATACCGTTCACCGAATTGCGGAGGTTTTCATGGCAAGTGGAGAACTCAGCGCGTTATCGCTCATTACGTCTTCTCGTGAATTCTCGAGCTCGGAGCAGCGCATCGTCGATTACATCCTGGAGCATCGCGACGAGGCGCCCGCAATGACTGCCGCGCAGCTCGCGCGCCGCAGCGGCACCTCCGAGGCCACGATCTCACGCTTTTGCAAACGCTTGGGCTTTGACAACTATCGCAGCTTCCAGTTTTCACTCGGGCGCGACCTCACGCTCAAGCACGACGGGCTGGACTTAGACGGCGAGGTGTCACTCGAAAATGTGGAAGACTCGCTTAAAAGCATCCTGGCCACCAAGGTAGGCGAGCTCGAGGCAACGCTGCGCGGCCTCGATGGACCGACGGTCAGCGCGGTGGTTAAGCGCTTGGCAGGTGCCGGCGTTATCCAGATTGTCGCTGTGGGCAACACCAACTCCGTGGCACTCGATGCCACGTTCAAGTTCTCTCAGCTGGGACTGCGCTGCACCACGCACGAGGTAAGCGAGATTGCCGTGGGCTTTGCCCTCACCATGCATCCCGAAGACGTCTTGCTCGTAATCTCCAACTCCGGACGTTCCCAGCGCCTGATGCGCATTGCCCAGGCAGCCAAAAACCGCGGCGCCTGCGTGATTGTGATCACAAGTGACGAGCAGTCTCCCCTCGCTCGCCAGGCATCATACGTGCTGCGCACCGTAAACCACGAAGCACTGCTTACCACGGGCGACTTTGCATTTTCCAAAATCTCGGCCATGGCGATTGTCGAGACGCTCTATTACTTCTTGCTGCCCGAGATCGAAGGCGGCCGCGAGCACATCAGCCGTTACGAAGAGCTCATCCAGCCGGATAAGGACGTGGAATAGCGAAGACGGACGAGTAGGCCCAGCAACCACTAAACCAATTGCGCGTAATCCTGCGATTGATGAAACAGGTGAACGACCACAACCGTATCGCCCTTGACCAAGTACAAGGCAACATAGCCCAGCAGACTCGCCTTGCGATAGCCAGCCGCCCGCAATCGCGAGTCCCTGGCCTCGGGGTACATAGCAGGAAATGATTTGATGTTACCGAGAAACTCCAGATATGCCCCGGCAAGCTTCCTGGCAAACGAAGGCTCAAACAGCACGAACTCCAGATAATCTAACGTCCTCACAAGCTCATCGTGCACGGCATCGGTCTCAACAACCTTATAGGCCATAGCGCGCCTTGAGGTAGCTGGCAGTCTGCTCCGCTTCATGGACGTTTCCCGCCGCAATCTGTGCCTCGCGCCTATCGAGAATCTGGTACAGACGCGAACGGGCAGCCTCGAGGCGCAGGCCCTCATACTGGGCCGGAGACATGGCAATGAACGATTCCTTGCCATTCTTTGTAACGACAACCGGCTCCGTGGCAGAAAGAACCGTATTTGTGAACTTCGACGTATCCTTAAGGTCCTTGATGGGAACACAGATGGGCATAATGTCCTCCTTAGCTGCTGTTATGCTGAGAATACCATAATTATGGGATGATTATCCCATACATGGAGCAGCAATCCCGAAGCTTTATTTGTCATATCACGAACCGGACCGGCACGGTATAATCAGGTGCATATGCGCCATTAGCTCAGTTGGATAGAGCAGGGGACTTCTAATCCCAAGGTCGTTGGTTCGAATCCGACATGGCGCACCCCAACGTTTATGGATACGCCTCGTACAGCAAGTGCTGTGCGGGGCGTTTTTTGATGGTGGGCGCAACCGGCAGTCAGACAAAATGGCAGAAATAGCCCTTCACTTCTGCTGTGTTTGTACGCACTCACCGTCTATCACCTTAGATGACAGGCGGCGAGATTATCATAATGACCGTTAGACATGTAGCCTTGTTAGGAGAACGGCATGCCACGCTTTTCCATCTGCGTTTCATCATATAAAGATGAAGAATATCTGCCCGCCTGCATCGACAGCGTCCTGGCTCAATCGTTTACCGATTTTGAGCTCATCGTAGTTGACGACGGAAGTCCCGACTCCACCGCATCGATACTTGAGCAATACGCTCAAAAGGACAGTCGCGTCATACCGCTCATCCAAGATACGAACCGCGGGCTTCACGTCGGGCGAAAAATTGCCGTTGCAAAAAGCACCGGCGACTACATCATTCTCCTGGATTCAGATGACAAACTCGGCGACGACTGCCTTGCCAAGTTCGACTCTTATCTCAACGCTACCCCCTGCGATGTCCTTCACTTTGGCATCGATGTCATCAATGCTGGCGTAAGCGACAACGAGGCTTCCAATTTCCAGAACTACATCAATGCACCCGTTGACCCTCTGTTCAATAAAGACATATTTGAAGCCGTCTTCAGTGCGCGCAAGGGCTATCTTCAGGACTGGCGCATCACTCAGCGCGTCTATGCGGGGGACTTCTTCCGCAGAATGTTTGCGACGATGACTGACGACAGACTCGAGCGAGCTGAGGACGCCTACGAGTCTTTTGTCACGCTCGCAAACGCGCGCTCGCAATACACTGCCAACGATATTGTCGGCGTGCGTTATTACCTGGGTCGAGGCGTCAATTCCGACTCTTCCCTCTCGACATCGGCCTTCTTCAAAAGCGCTTCCGATTTTCAAGCCAACGTCGATCACATGAGAACATTTGCAGCCGCTTTCGATGCCTTCGATATCAAAAAGACCTGCTCGGATGCCGTTGCAAAAATGTATGAGCTGCTTTTCAACGATTGGCTCGTTCGTGTACCAGAAGATCAAAAGCTCGATGCTGCCGACAAAGCTGCAAAGGTTATGGGCAAAATGCCCGTTGCGGAAGAGCTCATGCGCCTTTCTCGCGACAGGGCATACGGGCTGTTGCAAGCAAATAGCGCCCCCGCAAATGACATGGCCCTCGACTGGTACGAGCACGCAAAGAAGCTGGCCTCGACTGACGCTGCAACTTCTCCACGCTTCATGTCGTTCTACACCGCAGCTCGCGTCCACATAAACGATCTGATCAACATGGCAAAGCGCAAAAGCTATGAAAACCAAAACATTCGCATCTTCGTCTCGGCGCACAAGCCTGTCGAGCTATTTGACAGCTCGATACTCCAGCCAGTGCAAGTTGGCTGCAGCCTTCGCAACGACAGATTCCCTTGGGCATTCCACGACAATAAGGGCAACAATATATCGGATCTCAACCCCATGTACTGCGAACTGACAACCCAGTACTGGGCCTGGAAAAACACCTCGAGCGAATATGTCGGTTTCTGCCATTACCGTCGCTATTTTGACTTCTCGGGCACGCGCCACGATGAGAATATCTACGGCGAGATCATGGACGATTTCATCGATGCAGCATCTCAAAATAAATACTCACTGGATGACGAAAACATCGAGAAGTTTGTGACTCAGTACGACGTCATCACCACCGAGCGCAAGGATATTCGCACCTATGCTGGACAAAATGCCACCCTTCGCTCTCAATACGACGCCGCAGACAAATTATTCGTTGAGGACCTGGACAAGATTGTCTCCATCCTCAAAAAGCAGCATCCGGAATATGGGCAGGACGCTGACAAGTTCCTCAGTGGCCACGTGGGGCGCTTCTGTAACATGTTCATCATGAAGCGCGTGATTTTTAACGATTACTGCGCATGGCTCTTCCCCCTGCTTGAAGAGTTTGTTTCTACAACCGATATGTCCCGTTATTCAAAAGAGGGGGTACGCACCCCCGGGCATCTTGCCGAGAGGCTGCTTAATATCTATCTCATTCATCATGAACGTATGGAAACTGGCTGGAAGACAGCAGAGCTACAGTGCGTTCACTTTAGAAGGCCGGATCGCCGCATGCCTTTCGAGGCGCCCTATGCCAAGGCAAACGGTAAACAGATCATTCCAGTTGTTTTCGCTGCAGACAACAACTATGTCCCCATGCTTACCACCACAATCTATTCCGCACTTCTCAACGCCTCGGAAGACTATTTCTACGATGTGGTTGTGCTCCATAGGGATATTGCTGGAGATAATCAATCGACTATGCAGCGCTTCTTTGGACAGTTTGACAACATGTCATTGCGTTTTTGCGATGTAAGTGAACACGTACTTCGCCATGATCTGAGCACCAACAACCCTCACATCAGCGTTGAAACGTATTATCGCTTCTTGATTCAAGAGATTTTGCCTGACTACGACAAGGTTCTGTACCTTGATAGCGACCTGATTATCCAGGGCGATATTTCTGAGCTCTACAGCGTGGACTTGGGCAATGATCTCCTTGCCGCCGCTCACGATATCGATTTCTTGGGCAACCTCAATATGAAAAATGGCAAGCGTCTTGCCTACGCCAAAAAAGTCCTAGGCATGAAAAACCCCTACGATTACTTCCAGGCAGGCGTCCTTGTACTTAATACCGCCGAGATGCGCAAGCTCTATTCAATTGAGACGTGGCTTGATTACGCTTCCGATGATCGCTTTATCTACAACGATCAAGATGTTCTGAACGCGCACTGCGAAGGCCGCATAACTTGGCTTGACTACGATTGGAACGTCATGATCGACTGCAACAATCGCATTGCAGACGTCTTCTCTTTTGCACCTGCTTCTGCATTTGACGCCTTCAACGATTCGCGTAATCACGAGAAAATTATTCACTATGCAGGATTCGAAAAGCCTTGGAAGTTCTCCTCGTGTGATCGCAACATTGTCTATTGGACCTATGCTCGCCAGACTCCTTTTTACGAATCCCTTATGAGCATGTTGTCGGGACCGGAAAGAACGGCTTCTTCCTCCCCTCTCACAATGCACGAACATGCGATATCACCCGAAAATCCGCTTCGCAAATTCATCGATCCCATCGCACCGGTCGGTAGCGCAAGACGAGAGATGATGAAATCTGCGGTGAGGGCCGTTAGGAAAAAGAAGTAGCAATCTTCGATATCTAGCGAAGCAACAGTAGAGTTGCAATTTTATGACCCCCATTTCCTCCCAAGAAAAAATCGGAGGAAATGGGGGCCATTTTTTGCCTTAGTTTTAAGCGTCGAGCCTCGATAGCGACCGTAGTGCACTATAAACGCTTGCTTAACTGCTTGGCACCATGTTTACACCCTTAGGATTTTGCAATTCGCGTATTTCTGCAGAGCTTTTTAAGGGACTCCAGCACAAAAGCAAACAAGAGAGAGAGAGCAAAGACTACAAACGGGCGAATCGCCGCATCCCAAAAGATGCTATGCAAAACATAGACGTCCAAAGCCCAAATAAACATCATATGTACGGCGTAAACATCAAAACTAAGGGAAGACAGCTTAGAAATTACAGCAATGAACGAATGCTTATCAGATTGGAAAAGCGGCTCCAGCGATTTGAACAGCATGAAAAGTGAGATTGAGTACACCAAAACCGGAAGGTGCAGATAATTGTTATAAAAGTTATCGTAATCCGAATATGCACCGGACGACACCGTATGCGGCACGTTGGTCTTGATTGTCATAAGCGCCATAAATACAACGGAACAAATCGCGGCAATCAGGAAAGCCGGGCGCATTTTTCCGTCGTGTTCCTCAAAAGGAGAATACTTAACAATGTAGTAGCCGATTAAGTAGTACATTATCGCACCCGTCAAATAAGGTACGGCAAACGCTGAGAACAAATTATGATTTGGCGCAAAGCGATTTGCAAAAGGAATTACTGCAGTTGAGACGATACAGAGACCAATGGCATACTCCAGCAAACGCTTGTTCGACGCAAAACAAGCCAAAAGCGGCGTGATCAAATACAGAATCATAATTGAATACATAAACCAATAAACGTCGCAAATTTGATTCGTTAGAAACAGCTGAATGAACTCAGAAAGAGAGAACGATCTTGCCGAAAGACCAAGCTGGGTCGGCGCAAGGCAGCTGAGGATATAAATAAAGAAGCTAAAGCCAACGAGCGTCATCAGAACGCGCTTGAGCCTCTTTTGAAAAAAGACTTTAGTAGAGTACCGAGAACGGTATCCAATAAGATTTGCTCCGCTAATCATAAAGAAGACCGGTACGGCAAACATAAACAGTGACTGCAGCGCAACTGAAACGAACCACTGCAGATCGCCTTGATTAACGTATACAACCGTCGTGCAATGAAGAGCAACAACGGCAAAGCAGGAAAGGACATTGAGAACGTCCATGTAGTGGCGGCGCACTGTCATTAGAGAACCTCAACTCATTATTTAATCAGATACAGTCGCATTGACCCTGACGATAGAACCGGTTCAAAACCGGGAGTCTCATCGTTTATTTCAGTAATTCCCTCCCATTCTTTTTTCTTATATTGGAGGTCGCGAGAATAACACACGTGCTTATCCTCCGCCGTATAGTCGCTACGATCAAGCAGGAGAGCATACTTTGCTCCAGTGTTCTCAACGGCATCTTTCACTGTAGAATCCGTTGAGATATTACAGAGGCCCTTACGAATAGCACGACTGTCCTCAGATTCTGCCAAACCGAGCTTGGCATGATAGTACAGATTCAAGCCGTCGACAGACCAAGCAAATGAGCTGCCATCAACAGGGAGATTAATTATCAGGCTGCCTTTTGGAACCACTTCCTTGACTTGTTGAATAAAATCCCGCTCTGCAGCAGTGTAGGCCTGGACACGGTAGCGCGAATAGCCATTGTAGAGATCGTAAGAATTAAGCGTGAAAGCATTGGTCGAATCACTTCTAGAATGATCTTCCCACGCGTACGCGTAATTGAATGGATAGCAATTAAGGAAAAAGAACAATAGGGATATCAGCACTGCAGATAGATTGAAGCCCAAGTTTCCTGAAAAAAACTTCAGATGCCCAATGGCGCTATATACAACTAGTGCTACGCAATGCAAACCAAAATATATAAACGGTACAAGCGAAATCACAACCATAGCGACAACTCGCTCGGGATCCGTGTACCAAAAACCCGAAAAAAACGAACGGGCCTCAGGTGAAAAAGCCCCGGCACCGATATATATCAGCAATACGATGGCGATACTGAAGAAAATCCATCGCTGTTCTTTTTCACGGATAACAACATAGATAGCACCTATTACAGATAGCGGAAATAGGAGGACCTGAGGAATCCCAAAGAAGAAAGAGCCACTAATGATTGACTGCAGAATACCCTCAAGCGACATGCCCCATTCCCAGGTGAAAGAAACAATTCCCTGCATAAACGGAAGTTTATAGACAATCACCCATAATAGTGCGCAGAGAATGCAAAAGACGATCTGAGCGCACCTAGTTTTCGGAATTGAACTTTTTGAAGGAGCCTTCGCACACCGAGCTATAATTCCAAACGGAATAATCCTCAGCAAAATAAATGGCGCAATCAAAAGACAGGCGAAAATAGCAGCGTTCGGATGGACACCAGCCACACCGACAAGCGCTAAGACAAAAGAGTAGAATGTTGCCCCACAAAAGCAAAAACGCTCGCCGAGAGAAACGGAACGAATTAACAAGCCGACAGCAGCGGGCACCAAACAAAATGCAGCAATATTTGGAAACGGGCCATGAACGGCAAGCATACGCATGGGAAATGCGACGGAGGCAAAAGAAGAAATCGCAACGATAAAGGGAGACACTTTGGTGTTCTTACAAACGGAATCCAAAAGTGCCAAGATACCCAACGGATATGCAAACGCTGTAAAACAAAAAATAGACGCATTTTCCGCTACAGATGTTTGAATCCCCGTAAGGGAAACAAGCAGAGCTGCAGGTATGTGCCAAACAATTGGATAATATGATCCGCTACCTAAAAAAGCCGAGGGAAAGGCAGTCGAATCGTAATAGGTCACTCGTATCGTTGAGAAATTGCCCGAATCGGCGATCGATTTAATCCAGGCGAGATGCGATAGGTTGTCATCGTACTGGATGAAGGAAGATAACCCGTCGATATTACTCAAAAACAATGCGGCAACGAGAATAGCGCCAACAGCCGCACATATCCCCACCGCCGGCCATGTCAGTCGACTGACATTAGAAAAACCATCGGTTGATAGGCGTGACCTTGAGTTAATCAAACGGATGGGAAGGGCAAGTGAAACGGCAAAACAAATCGTCAGTAAGACAAAAAACGCCGTCCCAGTAAGGCCCAAACCCGTTCCGATAACGCCTGCAACTAGAAAAAAGAATGCCGACAGTACCGGAGCAAAACAAGCAAATTGAGGGGTGAGTTTTTTAAAACCAAGCTGTAAAAACAGGATTCCCGGGACAAACAGAGTGAACGCGATAATCAAAACAGAAACAGCAAATACCCGCATTAATAGCCTCTCGTTAAAAGTACCGCTGGTTAATCAAATGCTAAAGAGCAGCGTACCGGCAAATGAGGCAACCGAATTGAAAACAGCCTGAGGCCTCACATTGCTTACGAATTTCGTCCACTCCACAATCAAGGTAACAAAAAGGAGCGCTTAGTTTATTGAAAACCTCATAAATGAGCTTAAAAAGGGTTAAAGCTTAGCTTCTTAGCGCAACTTCCTGAATAAGCCCCTCTACCTTCTTGCGCAACATGGCAATCTTGGTCGTATTCGAAAAATCGCGCATGACCAGGACGGCGATCACATATACGAAAACAAAATTTGCTGAAGTCTGGAAGCCCAGCAATCCGGCAAAGAGAGACGCTATCTGAGGAAAGAGGGCCAATACAACAAAACTCAACGAGAAGAAGAGCCAGAAAATCGAATCCATAACATCGATCTTCGACTTCTTTATCCGTCTGATGATGAAAAGAAGAACCAGCGCGGCGCAAACAATGAGCACAATGCGAAGCGAAAGAGTCAACCGAATCACCTAAACCATTGAACGAAGAGAATAGAAGTGCACACACGAATCATGTACGCAGCAGAGCGCGTAAGATTAAGGTAGCTCTCCCCCGCCGTACGATCGCGCATGGACACCTGGACTTCCTCAACCATTACGCCCTTTCTAATGAGGTGCGCAATGGTCTCAGGCTCAGGGTTGAGTGACATGTCCTTGGCAAACAGTTCAATCATGCGACGGTTGAACATGCGCATGCCAGAAGTGGGATCGCTAACGCGCTTTCCCGTAGTCATTTTCACAATAAACGTGATGATCCTCGAGCCAAACATACGCGCAGAATGCTCTTTTTTGAATTGAACGAAACGAGAGCCGATGACAATATCTGCGTCCGTATCATCCATTTTCTTGCGCATTGCGTCAATATACCGTGGCATATGCTGGCCATCCGCATCGAACTGGATGGCATAGCTATAGCCCTTACGGGCCGCATATTTCATGCCGGTCTGGAAACCCACGGTGAGACCACCGTTGACGGGAAGATCGAGAACAGGATAACCGTTGGCTCGGCAAATATCGCCGGTGGAGTCAGTCGACCCGTCGTTTATTACGATAAAGTCGATATCCGGAGCGACGGCTTTTAGCTCTTCAATAGTGTTTTGAAGAGAACCTTCCTCGTTATAGGCAGGAATTATTGCTAAAACTTTGTCTCGCATATACATTCAATCCATTTAAATTTAAATATTCGATTCACCTAATCAGATCTGAGCAATAAAAATATTTTACACGAAGACGAACATGAGAAAGAGAAACGCTCAAAGCAAACGAAGGTAAAGCAACAACCCTTGATTCGCAACTTCATCCGAACACTTCCCACATTCATTCGTACATGTACGGATGAATGTGGGGATCCGATACCGTGAGGGCCGGACCGGCCGGCCCCGGGAGATCGGAGGACGGCATGTTCGGAATAAGGAAGAAGGGGGCCGGAAAGGCGGCCCCGAGGGCCTACGGCAGGCTCACCAGGCACGAGAGGGGCACGGTCCAGAGGATGCTGGAGCGCGGGGTCTCGTGCAGGCAGATCACGAAGGAGCTGAGCAGGTCGCCCTCGACGGTGAGCTCCGAGGAGGCATCGCACAGGTTCGTGTTAGCGCTACTGTAAAAACAACCATTGGGACTGCGGTGGGAATCCTGGACCAAAACCATCCTATGCTGCTAGGCCCAAA
>OLRJ01002389.1_pt1 | contig 14005 bp, 10 predicted proteins | sample 1672741 | NCBI WGS metagenome assembly OLRJ01 (sample SAMEA3136719, study PRJEB25190) | human gut metagenome | biome: human gut; feature: human-associated habitat; material: faeces | place: Austria | collected 2013
ACTCCCGTTCGCGCGATTCAGTTGAGCGCATTTTCATGCTATCCCCGCGTGTTGATACGGGAACGACATCAGTGCCGCCCAAAGCCGCCCCCAAACCCATTCGAGTTTCCCACAACCGTGCTGCTCTGCGTCACCGTCGCGCTGTTTGAGCCAATCGTCACCGTGTACGTTTCGCCTACCACCAAACCCGCGCTGGAGAACACCACGCTGTTCGCGCTCTTCACCGTCACGCCCGTGTACAGCACAGTCCCCTGACTGTCCGTGATAGTAATCGTCTCGCCCGCGCCGAAGCTGTTCATCGTCACAAGGAACGCACACTGCGTGGACGTGCTGCCAAAGTTCTCCGTCATACTGCTCGTGCCCAGCGCAATCAGCGTACCGCCGGCGATGACGCCTGCTCCGCCGTTTTCCGTGCCAATGTCCAGCGCGCCGTTGCCGCCATTGGACGGGCCGTTGATGGTAATGTCGCCGCCCTCCACGCGCAGGTTGCCGTTGGAATCCAGCCCGTCTCCATCCGCATTCACCGTGATTTTGCCGCCCGTAATCAGCAGCAGCGGCTGTTTGTCGGTCGTGTCGTCCGTGGTCGTGCTGTCTGCCGCGTCCTGCCCTGGCATGGCCGGCGGATTGCCGCTGGGTGCATTGCCGTCCGGCGGGTTCTGCATATTGCTGTTATCCGGCGGGGTCATATCGCCACTCTGATTGTTCGTGTCATTGCGCCGTCCGCCGAAGCTGCCGCCCATGCCGCCGCGTCCGCCGCCGAAGCCTCCGCCAAATCCACCGCTGAAGCCGTCCGATCCGCCGTTCGCGTTGATGCCGTCATCCGTCGCGGTTATATCCAGTTCACCGTCTGCCAGCGTAATCTGATTCGCTTCCAGACCCTCATAGGAGGTCAGCACGGTGATTTTGCCGTCCAGCACGGTCAGGGAAAGCGCCGCATGAGCGCCATCGTCGCCCGTGCTGAGGATGCATTCGCCGCCGGAAATCGTCATGTCGCCGTCAGTGTGCAGGGCGTCGTCCTGCGCGTCAATCGTAATCGACCCACCGGAAATCATCATCACTTTGCCTGCTTTCAATCCCTTGCAGCTCGCGCTGTTATCGTCACTGGCGGAATTGTCGAAGTCCCACCAGTCGCGCATGTTGTCGGTTTTCTGCTGCGCGTTTGCGCTTCCACCGCCGCTGATGATGGAAATCACGCCGCCCGTCACTGTCAGCGTCGTTTCCGCCGACACGCCGTCGCCCGCGCTGGTGATGATGATTTCGCCATCCTCAATGGTCACGAAGCCCTTTCCCTCGTTCTCCGTCTCGTCGCTGGTGATGCCGTCCTTGCCGGATGTGACCGTCACCGTGCCGCCGGAGACGGTCACGCTATTCTTGCCCTTGATGCCGTGCCCCAGTGCAGTCACGCTGATATTGCCGTTCTTGATTTTCAGGTCTTTCGTGCAGTGGATGCCGTTGTTAAGGTAGCCCAGCACGGTCAGACTGCCCTTGCCCTTGATTTTCAGGTCAACCTTGCTTTGCAGCGCGCCGCCGGATGCTTCTTCGCCCTCCGTCGCGGTGGCAATGTCCACTTCTTCGCCGGATTGCAGGACGTTCGTCGTGCCTTCCGCCAGCTCAATGGTCACGTCGTCGGCGGTGCCAATTTGAATCGCCGCGCCAGTAGTGTTCTTGATGCTCACGCCGCCCAGCACAAGGGTGATTTTCGCGTTCTCGCCGCTTTCGACAATGAGCGCGCCGTCGCCAAGTGTCCCGGCGATTTGGTATGTGCCCTCTTGGGTGATGGTGACGGTCTGACCGTCGATGCGGACAGATGCGTCGGTGGATTTGCTGCCATCAGGGGAGAGGGTGATGCTGCCATCGGCGAGGGCTGACCCTGCAAGCAGCAGGGTCGCGACTGCCATCATACTGATTATCCACTTTTTCATGATGATGAACCTCCTTGTTACAGGTTTACATCCTCTAAATTGCCATTTGGTTATTGATAGCTTTTATTTGAGTTGCCTAATGTGGAATTACAGGCTGTCCTTATCCCCCGGATTCGTGAAGAGAATCGGGAGGTTGCCGTTGCGCTCGCGAAGGTCGTCCAGCAGCGCTTTCGAGGGGACGGCGCTCGGCAGATTCACCTGATAGGTCAGTTCAAACAGCGTGCCCATGCTTTCGGTGCGTACCTTTTCCAGCGTCGCCGTCACATGGTGCGCGCGGAAAACGTCGGGCAGTGCGGATTCGTAGTCCACATCTTCCGGCACGGTGATGCGCAGGACTTTCGCGTTCTCCGGCATTGCGCCGAAGTGCAATTTCGTCAGCACCAGCACGGCGGCAGCGGCCAGCAGGAAGAAAACTACCGCCACGCCGAGCATTCCCATGCCCATTGCAAGGCCTATCGCGACAGCGGTGAAAATCGCCGCGATTTCGCGCGCCGTACCGGGTACGGAGCGGAAGCGCACGAGCGCGAACGTCCCGGCGACCGCCAGCCCCGTGCCAATGCTGCCGTTGACCATCATAATCACCAGCGCGACCGACATCGGCAGGAGCGCCAGCGTCAGCGCGAAGGACGCGGTGTGCCTGCAGCCGCGCGTGAACACCAGTGCGGTCAAAATGCCCAGCACCAGCGCCGATGCCAGACACAGCAGCAGCGCGGAGACAGTCAGGGGCGTGGGCAGAATCGAGGTCAGCAGCGAATCAAGACGCATGTTCAATTTCTCCTTCGTTGTTCCGTTTGTGCGCCATCGGGCGAATATCCGGCTTCCGGCGCGCAAGGTGGTTCAAATAGCATGTGCCGTACTTGGAGAACGACGACATATAGATTTTGTGTCGGCTCAACAGCCGCGCCAGCCACAGCGGGGCGGCGTTTGCGAGCTTGACTTCCAGAATCACGGGGTCGTCGGGGCAAATCAGTTCTCCCGCGTCATCCGTGAAGCAGTCAAGGCGCGTTGTGCGGTAGCGCAGGTGTGTGTCCAGCGTCACCCGCAGCGCCGGGTCATCCAGCCCGCACAGCGCCACGCGTTCATAGGCAAGGAACACTTTCGGGCGAATCGGATGCTCCGACAAGTACCGATGCAATTCGCGCTGAATCTGCGGATTTTCGCCGTCCAGCGTTTCGCCACGCAGAAAGCGCCGCATGTCGTCCGGACTGACCGCAATCCGCCGCTTGTAGACCACGCCGCTGTACTTTTTCTTCAGCTCCGCGAAAATCAGCGAATCCTCCATCGGCGTACCATAGGCGCGAAGCCGGAATTTCACCTTGTACTTCGGCCTCTGAATCGACCTGCGGATCAGCGCATAATCATCGGTGTCATAATACAGATTGCGGATGGTATGCTGCCCGTACCGGTCAACCGCCATATACCCTGCGGTCAAATCCTGCATCAGCGCCTCCGCCTGCGCATGGGTGAGGACGAATTTCTTTTCCACCCGTTCAAAGGAACACTGAACGCCCGCCATCAGCGCTCACCTCCGTTCGTTTTGCTTGCAGAAATGATGATACTGCCCTTCTGTGTCCGCAAAAGGTTCGCTATGTGAAGGTTCTATGAAAAAGCGCGTTCTCTTGCCTTGCGGCGCGGCGAAAAATGCAGTATACTAAGGATAAACAATCACAAGAGGAGGCTTTTCTCATGAACGTATCTGCCCACCGCGCCTTTTCCTTCCTGCGCACTTACGGCTATGAGCGTGTCAGCTGTTCCAAGGAGGAGCGAACTGTCGCCGAAGCGCTGCTGAACGAATGCACGTCGCTCGGCGTTTCCGCCCAGCTGGAGGAGTTTACCGTTCCGTGCGGGCGCGTGTCTCACGCGCTGCTGCGGGTCACGTCGCCCTACGTCAAGGAGTACGAGGTCACGGGCTACGAGCGCGCTGCCTCCACCCCTGAAGGCGGTCTGGACACAGAGTTCCTGTATGTCGAGAATGCCGACGAAGTGCTGCTGGAGCAGGCGAAGGGCAAAATCGTCCTCGTGAACGGCTATCTGAACCGCGCGACCTACGAAAAGCTGCGCAAGGCGGAAGCCGCGGCCATCCTAACCTTCACCGGGCGCACGATTGACCGCGAGAGCGAAAGTGACCTGAACCGCTGCAAGCTGCGCGAAACGCTGACGGAGCCGTTCGGCGCGGTTCCCGTGCTGAACATGCGCGCCGCCTCCGCCGCCGAAATCGTCCGCCGCGGCGCAAAGACGGTGCATATCGAGCTGACCGGCGAATGCTATGACGGCACAAGCCAGAACGTCTGCGCGACCATTCCCGGCACGGACAAGCCCAGCGAGGTCATCACCCTCGGCGGGCATTACGACAGCGTGTATTTCTCTTCCGGTGTGCATGACAACCTGTCCGGCAGCGTCATCGTGCTGGAACTGCTGCGGTATTTCGCCGCCCATCCGCCGCGCCGGACACTGCGCTTCTGCTGGTTCGGCTCGGAAGAGCAGGGGCTGCTTGGCTCGAAGGCATATGTCAAGGCACACGTGGACGAACTCAAGGACTGCGTCGCCATGCTCAATTTCGACGTCGCCGCGCCGACCCTCGGCTCGAACCACCTCGTCACCCTTGCCACGGATGATGCCCTGCACTACGTCGCGGGCGTTCTGCGCGAAGCAGGCTACGGTGTCCGCGCCAAGCAGGACACCTATTCCAGCGACTGCATCCCCTTCGCGGATAACGGCGTGCCCGCCATCAATCTCGCCCGCTTCGGCGCAAACGGCGCGGACTACATGCATAATCGGCATGACAGCCTGAATAGCGGGTATCTCGATGAGCACGCGCTGGATATCACCTTGCAGCAGGGCTTTGTGCTGCTTGATCGGCTGGCAAACGCGGCGTCCTTCCCCATCAAGCGGGAAATCGCCCCCGAAATCCGCCAGAAGGTGGATGAATACCTGTTCAAGGCAAAGAAGGAGTAATCCCCCCGATGATAGGACGTTTCGCGCCGACCCCCAGCGGACGGCTGCATCTGGGCAATCTGCTCTGCGCGATGCTGGCGTACCTGTCCGCGCGCAGTCAGGGCGGGCAGTTTCTGCTGCGCATTGAGGATGTAGATATTCCCCGCTGCCCGCGCGCGCTGGCACAGCAGGCGATTGATGATTTGCGTTTTCTCGGCTTCCGTTGGGATGCGCCGCCGCTGTACCAGTCGGAGCGGAGCGGCGTTTATCAGGATGTGCTGAACCGCCTGCGCCGCGAAGGGCATGTGTACCCGTGCTTCTGCACCCGCGCGCAACTGCACGCGACCGTCGCGCCGAATCTGGGCGACACGCAGTTCATCTACCCCGGCACCTGCGCGCATTTGACCCCAGAGGAAGCTGCCGAACGCGCCAAGACCCGTGCGTCTGCGATGCGTCTGCGTGTGCCGGATGAGACAATCACCTTCACTGACCGCGTTTTCGGGGCGCAGGCGGAGAATCTCGCGCGCGACTGCGGGGATTTTCTCTTGCAGCGGTCGGACGGGCTGTTCGGGTATCAGTTAGCCGTGGTGGTGGACGACGCGCTGTCCGGCGTGACGGAGGTCGTGCGCGGACGAGACATCCTCAGCGCAACGCCGCGGCAGATTTACTTACAGCATCTCCTGGGCTATCCGCAGCCTGCTTACGCGCATATTCCCCTGCTGATGGACGCGCAGGGGCGGCGGCTGGCGAAGCGCGACCGCGATTTGGATCTGTCCGCGCTCTCGAAGCGCTTTTCGCCGGAGGAGATTCTCGGCTTCCTCGCGTGGAGCGCGGGGATTCAGCCAGAAATGCGCCCGACGACGCTGGATGCGCTGATTCCGCTGTTCTCGTGGGACAAAATTCCCCGCACGGATTTGCGCCTGCCCGCCGAAATCTTCCCTGAAGGAGCTTCCACATGACGTTTGAACGGATTCCATGCCCGAATCACCCGCTGTATGCCGACGCGATGGCGCTCTACGGGATCAGCTTTCCCGCGCATGAGCAGCGCGAAACGCCCTCGCAGACCGCCATTCTGACCCACCCTGACTATCACTTCACGGCAATTCTGGACGGCAGCGCTTTCGTCGGCGATATGCTCTACTGGGAAACGCCGGATTTCCGCTACATCGAGCATTTCTGCATTCTCCCTGCCCTGCGCGGGCAGGGGTACGGTTCGCGCGCGCTGTCGATGCTTCCCAATGACCGCCCGGTGATTCTGGAAATAGACCCGCCCGTGGACGAAATCGCCATCCGCCGCAAGGGCTTCTACGAACGCTGCGGCTTCACATCGAACCCGTATCCGCATGTGCATCCGGCATACCACAAGGGCGTTCGTGGGCATGATTTGCTGCTGATGTCGCGCCCCGATGGACTGACGGATAAGCAGTGCCGCGCGTTTCATACTAATTCGATTCTAAAACATGGCATCGAGCATAGCAGATTTTTCGTTCCGGCAAAGCTGAGTGAAGCGAGGCGTACTGGAGGTACGCGCGAGCGGAACGAAGCAAAGCCGGGGCGGAAAAGATGCTGTGCGAATGACATGGTTTAGATGAGAATTCGTATCAGGCGTATTGGGCGGATGTCGTGATGCGGAATGCGTATTGACCGCAAGAGTGCAAACCAAATCAAGCGAAGTCCGCCCACGCTGTGCTATCCTATTCACAGCGAAAGGAGCGAAGGACGATGGAAAACTGGTCACAGAGCATCCAGCAGACGATTGACATCATTGACCGCTGCATCCGCCAGCAGGAGGACGAAGCGCTGACCCTGCGGGCGCTGTCCGCCGCATTGGGGTACTCCGAATCGTATGTGTCGCGGAAGTTTCGGGCGCTGTCCGGCATGTCCCTGCGCGATTATCTGCGCTTCCGGCATCTGGCGTTTGCCCTGCGGGATGTCCGCGACACGTCGGATTCCCTGCTGGAAATTGCCGTGCGCTACGGCTTTTCCTCGCACGAGGCGTTCACCCGCGCATTCCGCGCCGCTTACGGCGTGACCCCCAGCGCGTACCGCCTGCACCCGACTGCCGTCGTCCTCCACACCATTTTGAAGCCTTTCGACTGCTATCTGCTTGGCATAGGAGGAACGGGCATGGCCGCATCGACCGACCACATCAAGACGTATTTCATCACCATTCCGGCGCACAAGTTCCTGCACATCCGCAACTACGAGAGCATCGGCTACTTCGACTTCTGGCAGAAGCAAAGCCTGATTCCGGGGCAGGACTGGGCGACCATCTGCGGCTTGCTGGAGCGCATCCCCGGCAGCCTCGATGACTTCGGCGGCGACGAGCGCAACGCATCCGCCGGGCAGCTGATGGCGTACATCAACGAGCCGACCGGGCGCATTTGCAGCTGGGGGATTCCGCTGGCGGAGGCTTACGGCATTCGTCTGCCTGCGGATTACGCTGGGGATGTCCCCGCGCCGCTCCAGCTCATGGACGTTCCTGAAGGGGAATACATCGTCTTTGAGCACGGCCCGTTCGATTACGAGACGGAGAACACGCAGGTCGAAACCGAAATCGAGCGCGCGATGAAGGACTTCGACTACGCCGCGCATGGGGTCAAACTGGACACGGCGCAGGGGCGCGTGTTCTACTTCTACCATGACTGCACGAGGTTTTGGAAGTATGTGAGACCGGTGAAGCGGGTGGAAGATATTTTAGGGCAATAACATTCCCAAAAACGAAGCGGCAGACCGCCATTTTGCAGGGTCTGCCGCTTTGCTTTTTTGATGAGGAGAATATCATTCCTCCCCCAGATGCAGATCCTTGAAGTCCCCCAGCTCGCCGCGGCGGAAGTGCTTCCGGCACAAGCTCACATACTGCCCATTGCCGCCGAGGACGACCTGCTCGCCCTCCTGTACCACGCGGCCGTCCACCACGCGGGCATTGCACGTCGCCTTGCGCCCGCACCAGCAGATGGTCTTGATTTCCTCAATCGTGTCCGCCCAGGCCATCAGCCACTGACTGCCCTCGAAGAAATTGTTCTGGAAGTCCGCGCGCAGACCGTAGGCAATTACGGGCACGTCGTAGTCATCGACCATCTCCACCAGCATTTCGACCTGCGCCTTGGTCAGGAACTGCGCTTCGTCGATGATGACGCAGCCGTAGCCCTGCGCGTCCGCCGCCGTCACATCCTCGATGAAGCGGCAGGCGGTTTCCAGCCCGCAGCGGGAACGGACAATCACCGCGCCGTCGCGGTTTTCGAGCTTCGGTTTGAGCATCAGCACCTTCTGGCCGCGCTCTTCGTAGTTATACTGCACCATGATGGCGTTGGCGGTCTTGCTGGACCCCATGGCCCCGTAGCGGAAATATAATTTTGCCATGATTGCTCTCTTCTCTTATTGCATTTACCCTTTTGATATTGCGCTTTATCGCAGCAGGGATTTCGCCTCTGCGGAGGCGACAAGGGGGCTTTCCGGTCGCCCCCTTGACCCCTTCGGGTTCGCCACTACCGGAGTTGACTTTTTTCGCAGCAGAGGAAATCGCGCCTGCGGGCGCGACGAGGGGGGCTTTCCGATCGCCCCCTCGACCCCTTCGGTTACAGCGCCTTCATCGTGAAGGTGAACGTGTAGGGCTTGTCTGCCGGATAGCAGAACTGCGGCAGGACGGGCGCGCCCCAGCTGTCATCGCCGCCGATGCCCTTGCGGAACATCGCCACATCCAGCACCGTGCGTACCGAGCCCATCAGGTCGCTCGGATGGTATGCCGCTTCCAGCTCCTCCGGCAGCCACGGCTGAACGCTCACTTCGAGGTTGTCGCCCGAAATTTCCACGCCGTGACCGTCCGCATCCGTCACCGAAACGACCTGCACGCCCGTGCGGTTGCCGCTTTCCTGCGGCTTGCAGTAGCGCGTCATGCCGTCCGCGGCGTTCCAGCTGTGCCAGCCCAGATACGCGCCCTCGCGGCGGTCGATGTAGTTTTCATCCGGGCCGTAGCCATAGCAGCGGACGCGGGTCAGGCGCGGGTCAAGCTGGAAGGACAAGCCCAGTGCGGGCATATCCGGCTGATTCGGCAAGCCGGGCCAGTCCACCGTCACGTCAAGGGCATCCTGCGAATGCACCGTGTAGCGCACCGTGACCGCGAAATCCGGCAGCATCGGCGTGGTGTAGCGATAGACGAGCGTCGTTCTGCCCGCTTCCTGCTGGATGTCCGCGTCGCTGCACGCGCTGTGACGGCTGATAAGGTGGTACACGCCCTGCTGGATGTTGTTGCCGTTGCCGCGGTCGTTGTCAGTGGATGCGCGGAAGAGGCTCAATTGCGGCGCGCGCAGGAGCGTCTCGCGCCCCAGCCGGTCGCGGAAGGAAATGATGCCGCCGCGCCGCGCCAGCAGCACGCCCAGCCCTTCGCCGCGGAAACCGACGTTGCAGTCGCCAATCACCGGGGCAGGCGCATTGTCCGGCGTTTCCGCCTTCTTCATCGCGCCAAACACGGTCTGTCCGTGGCTGAGCACCGTTCCCGCTTCCAGTATGCCTGTCTTTTCGCGCAGCACAAGGAAGCACGTTACCACCGTCTGCCCTTCCGGCAGCGTCCCGAACGTCAGGTCAATGTGGACTGATTCGCCCGGCGCAATGTCCGGCAGCAGCGTTTCGCCCGCGCTGATGGGCTTGCGGTCGCACTCCAGCGTCCAGCGGACGTCATAGCCCGTCAGCGTCTGGAACAGGCGGCGATTCTGCACCGTCACGCCTGTTTCGTCCGGTGTCAGGAACACGTCGCGGAACAGGTACCGCACTTCCTGACACTTGCCCGTCTGCGTGCGGTCGCCCAGAATGATGCCGTTGGTGTTGAACTGCCAGTCCGTCGGCTTATCGCCGAAATCGCCGCCATACGCCAAGCGTTCCTGCCCGTTCGGGGCTTTCACGCGCAGCGCCTGATCCACATAATCCCAGATAAAGCCGCCCTGATACATCGGGTACTTGTCCTCCAGCGCGGTATACAGGCTCATGCCGCCGCAGCTGTTGCCCATGGCGTGGGTGTATTCGCAGTTGATGAAGGGCTTGTCGGGATTGCTTTGCAGATACTCCTCGATGCTCGCGACCCTGCGGTACATGTTGGAATGCACGTCCGTCGTGTCAGGATAGCGCGGATCGTTCGCCACGCCCTCGTAATGCACCAGGCGCGTCGGATCTTCCCGGCGGTAATACTGGCTCAATTCGTAGAGGTCTTTGCCGCCCCAGCTTTCGTTGCCGCACGACCAGAGCAGAATGCACGGGTGATTCTTGTCACGCTCCAGCATCGCCCGGCCGCGGGCCAGCACTGCCTCCTGCCACTCCGGGCGGTTGTCCGGCACCACCCAGTCGTGCATCGGCTGCCACGAGCCGTGCGTCTCGATGTTCGCCTCGTCAATGACGTACAGCCCGTATTCGTCGCACAGGCGGTAAAATTCCGATGTATTCGGATAGTGGCATGTGCGCACGGCGTTGATATTCATCGCCTTCATGTCGCGAATGTCGCGCATCAGCAGGTCATGCGTCATCACGCGCCCGCGGTCGCAGTCAAATTCGTGGCGGTTGACGCCGTGGAACACGATGCGCTTGCCGTTCAGGCACATGATTTTGTCCTTCATCTCGAACTGGCGGAAGCCCACTTTCGTCCGGCAGACTTCGGTCACTTGCCCCTGCGCATTCGTCAGCACGACGGTCAGCGTGTAGAGATTCGGCTCTTCCGCGCTCCACAGCTTCACGCCGGGGATCTCCGCGCTGACGTAACTTTCCAGCGCCGTCAGCGGCTTCTCCGCCGTCCAGAGCGTCTTGCCCGCCTTGTCCGTCAGCGTCAGTTTCGCCTTGCCCAGCGACGCGCCCATCACCCGCAGGCGCGTTTCCAGCGTCGCGCGGGTGTAGTTGTCCGTCAGCGGTGTGCGGACGCGCAGGTCGTAGAGATGCGTTTCGGGGTAGAAGTGCAGGGACACGCTGCGGTGGATGCCGCTGAACCGCCAAAAGTCCTGATCCTCCATCCAGCTGCCCGTGCAGCGCTTGAACACGCGCAGCGCCAGCCGATTCTCCCCGACGTGGACGTAGGGGGTCAGGTCGAAGCGGTGCGGTGTGAAGCTGTCCTCCGCATAGCCGACTTCATGCCCGTTGACATAAACCAGCACCGCCGCTTCCACGCCCGCCAAATGCAGCACGGTACGCTGCTGCACCTGCGGCAGGGACAAAGCAAAGTGTCGGATGCACGTCACCGTCGGGTTGTAGACTTCGCTCACCTGCGGCGCCTGCAAGGCTTCGCGACCATCCCACGGGTACTGCGTATTGACGTAGTGCGGCGGATCCCACTCCGGCGCTTCCATCTGAAATTCGCACGGCACCTGAATTTCCCGCAGCGTTTCATCCAGCGCGGCGCTCGTCAGCAGCGTGTCCGGCGCTTCCGAGGGATTCATGGCAAAATGCGCCTTCCACGCGCCATCCAGCGATTTCACCAAAGAGGACGCATCCGCGTCAGCCTCCGCCATCGTCGCATAAAAAGCATGGTCGGAGCAATCCGGCAGCTCATGGACGCTGAAAATTTCTGGGTTGCTCAGCCAAGCGGTTTCAAATCGTTCTCTTGCAATCTGCTTCATCCGAACTCATCCTTTCATAAGGAATCTTCTCCCTTGATTATAACGGATTGCGCGTGCCTTGTCCAGTCCCGCAAAATAAACTTTTTGCATTCGGCAAAGAACGCGCCGTTTTCCCTTGACAGAAGCATTATTTGATTGTAAAATAGGAAGTGACCGGCTGTGGCGCGTCCGAAATGTTTTTCCAACCGCGCCCGTGCTGTTTTCGATAGACGCCTGATTGCTTTCAAGCGCCTGCGGATTTTCGCCGTTTTCGTGCGGTTTTCGCGGCGCTTCGGCTGTTTGACCAGTCAATGCGGATGGGCAGCGTGTCTGCTGATTCGCCTTTTCGGTGCTTTTCCCCGATTGGGGAGGATGCATCCTTTCCGAAACGCGCCTGTCATCACAAGTGCGCCTGTTTTCATGCGCCCTGCGGTGATATTTCTGACCTCGTATTCCCTTCGTCAGAGCGTTGTTTTTCTGACTGCTGCGACGATATGTCGTCCTCCGGCAGTGTGTTGACTGATATGGTTTTGCCGTCTGTTCGTCCTGCCTGTCCATGCGGATGCGCGGGATGTTTTCGGACTGCGTGTGTCGAATTTGCAGCGTACAGCCGTATGGGGAAAATCGCTTCCCCGACGGCTTTTTTGCGTCGGTCGTATCAACTTCGCAACTGAATTTTCAGCAAAATTTGAAAGGGGGAAACCATTCAGTGCCAACCATCGTATGGATTCTGATTGTCCTGCTCGTCGGTGCCGGCGGCGGCTTCGCAGGCTACACCTACCGGCAAAAGATGGTCGAAGAAAAGATCAACCGCAGCGAGGAAACTGCCAAGCGCCTGTACGAGGATGCCGTCCGCAAGGCGGATGACTACAAGCGCAAAGCAGACGACTACAAAAAGGAAAAGGTGCAGGAAGCCAAGGCGGAAATTCTCAAGGCTAAGGATGAGATTGACCGCGAAAAGGCGGATAACAACCGCGAGATGAACGAGATTCGTGAACGCCGCGCCGAGGTGCAGCGGAGCGAAAATCGTCTGGTGCAGCGCGAAGCGTCGCTGGACAAGCGTTCGGACAGCCTTGATGACCGCGAGAACGACCTGAAGAAGCGCAGCGACCTGATGGAACGCAAGCAGGAGGACACCGCCCGCCTGCACGACGAGGCGGAAGCCCTTGTCACCAAGCAGAACACAGAGCTTGAGCGCATCGCCTCCATGACGCAGGACGAAGCGAAGCAGATCATCATCGACCGTGTGCAGAAGGAAGCCTTCCACGACGCGGCGGCGTCCGTGCGCGACATTGAAGCGCGCGCCAAGGAAGAAGCCGAGAAAAAGGCGCGCAACATCATCGCGCTGGCGATTCAGAAGTGCGCCTCCGATCATGTGGCGGAAAGCACCGTGTCCGTCATTGCCCTGCCGAACGACGATATGAAGGGCCGCATCATCGGCCGCGAGGGCCGCAACATCCGCGCGCTGGAAACGGCGACGGGCGTGGACATCATCATCGACGATACGCCCGAAGCCGTCATCGTGTCCGCTTTTGACCCGATTCGCCGTGAAATCGCCCGCCTGACAGTCGAACGCCTGATTAACGACGGCCGCATCCACCCTGCCCGCATCGAAGAGATGGTCGAGAAGGCGAAGAAGGAAGTCGAAAACCAGATTCGCGAAGCCGGTGAAGCCGCTGTTTTCGAGACGAATCAGCACGGCATCCACCACGAGCTGGTCAAGCTGCTGGGTCGCCTGAAGTACCGCACTTCCTACGGACAGAACGTCCTGAAGCACTCCATCGAGGTCAGCCATCTGGCGGGTCTGATGGCTGCGGAACTGGGCGCGGATGTTCAGCTTGCCAAGCGCGCAGGTCTGCTGCACGACATCGGCAAGGCGGTTGACCACGAAGCGGAAGGCACGCACGTCACCCTCGGCGGCGAACTGGCCCGCAAGTACCACGAGAGCCCCGATGTCGTCCACTGCATCCTCGCCCACCACAACGACGTCGAACCGCAGACGGTTGAAGCCGTGCTGGTTCAGGCGGCGGACGCGATTTCCGCTGCTCGTCCGGGTGCGCGCCGTGAGAGTCTCGAAAACTACATCAAGCGTTTGGAGAAGCTGGAAGAGATTGCAACCTCCTTCCCCGGTGTCGAGAAGTGCTACGCGATTCAGTCCGGCCGCGAAGTGCGCATCATGGTCAAGCCCGACGACGTGACCGACGATGGCACGAAGATTCTCGCCAAGGAAATTGCCAAGCGCATCGAGAAGGAAATGGAGTATCCGGGTCAGATTCGCGTCAACGTCATTCGCGAAACGCGCTCGATGGAGTACGCCAAGTAATTGCAGCGCAAAAAGCCCTTTCGTCCGATACGACGAAGGGGCTTTTTCTAATGGCTGAATTTATTACCGTCGCTTCTGTGGAGGCATTCGCGCCCGCCGCTATTGCATTGCTCACTGCTCATTGCGAATTGCTCATGATTTGGTTCTTCACGGAATCTTGGGGGAAGAGCAGCTTGGGGGCGCTCCTGCGGGAGCGCAGAGTTACTGGCAGGGACGCTTCGCTGCCTGCACCTTTGTTGAGCGCGTTTGGCATA
>OLRJ01002390.1_pt1 | contig 14004 bp, 10 predicted proteins | sample 1672741 | NCBI WGS metagenome assembly OLRJ01 (sample SAMEA3136719, study PRJEB25190) | human gut metagenome | biome: human gut; feature: human-associated habitat; material: faeces | place: Austria | collected 2013
CGGCCGCCTCCTCGGGCCCGAGCTGGCGGAACGCCCCGACCACGGCGGCCTCGTCCAGGGCGAAGAACTCCGTCTCGCGGGCGTAGGCGCCGGTGTGGTGCCAGGACGAGTAGGCGATGAACCGGTCGAAGAGCGCGGCCCTGGTCTCGGACTCGACCGCGGGGTCGTAGTGCAGGTCCATCTCATCGCAGTAGCCCCTCAAGGCGCCGAGGATCGCCGCCTTGGTCCATTTCGCGCGGGGCATCTCCCCCGCCTCGTAGGCCGCCCGCGCGTTCGCGCTCATGGAGGTGCCGATGTATCCCTTTTGCCCGTAAGCCACCCTAGACATGTCAAACCCTTCGCGCGGATGCGTGCCGTCCCAGCTTTTTCTACCCCGTGCGCGGGAAGTCTTTCACTCGATTCGAGCCGGTGCAGGGGCATTTTTATCCGTCGAGTTTCGGTAGGGGCGTGTAAAGCGCGGCGGGGGCGGGTATCAAAGCTGCTGTGTATGCCAATTCCAATAAAGAGGTGGTCCATGTCCGACCCGATCGCCGCGGCCGAAGCCGCCGGCAAAGCCCGCGATATCGCCAACCGCTTCGAGACCGCCGTATTCCTCATCGCATACGGCATCGCCGAGAAGGACGGCCTCTACGAGGCCGACCCGCATAGGTATCCCTACAGCCAGGCATTCAGACACGGCATGAATATCCTCGCCGCGCTGTGCGCTGAGTGCTCCGACGATGCGGAAGAGCTGCTGCCGACGTTCAATGAGTCCGATTTCATCAGGAACAGCGCAGCGTCAGACGTGCGCGAGTGGACGGCCCGGTGGCGCGACGAGTGCAGGGAAGCCGTCGAAGGGTGCCGGTCCATCGAGATCGGGCCCCTGGCGTCAGTAGACGGCGACTACTTCGCCGCGACGTCGGAATGCTACGAGGTGCTGCGCTTTGCGGAAAACGACCTCTTGGGCGGCCATCAGGAACGCAGGGTGTATGAATTCCTCCGAGCCGGCACCCAGGAGCAATACGTGTACGGACGCAGGATGCTCATCCGCCACCCGCTGCTCACCTGGAACGAATACGTCAGGATCAAGACGGGGCTCGCCCTGGGCGACCCCGACCCCCTCGACCAGGGCGAAGCCGACACCATCGACCCGGTGTGGTTGCAGGAATTCGTCTCCATGGCCTACGAACCCGTCCCGGGCGCCGCAAAAGTATGCCCGAATTGCGGCTGGACGATGACCATGCGAGGCAAGCAGCCCCACTGCTCATCGGCGACGTGCGCCAAGGCCGTCACAGGCGATTTCGACAAGCTGGACAGCGTCGCGCACGACGCCTTCCGCCTATCCCGCGGCGTCATGCACTACATCTCTTCCCCCGGAAAGCTCGAGCTGGCGATCGCCGAGGCCGCAGCGGGCCTCGGTCTGAAATACGAAATGTGGCCCCTCAAGGACACCTGCGACATCCTGATCCATCTGCCGGACGGCCGACAGCTTGCCGTCGACGCCAAGGCATACGGCCGCGCCGAGCGGCTTGCCCGCGAGATAGAGGACGACACCGGCATCGCCCAGATGTGCGCGGACGAGGTGGCCTATGTCGTGCCGGACCAAGTCGAACGGGACCATCCCGGATATCGCGCGCTATGCAATGCCGTCCTGCGCGGCAAGACCGGCTATTCATGCGAAACGCTGCGCAACTTCTCGAAACGACTCGATGCCGCCGCGAAGGGAGGCACGCGATGAGCGAGCCGAATGATACAGCCCAGGAAGGCTTCGACCAGCTGAAGCGCAATCTCGAGGTGCGCTATCCCGAGGACAGCGACCTATCCCTCGACGAGTTCCTGAATGTGGAGTCGCTGCTCGCGCTCGCGGTACGCGTATGCGGTCCCGGCGCCGATCCCCGAAAGGCCGACAGGCTCCTATCGAACTACCAGCTCATCAGGCCCGAGACCATCGGCGCGAACGGCCACCTCATGCAGATGGCGCGCCGACACCTGTTCTCGCTGGCTTCATCCACGGCCTGGCGGCGACTGCTGGGCCTCTACGAGCGCGCGGAATATGAGCGGTACCGGTTCTTCGATATCGCCAACGGCGGAATGGCCCTGCGCGAGCACCCCCTTACCGGGATCGACCGCATGCCGATCTATATAGACCGCCTCCTCGGCGATGTCAAACTCTCCCATAAAAACGTGGTCGCGAGACCCAAAGGACGGTATTCCTACACATGCAAGCCCGAGGCGACCGGCGATACCACGGTAACCGGATCGATCCGTTGGGTGACCATACCCGATGCCGTGCCGCCCCAAACGGGCAAGATTGACGATATCCCCCGCAAGAGCAGGCGCCCGCCCATCGATATCACCCTCGACGAGCTCATCTCGACCGCGGACGAAGTCGGGGAGAAGACCGGGAAGACCCACTACGCCGCCGTGCTCAGAAGGGTCAAGGACCAGGGGCTCCTCAAGCGGGCCCGCGGCGGCAGCACATCCGTCGCCGACGGCCTGCGCCTCGATGAGGCCGTGAGCCTCGTCGGCCTCGTCGGCGCCGGCAAGTCCGTCCTCGCCAACATGCTCATCGTCTGCCTCGCGAAGCGCGGCCTGCGCGCGGTATCCCTGCTCAACTCGGTATCGGACGTGATGGAAAGCGTCGTCCTGCTTCGCGAGGCGGGAATCAGCGCCTCGCCCCTGGTGTCGCGCGGCAGGCGCATCGAACGGCTCGACGAGTTCTTCGACCACGATGACTCCATGCTCCTCGACCATTCCGCATCCAAATACCTGGAGACCGCCTGCATCATGGACGGGCTCTCCTCTTCCGATCCCGAGGCCTGCGGATACGGCAGCACGCCATGCCGCGGCCTCCGGTCCAAGAAGGGCGGCGCGAACTCATGCCCGTACTGGGACGTGTGCCCATCGCAGGCCATGGCCCGCGAGTCCCTGACATCCGACGTCGTGGTCACGACTCCCACCGGCTTCGCCACCATGATCGTCGGAAGGGAGCGCAAGGCATTCTTCGAGGAGGCTCTTCAGCAGTTCGACGTCGTCCTGTTCGATGAGGCGGACCGCGTGCAGGCGCAGCTCGACGGCTGCTTCGCCCCGAGCATGAGCTTCCAGGAGCTCATCCGCAACGCCGCCGACCCGACAGCCGTAGCCATGAAGCGGCGCCCGGACGACAAGATGAGGGACTTCAACGAGGAGCTTTTCTATGACCTGCGCCAGAAATCCGAGCCCGTCGCGAAGGCGCTGCTCAAATCCGTCAGGGACGACCGCGTGGCGAAATGGCGCATCGTCAAGGACGAGGCGTTCACGTCACTCTCGCTTCTGAACGACCTCCTGGAGCAGGGCCTTCCCAAACAGGTTTACGAGGATGCCGACAAACTCATCAACCCCTATAGATTCGAGATTGCCAAGAAGAGCCTCGATGGCGGCGACGCGGCCCTCAACAAGCTCTCGCAGGCGGTCGCGACCTCCTGCGAGGGCATCGACGACGACACCCACAGCTACTCGTTGAACGAATACCTCGCTGCATGCGGATGCTCGGAGCTTCCCGACGAGCTGCGGACCAGGTTCTCCTTCGCCCTCAAGGTCATCCGGTTCGACTCGTATCTGCGCGAACTCGCCTCCGCGCAGGACCTCCTCAGCTTCAAGGACGATTCCGTCGACGAGCTGTACAACTTCCTCAAGTTCAGCTACACGCGCCAGCAGCACTATCTCCCCAACTCGCTGATCGGCAACATCTTCGGGATGAAGCTCGACGGCAACGACCTCAGGCTTTTCCGGCAGTTCGCCTTCGGGCGGGCCTTCATGTGCTCGCTGCCCTGGCTCGATACCGACCCCGCCGGGGCGGCGCTGGGGCCGCACGTGCTCCTGCTCTCCGGTTCGAGCTGGGAGCCCGGCTGCCTGCAATACCACGTGAACAGGCCGGTCGACTACCTCCTCGAGGCGGAGCCGTGGAAGGCGGCCAAGCTCTCCACCTCGACCGTGAGGGACCTCGGCATCGAGCAGAACGTGTCCGGCAGCGCCGCCGAGATGCGTTCCGGCAACCTCGGCATCGTCCTATCGCAGACCATGGCCACGCTGAAGGACGAACTCGACGCGGATGGCGCGGGAAAGGCCCTGGTCATCGTGAACAGCTACCGGGAGGCCGAGGACGCACGCGACCGCATCGAGCAAGAGTTCCGACGCAAGGGCCAGGCAATCAAGGTCGCGGCCCTGGTGCGCAACAACCACGACCACAGGGAGCACTTCGTGCCCCGGAGCGAAGTCTACAAGTTCTGCGACCATCCGGCCAAAGTGCTCGTGGCGCCGGCCATGGCCATCGAGCGCGGCTTCAATATCGTCGACCGCGGCGGCCATGCCGTGTTCACGAGCCTCATCTTCTCGGTGCGGCCGATGGGCACACCGCACGACCTCGGCGGGCGATACCGCAAACTCAACGGCCTCATCGAAAGGGAGGTCGGCGACTACCCGGCCAATCCCGGGGAGTTCGCGACCGAGGTCAGGGCCTCCGCCTGGCGCACATGGAAGACCATGGAGCGGGACGAGAACCTTCCCATGGGCGCATGGAGGACCATGGGCAGGCAATTCCTCGTAGACGACGCGATCTCCACGCTCATGGTCACGATCATCCAGATATTCGGACGCCTGGCGAGGCTTGCCGATAAGGAGAGGCCCGCGCCGCATGTCTATTTCGCCGATGCGGCCTTCCGCGGCGGCGACGGGAAGCTCTCGTTCAGGACCCTGGAAGAGCTCGGCGCCTACATGGAACGCCTCATGCACGATAGCGACCAGCCGGAGGTCGCCAAAGCCCTCTACGGGCCGTTCTACGAGTCATTCAGGAAAGGAATCGGAAATGTCGGACTCTAAGCTGCACCTCATGTCATTCGCACCCGTCCCCGACACCAAGACGACCGTGCACGTCGTCGGCTTGCCCGACAGCCTGCGCGACGCCCTCTTCACGCTCATGCCCCCGAAGAAAAAGGGCGGCTACCTCAACACCAAAGTCCTCAAGGACGACCTGCGCTGCTGGCTCGACCGGGCCGTCGAGCTGAATCCCGTACGCCCCAACGTACATACCGACAGCTGGCTTATCGCCCTCGCCCCCATTGATCTCGCGAAGCTATGCAACGTCATCGCGGTCTGGATCTCCTCCCGCAAGGACATCGATACCCAATCCCCCGCCTACCGCAAGGTGATGGGGATGCTGCACCCCGAGACGTTCGAAGAGGCCGTGCGTGGCGAAGAGATCTGCCTGTTCAGCGGCGACGGCCGTCCCACGGGCAGGCTCACCTTCCCCGCATTCTCCGCGCAAGTCGCCGACGCCATCGCCGACATCCCCCTCGAACTCGCCAACGGCATGGTCGAGAACTTCAGCAGAGTCTCACGCGGAAACGGAAACGTCTACGAGCTGATTTCCGATATCCACTGGCACAAGGAGGACCCGTGGGCGTTCGCCCTCAGATTCCACGTCGAGACGCTGCCGGTCGGCCGCAAGGCAAGGCTCAACATGGATGTCGCCGTCCGCCGCTTCATCGGCAAGCCATGGCAGGACGACCCGTTCCTCAAACACGATGTCAACGCCTACGTCCGCACGGAAGGCGGCACGCTCCGCGTCGTCCCCTACGGCTACGACAAACAGAAGCGCGACTTGGCCTGGGACCCCGCGGCCCTGGCGAACTACGAGTTCGCCAGCGGGACCGGATTGCCCGCAGTCCGCGAGTATCTTGAGGACATGGGCAGGTACGCCCGCGACGGCTCGCAGCCGCAGATCCTATCCCCCTACGCGATGACCGCCTCCTGGGCATCGAAGCCTTCGGTCGCAAGCGGGGCATCCGTCATCGACAAGGCCATGTTCTTCGAGGCCGTCGCGGCTCGGCTCAAAGATATCGCGGAGCCCGTCGGTGCGCTCGACTCGCTTCAACTGACCCATCTCAAGGCGTCCATAGAGGAACCCAGGCAGGCGGATTGGGACAAGGACCCCGTCAGCGCACGGGCGAGACAGGAGACCTGGGGCCGGGCCAACCGCGCCAGACTCGCCCACTGCACCGGCAGGGACAGGGCCGTATTCCAGCTGATCGGCAACCAGGACGATGCCCGGCTCCTCGATATGGCAAGGGCCGAGATCTCCCGCTTTCTCGGTGGGGAGGGGGCCGTCGACGGCTTCGAGGTCGAGATCGATAACATCCCGGCAAACGACCTCCTGAACCGCATGGGGAATACCGGCGACAGCCAGGCGAAGATCCGCTGGCGCAAAGTCGCCGCCGCGCTTCCCGAGGCGACCGACCCGACCGCGTGCATAGTGGTCCTGCCGGGCGCCGAGAGCTACAAGCCCAAGGGCAAAGACGACGGCGGAGACCCCAAGCGCGCCCTGCGCATCGCGTTCGCGAAAACCGGGCGCCTGACCCAATTCATCGAACCCGAGGACTCGAAGGACAGTCCCGAGATCCGCGCGTGCGTCGCCGTCCGCGACCTCATGCGCCAACTCGGTTTCGTACCCGAACCGGCACGCAATTCGCGCGGCATCGATACCTCGATCCCGGCGATAGGGTTGAAGGTCTACAACTCCGGCAACGGCAAGGCGCGGGCGAGCTTGCCCCTATTGCGTCCGACAGGACATGAGAAGCGGTGCCGTCACCGTGTACTGCCCCCTCCTACCTGACGGAAGCCTACCGTACTGGCGCGCCCTCATCGAGTTCGCCCGGCTGAGCGGTTCCGAGGGCTTTCCGGACTCCTGCAAGCGGGCAAACGGAATGGCCCTGAAGAGGATGCTCCACGGCATAGTCCGCGCCACCGGCGACAGGCCGGAACTCCTCCTCGTCAACTCCTACGGCCGCATCCGCCAGAGAGACTGGTGGCCCGGCATCAGCGACTCCGGCCTCGAGTCGGGACCCTTGAGCTACGGACCGACCGGTTATGAGGAGCCGCTTGGCCTCGCGGGCAGCAAGCTGCGCATCCTGCGTATACGCTCCGGTCTCAACGGCGAGGTCCCCGACTGGTTCACGGACGAGGTGGCCGCAGGCGGCGCAGACGACGGCACCGTGCCGAACAGGCGCGACAAGCAGGGACTCTTCAAGATGGACGGCTACTTCCTCGCGTTGGCCCCGCGACCGGGCGACGCCCAGTACAAATGGTCCGCACGCGGATCGAAGTACGATTCGCCCACCGCGGCGTTCTGCGAGAAGACGATCAACGAGTACTGCCTTCTCTCGCCCGGTGGCGAGGCCGAGGCGCTTGCCAGCGTCAAATACGCCGAGGCCCTGCGCGGCTGCATGGTGCAGCTCTACAAGAACGATATGAGGGTGAACCTTCCCGCCCCGCTCCATCTCGCCGAGCAGGTCGAGGAGTATATCTGGGACTGGGAGCTCACTGGCAGACGGTAGCGATCCGCCCGCGATAATGAAATGGGGAGGCCGGGAGATTCGGCCTTCCCATTTCCGTTGTCGCTACCGCTTATTCGCCTTGCGTGTATTTCGGGTGCGACCGGCGGACTCTTTCGCCGAGCCCTTCCGCTTCCCAGGACGAGAGTCGGACGGGCTCGGCTGACGACGAGCGGAGCCCAAGTCGAAGCCGGAGTTTTTCGCAATCCTCGCCTCAATCTCGGAGCGTCGGATGCCCAGTTCCGATGCGCTGACGCGATAACCGCCCTCCTTGCAGACGACATAGAGCTCATGCGGAGCGTGTCCCCAATCAAGTACGTACCCAGCTAGGAGCATCTTGGCCTCAAGATGGTCCTTGGACATGGCACCCGAAACTGCAAATTTGAGGGCGAAGGTGGCACGGGCAACTATATCCGCCCCAATCTTCTCTTCGAGGGTTCGAGCCGGTCTTTCGGTCCCCGGTTCCGGGGTACCTCCCTTGCTGTTCTCCAGGGCGCCTTCCAGGGCGGGAGGCGTGGGGGCGTCGGGGTCCCTGCCGTCCATGAGGTCTCGGATGTAGGCGCGGACCCGCGACTCGTAGCGGCGCGGGCACACGATTTGGACCGGCTCCTCCATCCTGTGCTCGAGGGAATCGTAGAACTCCACGACCTCGCGGCTGGCGATCAGGCGGTTCGGCTCAATCTTGGGGAACACGGTGAGGCCGGCGGCGGAGCGCACGCGGGACAGGCCGACGTACAGCTGGCCCTCGGCGAAGACCTTCGTGTGGACGCAGCAGGCATCGAACGTCAGGCCCTGCGACTTGTGGATGGTGATGGCGTAGGCGAGCTTGAGCGGGATCTGGGTATAGGCACCCACGACGGCGGTCTTGACCCTGTTGACGGGCCTGCCCTCATCGTCCATCTCGACGACGGCCTCGGACTTGTTGATCTCCCATCTGTGCCGCTCGATGCGGACCTTCTCGTCCACCCCGTCGAACTTGACCGTCACGGCGTCCGCGGACGCGTCGGTGACGGTGCCCTGCGTGCCGTTGACGTAACCCTCCTGAGGGCTGTTCACGAGCGACATCACGCGGGCGCCGCGGCACAGGACGATCCTCTCCGGCGCCATCTTGTCGCCGTTTGACACCGTGCCGGTCGCGGCGGCCGCGAACTCGACCTTCGGTGCGTCGAGCGCGTCAACGTTCTCGCGGTTGATCGAATCGGCGATGCGGTTGTTGGCGCACAGCACCAGCGTGTCCTTCGGCAGGTAGGCGCGGGAGCTCTTCGAGTGCGCGTTGAAGTAATCGAGGCACGACGCGTCGCCGACGCGGGCGCGGTTCAGGTTGTCGATGAAATCGGGGTCGGATTGGCGCACGACCGTCTTGAGGACGTGCGGCTCGAAATCGAAGCCGGTCCAGTACCTCGACTTGAAGCACCAGCCCTGGAGGTTTCCGGGATAGAACTTCATCAGCAGCGCGGAGTCGCGTTCGGTCACGACCGGCGGCAGCTGGAAGAAATCGCCGACGAGGACCACCTGCTTCGCGCCGTTGCGCGTCATGGACTGGGAGATCATCCCCATCACGTGGTCGAACAGGTCGATGCGGCACATCGAGATCTCGTCGATGATGATTACCTTCGCGGCGTCGAGCACCTTGCGGGACCCCTTGGGGCCATCGGGGGCGCAGACCCCCGGCGCGATTTTCAGCGTGCGGTGGATCGTCGAGCCGTCCGTGAGGTTCAGCGCGGCGATGCCGGTGGGCGCCAGGGCGAGGAAATCGACATTGCGCGCCTTCAGGTCCGATATGAAGGCGTTGAGCACGTAGCTCTTACCCGTGCCGGCGTTGCCCGAGAGAAACACGTTCCTCCCGTCCCTCAGCGCGCTCAGCGCCTCGGCCTGTTCCGGTGTAAGGCGGTCACCGTCTGCCATTTCCATATCCCGTCATCCGTTCGACCAGTAACGGGGAATTGATACCCGTGCAAGCGAAAAAATATACGCTGAACGGGGGTTTCGCAGAAACTATAGGAAGTTTTGGAAGGCGGGGCGGATATGCTTCCGCGCATTTCCCCGCGCGCCCGTATACCCCGATGCGCAAACGGGTACGATAGCGCCGGTGTGTATATATGTATGTGCGCGTATGTGCCTCGGCGTATGTATGCCGATGTGCGGATATGCATCCGGACAGATGTGCCGGCGATCTATACGGGAAAACCGGCGCCGGTCTCGCATGAGCTCTTCCGCCTCAGCATCGCCCATATCAGCTCGATTGCCGGGGCGACGCGCACCTGCCGGAATTCGGAAGTGTCGTAGCGCTTCCGCAGGGCGCCGCGGGCGTCGGGCGAGTACACGGCCGCCCCCTTGGGCAGCATCCCTTTGGAAGCCAGCGAGTCGGCGAGCTCGAGCGGGCACACCAGCCAGTTCTCATCGCCCTCGAACGTCCTGCCGTGGCCGCTCGTGAAATCGTCCATACACGACTTGACCTCGACGAACGTGAAGGTGCCGGACTCGAGCTCGGCGGCGGTCGCATGGTTCGACGATCGGTCGCGCGGACGATGCGGCCTGTAGGCCACGAAATCGACCCGGCTGGCGTCATCGACCCAGACCTCGCTCGCGACCAGGGCGTTCTCGCGGCACAGCCTCGCCCATACCTTCTCGGAAAGCTCGGCGGTCACCTCGCCGCGGTTTCGTTTCCCCTCCATGGGACACACTCCCCTTCGATGTAAAAGGCCGCCCGACGGTCTGCGCGACGTGCGGGCGGCCCGCGCCGGTACTACTCCTCGGAACCCTCCGGCTTGATGGTCGACAGGTCCATATGCCTGCGAGCCTAGAAGAATATAAGCCAGATCGTACCCAAGAGCAGGGAGACATATCCCACAGCGGTCACGAGGAAGTCTATGAAGGCAAGGGCCGCGGCAGTATCGACCCGGATGCCACAGGGAGCCAAGTTCGATACGAACCCATGCAGGGGATACATGGCACAGATGAGGCATATCGATTCGAGACCTACCGCCAACAGGGGATTCACCCCCGCCAGCTCCCTCGGATAGAACAAGCCCATCAGGACGGAATCCGCCACCAGCGCCGCCCAAATCAGGAACACGCCGACCTTAAATGCCTTGGTGTCCTCGACCAATGCCAGGGGCATCATGCAGCCGAAGAAATCGAGCAGCAAGGCCGCTGCGATCAGCGGGACGACCATCACTCCACCGAGTTCTCGGCGGAGTCGGCATCGATATCGGGGTTCGAGATCAGGCCATTCAGCAGGGACGGCAGGTCGATTCCCGTGCTGTCCTTCAGGCCGGATGCGACCTGGTCGACAATCGATGTGGTCTCCTTTACGAGTTTTTGCGCGTTGCCCGATCCGTACATCTTGATGGAATCGACGGCAGCGAGGGGCTTCGCAACCTGCTCGGCTACCTTGGGCATGATGTCGATGTAGCGGTTGGCGAGCAGGTAGGGGTTATCCATGCCGTTGTACGCCTCGGCCTGGGCCTTGATGCCCGCCGCGACGCCCTCGCCGTGGGCCTTCTCGGCCGCACCCTCGGACTCGCCCTTCAGGCGCGTAGCTTCGGCCTCGGCCTTCGCTCGGGCCTGGATGCCCTCGGCGTCCTTCTGGGCGGAATACAGCTCGGCGTCGGATTGGTTCTGGCGCTCGATGCGGGCGGCCTCGGCCTGCTTCGTGCGCTTGTAGAGATCGGCTTCCGCCGCCTGCTCGGCGGCGTAGCGGTCGGCCTCGGCCTGCTTCTTCACGGTCGCGTTCAGCTCGCGCTCCCTCACGTCCGCCTGGCGCTCGGCGAGCTCGACCTTCTTGGTCTCCGCGGCGATCTCGGCCTCCTGCTGGGCGATATAGAGCTCGCGCTGCTTCTCGGCCGTCACGGTGGACTTCACCATATCGGCCTCGGCCTTCGCCTTGTCGGCCTGCTTCTTGAGGTCGGCCTGCTTCAAGTCGAGCTGGTTCTGGCGGATGGCGACCTCCTCGGCCGCCTTGATCTGCGCCAGCTCGGCTTCCTTTTTAATCTCGGCCGCTTGATCGGCGCCCATGGAGCGGATGATGCCCTGTGAGTCGGAGAAGTCCTGCACATTGAAGGTGCGCAGCTCGAGGCCGAGGTTGGCGAGGTCATCCTTGGAGCCGCCGAAGACCTTCGCGTTGAAGCTCTCACGGTCGCGCATGAGCTCCTTCAAGTCCATCTGGCCGATGACCTCGCGCATCTTGCCCAGCCATGTCGACGAGCGGCTCAGCGCCCTTGCGGGTATTCTCATTTCAGTTCTCCATTCCTTCCGAAATATTCCGGTGCGCGCCCTCCCTCGGCGCTGTCCGTTTCCCCCTCAGGTGGTTATTCCCTGTATCCGGCGGCTTAAACACCGGATACGGAAAACGGCCGGAAACAAGGCGTCCACCGGGGCTAGAGCCCGATGGGCGCGTGTGCGGCTATGTGCATGTGCGTAGATATGCCGACGTGCATGTGTTCCATTGTGCGAGTGTACGTATGCGCAACTGCGTATGTGTACGTGTATGCGTATGTGCGATTGCGGAACCTACAGGAGCGTATCGAAACCCGGCCTACCGAGATTCTGACGAATGTTGCCGGCCGTGAGCTCGATGCGCTAGCGGCCGTCGGCACCGAAGACGAGGTTCGTGGCGCCCGCCGCGGGGACCACCGTCTCCACCTGTCCCGTCGTGAGGTCGTACCGCATGTTGCCGACCTGCTGCTCGATATGCACCGTGCCGTCGGGCTTCAAGACGTTTCCAATCATGGCACGTCCCCTTTTACGCATATATGCGGATGCGGATGTGTGGATATGTGCGGATGCGCGGTTGAGCGTTTGTGTGTGTATGCCAAAGCGCCTGCGGGCGCATCCGCACCCACCATGGTATCAGTGTCGGGGAGCCGAGTCCTTCGAGGCCTCGCGGGCCGCGGCGGCGACCTTGCCGGGGGAGGATTCCTCGGCCGCCGAGGACGCGGCGGCCTTCCGGGCGCCGGCGGCGATGGAGGCCGGGGTCCTCCCCGGCCTCACCCAGCCGTAGGCCTCGGCCATCTCCTCCATGTCGACGATTCGCGAATCGAGGTATACCGGCGAGACTTCGCCGGTATAGACGCGCTCCAAGTCTTCGACGATCGAGTTCTCGGCGAGGAAGTTGTCGCTCGCCAGGCGCCAGCCGCCGCCGGTCTGCTGGAAGAGGACCGGGTCGGAGCCCTCATCGGTGTAGTAGACGAGCGTCGACGCCTTCTGCCCGCCGTCGGCGTCGACGGCATACGAAAACGTCTTCGCCTTGAGGTCGGTGATGCGGAAGACGGCATCGCCGACACCCCAGTCCTCGATAAGGGCCGCATCCACGGCGTATGCGTCCGCCAGCGGCACCTCGTCCAACCCTCCCATGATGCAGTACCCGTCCACCATGCGGTATGTGCCGAGCGCGTGACGGTCCGGCTCGTTGCCCTGAGCCCGGACGAAGTCCAGGGAGTCCTTCAGGCGGACGGCCGCTGGGTAGGTCGAGCACAGGTAGACCAGCCCGGGATCCGGGACGTCGTCATGGATGCCGCGGTCGAACACGCAGTAGCCCCTTCGCCTCGCGCGGTCCAGGGCGGATTCCAGGGCGCTGAGCGCGGTGGCGGACTCGGCGCCCATGAGCTCGCCGGCGATCGCCGAGACAAGTTCCATGCGATAGGTGTTCTGCGGCACCTTGCCGCCGAGGGCCTTGCACGAGCCGGCAAAACGGGCATCGTCCTCGATGCCAGGGAGAAACACCGTCAACCCGCTACCTTCATGCCCGAAGTCGATCTCGCGCCCGAGGTCGTCGAGGATTCCCACCGTGACGGCGGGGGGATAGATTCCCTCTACCGCCCTTGCCGTGACGATGCCGCGGTCGAAGGCATCGTTCAACATGATCTCGAGCTCTCGTCTGTCCATCTTGAAGCTCCATTCCGTTGTCCGGGCACATTCGGCCCATGCGTGTCCTTCCGCAAGATGCTAGCGCCTGCTAGCGATGGGGCCGGCGCCGCGGCCCGGGGCTTTCCGAACGGGAAGCGACATCGCGGCACTGGGCGCGCAGGCGCCTCGCGATGTCGCTGATCTCGCAGCATGCGTCGAAGCGGTGAGGCATCCCCTCGCCCGCCCAGAGCATCCCGGCACGATCGGTCGCGATGCGGTCGTAGTCCAGCCCCAGCGCATCGCAGATGCCCCTCACCTCATCATGGACCGGTGCGTACCGGCACCGCATGGCCCCCTCGCCCGAAACCTCGCCGTCGAGCTCGAGGCCGTACAGCTCGTCGCCGTAGAGCCCGGCGATATGCCCTCCGCCCGCTCGGCGGACATCTCCTCGATCCTCTCCATGGGAAACCTCAATCCATCAAGAAGGGCGCGCGGATACGCGCCCTCGCATCTGTGCTTCTGTGCGGGTATGTGCATGCGCAAACGCGCAGATATGCGGACGCTCATGCACATACCTATGCGGACATCAGCGGGGAAGCCCGCGCACGAGCGATGCGAAATCCGCATCGACGCGCGAGCGGTCCAGCTCCCAGAGGCCGGCGATGAAGTCGAGCAGGACCCTCACCATCCGGGTGCGCTCGGGCCTCGGGAGGCGCGGAACCAGCAGGACGACGGAGTAGAGGGCCTGCTCATAGCTGCGCCCCTCCTGCGGGGCCCGGCGGCTCATCGCCCGGCCCCCTCGGCGTCGCAG
>OLRJ01002392.1_pt1 | contig 13993 bp, 17 predicted proteins | sample 1672741 | NCBI WGS metagenome assembly OLRJ01 (sample SAMEA3136719, study PRJEB25190) | human gut metagenome | biome: human gut; feature: human-associated habitat; material: faeces | place: Austria | collected 2013
AAATAAATTTAATTTACACTATCATTTTACAAATATTGTTGAATTAAGTCAATATATTATCGCGATTTATTTCTGTTGTTTTAAAATCTTTGTTGTTTTTTGTAAATCTTGAAACGTTGCAATTAACATAACGCAAAAAAAATCACCTTGAACTTATTTCTAAATTCAAGGTGTAATTTACTTAATTCATATTCTAATTTTATCCAAACAATCCACGTTTTTTTACTGGTGGTTGTTCATTCATAGTTTTTGCTAATTGTACTAATAACTCACGTTGTTCCTTAGTTAATCTTTTTGGTGTTTGAACTGTTACAGTAAATACAAAATCGCCAACTAAACTTGAATTAATAGATTTAAATCCTCTATTTCTAATAGTAAATTTAGTACCTGTTTGTGTTCCATCTGGTATTTTATATTTTTCCTTTGTTCCATCTACCATCGGTATTTCAAGTTCTGCACCTAATGTTGCTTGTGTAATAGTTATTGGTATTTCGCATAATACATTATTTCCTTTTCTTGTATATATACTATGTTTTTTTATTTTTACTGTAATATATAAGTCTCCTTTAGCTCCACCTTTTTCTCCTGGTTCTCCTTCTCCTCTTAATACTACAGTTTGATTATCATCTATTCCTGCTGGTATTTTTACTTTTATTTTTGGTTGTTTACGAACTTTTCCTTTTCCTCTACAGTTTTCACATGGTTCATTTATTATTTCTCCTGTTCCATGACAGCTACTACAAGTTCTGCTTGTTTGCATTTGACCTAAAATTGTATTTTGAACTTGAGTTACTTGACCTGTTCCATGACAAGTAGGACATTTTACAGGCGATGTTCCTGGTTTTGCTCCGCTTCCATGACAAATATGGCACTCTTCGTCTCTCGTTATTACTATTTCTTTTTCTACTCCTGAAAATGCTTGTTCAAATGTAATCTCCATTCGTACATTTAAATCTGCACCTTTACGTGGTCCTCTTTGCTTAGCAGAAGCTCCTCTGCCTCCAAATCCTCCACCAAAAATGGAAGAGAAAATATCTCCTAAGTCTCCGAAATCTCCAAATCCATCAAAACCAGAACCATTATAAGAATAATATCCACCTTGACCACCAAATGGTCCTCCTGCTCCTCCTCCAAAGCCTTGTGGTCCATCTGGTCCAAATTGGTCATACATTTTTCTTTTTTGAGGATCTGATAATGTCTCATATGCTTCATTTACTTCCTTAAATTTTTTCTCTGCTTCTTCTTTATTGTCTAGATTTGCATCAGGATGATATTTTTTAGCAAGTTTACGATAAGCTTTTTTTAATTCGTCCTCTGTTGCATTTTTATTAACTCCTAATACTTCATAATAATCTCTTTTATTAGCCATTTTTTCCTCCACTTTTTTAAATCAAAAGAAACAAAATGAGTAATGTTCACAGGAACAAAATTAACTTTGTTAGCCTGAATGAAAGAGGCTCATTTTGTTTCTTAATTTAGTTTTTTATAAATTTGTTAACAAACATAATTCTAGGTGGAAATTATTCTTTGTTATCATCTTCTACTTTATAATCTGCATCATAAACATTTCCTTTTTCGTCTGTCTTTGGTCCTTCTCCTGCATTTGCATCTGTTCCAGCTCCTTGAGCTCCGTTTGGATTTGCATTCTTGTATAATTGTTCTGACATATCATAAAATACTTTTGTTAGTTTTTCTGTTGCTTCTTTTATTTTATCTGTATCGTTTGTTTCTAATGCTTTTTTAGTGTTGTCTATTTCTGTTTCTACTTTTGCTTTTTCTTCTCCACTAATTTTATCTCCTAAGTCTTTTAATGTTTTTTCACTATTATATATTAAACTTTCTGCATTATTTTTTACTTCAATTTCTTCTTTTTTCTTTTTGTCTTCTTCAGCATGTGCTTCTGCATCTTTTACTGCTTTATCAATATCTTCATCTGTTAAGTTTGTTGATGCTGTAATAGATACGTCTTGGCTGTTTCCTGTTGCCATATCTTTTGCAGATACATGAACAATACCATTTGCATCAATATCAAAAGTTACTTCGATTTGTGGAACTCCTCTTGGTGCTGCTGGAATTCCTGTTAATTGGAATCTTCCAAGTGTTTTGTTGTATGCTGCCATTTCTCTTTCACCTTGTAAAACGTGAACTTCTACTGATGTTTGACCATCTGCTGCTGTAGAGAATATTTGTGATTTTTTAGTTGGTATTGTAGTATTTCTTTCAATTAATTTTGTAAATACTCCTCCATATGTTTCAATACCTAATGATAATGGTGTAACATCTAATAATACTAAGTCTTTTACATCTCCTGATAATACACCACCTTGAATTGCTGCACCGATAGCAACACATTCATCTGGGTTTATTCCTTTGTCTGCTTCTTTTCCAGTAATTCTTTTTACTGCTTCTTGTACAGCTGGAACTCTTGTAGAACCACCTACTAATAATACTTTGTGAATATCATTTGCTGATAATCCTGCATCTTTAAGAGCTTGATTAACTGGTCCTGCTGTTGCTTCTACTAAGTCATGAATTAATTCTTCAAATTTAGATCTTGTTAATGTAACATCTAAGTGTTTTGGTCCTGTTGAATCAGCTGTGATAAATGGTAAATTTATTTGTGTTTGTTGTACTCCTGATAATTCTATTTTTGCTTTTTCTGCTGCTTCTTTTAGTCTTTGCATTGCCATTTTATCTGCTTTTAAATCAATTCCATTTGATTTTTTGAATTCATCTACTAAGTAATTGATAATTGCGTTATCAAAATCGTCTCCTCCTAAATGTGTATTACCACTTGTTGATAAAACTTCAAATACTCCGTCACCAATATCTAGTATAGAAACATCAAATGTTCCTCCTCCTAAGTCATAAATCATAATTTTTTGGTCTTGTTCTTTATCCATTCCATATGCTAAAGCTGCTGCTGTTGGTTCATTTATAATTCTTAATACTTCTAGTCCTGCAATTTTTCCTGCATCTTTTGTTGCTTGTCTTTGACTATCATTAAAGTATGCTGGAACAGTTATAACTGCTTGTGTTACTTTTTGTCCTAAATAGTTTTCAGCATCTGCTTTTAATTTTTGTAATATCATTGCTGAGATTTCTTGAGGTGTGAATTTATCACCTTCTATATCTACTTTTTCTGCTGTTCCCATTTTTCTTTTTATTGATATAACTGTATTATCTGGATTTGTAACTGCTTGACGTTTTGCAATTTGTCCTACTAGTCTTTCTCCATTTTTTGAAAATGCAACTACTGATGGAGTTGTTCTATTACCTTCTGCATTTGGTATAACAACTGGTTCTCCTCCTTCCATAACTGCTACACATGAATTTGTTGTTCCTAAGTCAATTCCTATAATTTTTCCCATTTTAAATTCCTCCTAAATTTATTTTTTATTTTATGTACAATTTTAAATTGTACAGTTTGTCTTTAGATTTATAACTAATTAAAAATTAATAACATTTTAATATGTTTCAACTTGTTAATTTTGTATAAACAAGTTAGTTTGCTACTACTACCATAGAATGTCTAATTACTCTGTTTCCTATTTTATAGCCTTTTCTATATTCTTGTGCTATTTCTTTTTCACCTAAGTTTTCATCTTGAATACTACTTACAGCCTCATGTAATTCAGGATCAAAAGTTTTTCCTACTGTTTCTATTTCTTCTACTCCTTTTGATTTTAAGACATCTTTAAATTGTTTTAATACAAGTTCTACTCCTTGTTTGTAATTTTCGTCTGCTGTTTCTACTTTTGCTGCATTTTCTAAATTGTCTACAACTGGAAGCATTACTTCAATTACATCTGAAAGTATAGAATTATATAATCCTTCTCTTTCTTTGTTGCTTCTCTTTTTAAAGTTTTCAAATTCTGCTAGAATTCTTTTAAATCTATCGTCTAATTCATCATAATCTTGTTTTGGTACCATGTCCTTATGTTTCTTTTCCTTTTTTTCTTGTTTTTCCTCTTTTAATTCTTCTTTTTGTTCTTTTTCGTTCTCTGCCATTTTATCCCTTCTTTCTTTTTATTTTTAATATTAATTACTTTTTCCATTTAATTTTTGATTAATATATTTCATAACAGAAATAACTTTTGAATAATCCATTCTTTTTGGTCCTATAATTCCTATTGTTCCTAAATCTTTTCCGTTTACTTTATGTTTAAATGTTACTACGCTAAAATCTTTTAATTGTTCTTTTTCGTTTTCTTCACCTATATATACCTTAATATCTTCTGCAAATCCTGAATCCAACATATCTGCTACCATTTCTTTTTTATCTAATATGTTTATAAAATTTTTAGCTACTTCTAAGCTATTAAACTCTGGTAAATCAAAAGATTTATTAGCTCCTTCAAGATATATTTTATTATCTTCTTCTAATACTTTTTTTATTTGCTCAATAACTGGTTTTATAACATTAACACTATAAGTCATTTCATCATATAAGTATTCTTCTAACGGTCTATCTATAGTTTCAATTGGTTGACCTTTTAGTTTATTATTAAACATATAGTTCATAGTTTCGACTTGTTTTTCATTTATATCTTCATCAAATTTTATAATCGTTTCTTTTACTAAACCTGTGTCTGTTAGAATAACTGCCATCATCATTCTTGAGCCTAATAGAACAAATTTTATTTCTTCAATTAGTTGATTTACTGGCTTTGGACCTATTGAAACAGTTGTATAATGTGTTACTTCTGAAATTGTATTAGCTGTTATTTTGGTTAAATCTTCAATTTCATTTACTTTTGTTTCAAGTTTTGAACTTATATATTTGATTTCTTCTAAACTGATATCTTTATCATTTAATAATTCATCTACGTAATATCTATACCCTTTAGCTGATGGCACCCTTCCACTTGATGTGTGGGTTTTATCTAAATAACCTTTTTTCTCTAAATCAGCCATTTCATTTCTAATTGTAGCACTACTACAGTCTAATCCATGATTATCTGTTAATGCATTTGAACTTACAGGCTCTGCTGTATTAATATATTCTTCTACAATAGCTTGTAAAACTTTCTTTTTTCTATCGTCTAACAATTTTTTCACCTCTTTTATTAAAATTGTTAGTTTTGTTTTAGCACTCTTTATTGTTGTTTGCTAACTTCATATATATTATACCCCTTTTTAGCACTTGTCAATACATTTTGCTAATTTTTTTGTGAATTTTTTGTGAACACTGGACAGATGGGACAAGGGGGACAGGTCTTGGGACAAAGGGGACAGGTCTTAGATGTCTCATATATTTGGTAACCAAATATATGAGACATCTAAGACCTGTCCCCTTTGTCCTAAGACCTGTCTCCCCTTGTCCCAAAATCTTGCCCTATTTATTCAAATGTAGGATAGTTTCCTTCATTATATTTCCATTTTAATAATATTATCCCTTCTATTGGATTTTCGTCTATATATTTATTTAGCTCATTTACAAATTCTTGGCTTTGCATGTATTCTTTTGTTTTTTCAATTATAGAACTAAAATTCCCCTTTTTGCCAGCTCCTTCTAAAAAGAAATTATTCTTAGACTCAGTTGTCCCTGGATGATTAGATATTGCATAAATATCTTTTCCTTCGATATCGCCCACATTGTAATTATTTGAGACAATTCCTCCCCAATCAATATGTGCTGCCATACTTCCTGCTGTAGATGTATCTGAATATATATGTCCAGCATTAAAGCAATTATAAATGCTTACAGTATAACCTGCATCTCCAAAAATTCCTCCTACACGTCCAACATCACATTTTACGTATCCAAAATTCGAACAATTACTAACATTCACTCTTCTTCCAAGTCCTATAATTCCTCCACTACTTGTATCTACTGCCTCTACATTTCCATAATTCACACATTTATTTATTGATTGTATATCATTTCCTTGAACAAATCCTACAATTCCTCCAACGTATGCTTTTCCCTTTATATTTCCATTAAAACTACAATTATCAATTTTTCCTGCTACACTACGCCCTACAATTCCGGCCCACATTTCCACCTGTTCCATATATATTACCTGTAACTCCAAAATTTTTAATATTTCCGAGTTTTTGATAAAATGAATCCCGCACTTTCATTTTTTTCTATATATATGTTTAAAATTTTCAAATTTTTCCCGTCAAAACTTCCATTAAAACTTGCTATAGGTTTAAAGCCTGCTCCTGTTGTTAATTCTTGTATTAATGGTTCTAATTGTCCATTTCCGTTTATATCTGTTGTTATTGCTGTACAATCACTGTATGATTCTATACTTTCAAAGTTTAATGTTTTTTCTAATTCCATATAACTACTATTATATTTGCTATAATTGTTACTCCATTCTACTAAATCCTCAATGCAATTAATTCTATATGCCTTTTCTTCTGTCGTTCCATCATACGTTCCACCTTTACTTAGGTCACCAGCATATTCTATATTTGAGTTATTAATTTCTTTTCCCTCTTCTACATTTCCACCTGCATCTATTTTATACTGCACATTATCTACTATAATCAAATATCCTTTTCCGGCATTTAATATTTTATAATTACCTTCTCCAAATTCTTTTTTTAATTCTTCATTTAAGTTATTATATTCTAATTGTCCTTTTCCTTCTATATTTGCTGCTTGTACTGATAAACCAATTCTTTCTCTTGTTTTTTCTCTTTCACTAGTTTCACTTGATTCTGTGGCTTTTGTTAATATTCCATTATCTCCTGTTAACATTGCTATCGTTATTCCTGCTAAAATTAAAAGTACAATTATTGTTATTACTAGAGCTATAATGGTTATTCCTATCTCATCTTTTTTGATTTTCTTCATAATATCTCCCCCTATTTTATTCTATAAATTCATTATTTAGAAATTATTAAATATATTATCCATTTCTTGTTTTGTAGGTTCATTTCCTTCACCAAATATTTGTGTTAAATTAATTATATATAAATCGTCAAAATCAATAGTATATTCAAATGTAGACTCATTTTTTGAGTCTACTCCCATATGAATTTGAGTTTTCAAATTTCCGTAATTTTTTAATATTGTTCTAACCATACTAACATTTTTCCAACCTTGATTATATGATTTTATATATTCTGCCTTTGATAATAATGCTGTATCATATCCATTGCCTCCTCTTGATACCCAAATGGGATTATTTATTTTATGATTTTCTTCTGATTCTACATATTTATTTCTATATTTTATAGATGCATATTTTTTTTTCCATAATCACTTGCACTATCACATATTTGTACTACCCACTGTGTATTTCCAGAACTCACATGCATTTCCATATACAAATAATTATTTCCATCCTCATTTAATATTGTTGTTATATTTCCGAGATGTTGCTCGTTGAGTATAATTGTTCAATTCATCATCAAATGATGAATTGAATATTTTATTTAACCTATCATAACATATCTCAATATTATCCTTTAAAATTCCAATTTTATTTTTATTATTAATATATTCCTGCATTTTTGGAAAACCTGCTATAAAATCTAGATATAGCTTATTATCTTTTACATATAAAATACTATCGTATTTGTTAATTAAATCTTGAGATATATTTAAATTTTCTATTTCACTTAATTTTCCAGAAACCTTTTCATTATCATCTATTGTTTTTAATTCTATAGTTTCTCTCAAACCTTCAACCTCAGTTAAAATAGCTGCTTTTTGTGCATTATTTATTAAATTATTATCTCCTTCATTATTACAGGTACATCCTGCATTTTTATTATAATTTATAAAAACACATATTTCAACGACAATTATTAATTGTTATCAATTTGTAAAATTCTTGAAACCTAATTGTAATATTTATGAAATTGAATATGGAAAGAAAACTGTTAAGGACTTTGAAGCTTTAGCTTTTTGTAAAGTCTTAGGAATTTCATTAGAAGATTTATATTCAGATACTGATAAATATTATGAAGCTTAAAAAAGTTACAATATCTCATTGTAACTTTTTATTATATATATATTATTATTCAATTTCGACATTATTCTACAAAATGCCTGAAACATTTAAGACCTGTCTCCCTTGTCTCGTTGTCCGCACATCCATAATTTCTTCATATATCCTTCTATATACTCATCCATTAAGCTTGATGTAGCATACATATTTTGCTTATCTGCTTCTTCTTTTATATTAGTTACTTTATTTAATAATGTCCCTAGATCATTTATAATATTTTCAAAAATAGCTTTTTCTTCTATTTTTTCATTTTTTGCTTCTACTATACAAGTATTATTTAAATAGTCTTGCATTGTTCCTAGTGGTTGTTCTCCTAACATTAAGATATGTTCTGCTATTTCATCAATTTGTTCGTTTACTTCATCATAATATTCTTCTAATTTGCTGTGTAATACAAAGAAGTCTTTTCCACATACATTCCAATGATAATTTTGTAATTTTCGATAAAATACATTTAAGTCAGATAAAAAAGCATTTAAGTCTTTTACTATATTTTCCATAAACGCACCATTCCTTTCTTTTGAATAAATTTTACCCAATTGAATTATTATTTATACAGTATTTTCATAAATAATTTTTAAATGGTACTAAAAATATATGAGTTTGTTAAATTGTTCTAATGCAAAAATATCTTTTCTTTTTATTATCCTTTATATTTTATTTTTTTACTAAAAGCTATTATACTTTCAAAAATTGGTTGTAAAAATAGCAATCCAAATCCAAATAATACACCTTTTCCAAATTTCTTTGATAATTTAAATTTTTGAATTATCTCAATTATCGCTATTATAAATGCTCCTATTATTGGAATCAATATTAATAAGATAAGCCATGGTGATAAACCACTAACTTTATACATTGTTATTTGTCTATAAATCGGTACAATGGCTGCCCATCCATGTCTTCCAGCTTTTTTGTAAATAATCCATCTTACTATAATTTCATATACAAAAATAATAACACATATAATTAATGAAATTCTTACTATTTTATTTGCTAATAATACTTTAATTCCTAATTCTATTTTTTTATCTGTACTTGTTTCTTGTATAGACTCTCTTACTGCTTGATTTATGGTAGCTCCTCTGTTTATTTTTTCTTGTATCTTATCAAAATCAATGTCGTTTTTTATTATCTCTTTTACACTCTCTTTATCTGTTGTTTTTAATATTTCTTTTCCTGCATTTATTGCTTCTTCGCTAATTCCCTGTTGTTTTATTTCTTCTTTATATTCATCTATAAAGTTTGATAATTCTTCATTTGTATATTCTTGACTAATTTCTTCATATGCATTTAAAATATCTTCTTTATTTATATTATTTAAATCTATATCTTTAGCATATTTTTCCGCTTCGCTTTTTATATTATTTTCCTTTGATGTTGCACACAAAGATATATTGCACCACCCAATAATTGTCATACAAATTAATACTAAAATTCCCATCTTCATAATGTTTTTTATTTTTCTATCCATCTTACATCTTCCTCCATTACTTTTTTATAATATTAAAAAATCTTTCTTTCTTTTTTTCTGAATTTTTTGAATCATAAAATTCTATATATCCATTATTATTTTCCAATAAATCATTTTCTTCTAAAACTTCATATAAATGCTTTGCAAGCCTTGGTGCTCCATTAAAAAATTGTATATTTTCTCCTAATATGTCTCTAATTTCTTGTACTATCAATGGATAATGTGTACAACCGAAGTACTACATTTTTTATTTTTCCTCTATATTGTCCTAACATCTTTTCTAATACTTCTTTTTGTTTTTCTTTATTTCCATCTTCTATTACATCAGCCAATCCTATACAAGGCAATAATTTAGTTTTATGATTATTATATTTTTTATATAATAAATTAAATTTTTCACTTTCAATTGTTCCTTTTGTTGCCATAACTAAAGTTGCTTCATCATAAGCATAATCATAAACCATCTTATAAGCCGGCTCTATCGCAATAAATGGAATTGTTTTATACTTTTTTCTTAAATATGTAACCGCTTCAGCACTTGCTGTATTGCAAGCAATTACAATAGCTTTGCAATTTTTTTGTATAAAAAATTGAACAATATTATCACATATTTCTATAATCTCTTTCTGAGTTTTATCTCCATATGGATTATTTTTAGAATCACTATAATAAATATAATCTTCATTTGGAAGTACTTTTACTAATTCTGTTAAAACTGTTGCTCCTCCAATTCCAGAATCAAATACACCTATTTTCTTCGTTCTCTCTGTTATTATTCTATTCTTTTCTTTTTCTTCTCTCATCTATTTTCTGTTCTACCTTCTTTATCTTTACCTTAATATCTTTTAAGCCTGGATATGCATTTATTAATCTTCTATGTAACCATGATTTTTGTCTTAAAACTTGTTTTATCTTTTCTGTTATTTCTTCTGTATTATCTTTTATTAACTTATTTTCCTCTACATTAATACTTGATATGATATTAGATGAAATAATATTATCTACTATAAATCCAATAAACAATATAACTGTTAAAATATTTATTACTAATTGTGGTATTTGATTATATAATTTAAACAATATTGGATTAGTTCCATACATAATGGCTACTCCTAAAATTCCAAATGGTATTAATGTCTCTAAACATATTCTTCCATTTATATTAAACTTTTTGTTACTATAATCCCACCATCTTGCGTGATATTTTTTCTCCATAAAGTAACTAGTTAAATATTCTATAATTGAACAAATAAGAGTTGACATTACAAATAATACTAATGGATCTTCCATATACCTTTTTAACAATATTGTAATTGCCAGCGCTCCCCATCCATAAATAGGACAATATGGTCCAATTAAAAAGCCTCTATTAATAAATTTTTTATATTGAATAAACTTACAAGTAACTTCCATACACCAACCTAAAAATGCATAAGAAATAAATAATAAAAAATAAATTTCAATTGTGTGTAACATTTTTTTCTCCTTTATTTTTTTATTATTATACCGTTCTTTTTCATATATGGCAAGAAAAATCTGAGAACAATTTTAATTCTCAGATTTTCTATATTTTATCTTATAAAATTAGTAGAAATAATAGATTCATTTTCTGGCAATTTTATTCCTGCTTTTTTTCCAGCTTCTATTGATTTTAAAAGCCAAGCCATATTATTACCTAGTGTTCTCATTGTTTGCATTCCTTCTTCATCTTTTAATACTTCTTCTGGATTATTTCCATGTACCATATTCCAATATTGAGAAGAAACAATTGGCATATTACTAATTCCAAAATATTTATTTATCTCATCTAATGCTGCTGTTGCACCACCTCTTCTACAACTTACAACTGCAGAACCTAATTTATTACTAAACAATTTTCTTCTTCCATAAAAAACCCTATCCATAAAAGAAGATAACATTCCTGACGTAGCTGCAAAATGTACCGGAGAACCAAAAATAAATCCATCTGTTTTTGGCACTTTTTCTAAAAATTCATTCACTTTATCTTGCATAAAACATTCTCCTGTTTTTAAACAGCTCCCACATCCTATACATCCTGATATAGGTTTATTTCCTAACCAAAATATTTCTGTTTCAATATTATTTTTTTGTAATTGTTTTTCTATTTCTCTTAAAGCTGTATATGTACAGCCTTTTTCTTTTGGGCTTCCATTTATTAATATTACTTTCATTTTTCTTCCCCCTTATCTTTTAGCATTATATTATTCTTTAGACTAATTGTATACTTGTTTTTTGTTTTAAAATTAAGAATTTAAAATTTACATTTGATATTTTGGCGGAGCAGGTGGGATTCGAACCCACGGGCCCTTTCGGACTACCTGATTTCGAGTCAGGCTCGTTATGACCACTTCGATACTGCTCCATTTTCTTTTGGCTTTAAAACTATTTTTAAATTTATCACTTTTTAAATAAAAAACATTCTTCATCATGTGAATAAATAATTCCTATTGCTTGTAAATACGAATATATTATTGTCGAGCCAACAAATTTCATTCCTTTTTTCTTTAAATCTTTTGAAATTTTATTTGATAACTCTGATGTCGTTTTTCCTGTTTCATAAACAATTCTATCATTTGTAAAACTTTTTAAATACTCGTGAAAAGTTCCATATTCATTCTGTATTTTTTTAAATATTCTAGAATTATTTATACTAGCATTTATTTTTAATCTATTTCTTATTATTTTTTCATTTAACAATAATTCCTGTATTTTCATTTTATCATAATTACAAATTTTTTCAATATCAAAATTATCATATGCTTTTCTAAAATCTTCTCTTTTATTTAATATACATTCCCAAGAAAGGCCTGCCTGAAAAGACTCTAATATTAACATTTCAAATAAATATTTATCATCAAAATTTGGTTTACACCATTCATTGTCATGATATTCTATATATTTAGGATTATTTAAATTACACCATTTACATCTTATCATAATGCAGTACCTCTATTTGGAGCAAAATATTTACTCATATCATTTTTTTCATGCATTAATAATACATCTACTTCTTTTTCAATTCCATTCACATTTAAATTATTAATCTTTTCAAAATATTCATCTGAATTTAAAACTCCATCAATATCTAAAAAAATAACTTTCATTTTTACTCCTATAATATTTACTTAAATTTTTTTAAAACTCTACATTGGTTACCAACAGCTACAACATTAGATGGTATATCTTTAGTAATTCTCCCTTTCTATATGCTTTTATTCATAAATATTAATTTTTAAGTCCATTATCCTTCTTTGTGTATTCATTCCACATCTTTCATAAAATCTAGGCGCCTTTTCATTAAATTCCCAACAGTTTAATTCTACAGCATCACACTTATTATTTTTTGCGTATTTTTTAGTCTCATTAAACAATTTTGTTCCAATTCCTTTTCCTCTTAACTTTTCATCTACAACTAATTCATTTATCCATATCACTTTTCTATCTATTAAATTAATATGTTCTCCTACAATCTTAATTTTAAAAATTACAACTCCAACTATATTATTATTTTCTTCTGCTACTAAGATATTTTCATTATTTTCTAGTGAACCTTTTAATTCCAATTTGATTTTTTCAATGCCTTTTTCTTTAAAAATATCTTTTCTTTCACTATAATGCATTTCGGAAACCTGTAACATTAATGGTATAATTTGATTTATGTCATTTATTTTTGCATTTCTTATAATCATTACTTTTCTCCTTGAATCCTATTTTTTATATTTCCTTATTTATACCATAAAATTAGTCTAAATTCAATTATTTAAAATAAATTACTTTCTTTATAATACACAAAAAAAGCTAGCCAAATGACTAACCTTTTCTTATGGCTCCTCGTGTTGGGCTCGAACCAACGACCTATCGGTTAACAGCCGAGCGCTCTACCAACTGAGCTAACGAGGAATATATATAAATCTGGCAACAACCTATCTTTCCAGCAGGGTAACCCACAAGTATTTTCGGCACATTTAGGCTTGACTTCTGTGTTCGGAATGGGAACAGGTATTACCCTAAATGTCATCATCACCAGAAAATTGATAACTAATTTTTTGTACTTTTGCATTATACAATAATTAATAATAATTTTCAAGTACTTTTTTATATTTTGTGTAATTTTTTTTATTTTATTCAAGCACACTCAAAAATACATAGATGAATTTTTAGGTCGTTTTAGTCTTTCGATTGATTCTTCTTTTAAATTGTGGTTAAGCCCTCGATTTATTAGTATTGGTCAGCTTAATGCATTGCTGCACTTACACCTCCAACCTATCTACCACATAGTCTACGTGGAATCTTACTACCTTACGGTATGGGATATCTTATCTTGGGGTGGGCTTCACACTTAGATGCTTTCAGCGTTTATCCCTTCCCTACTTAGCTACTCAGCCGTGCCGTTGGTACGACAACTGATACACCATTGGTAAGTTCAACCTGGTCCTCTCGTACTAAGGTCAACTCCCCTCAAATATCCTTCGCCTGCGACAGATAAGGACCGAACTGTCTCACGACGTTCTGAACCCAGCTCGCG
>OLRJ01002396.1_pt1 | contig 13982 bp, 11 predicted proteins | sample 1672741 | NCBI WGS metagenome assembly OLRJ01 (sample SAMEA3136719, study PRJEB25190) | human gut metagenome | biome: human gut; feature: human-associated habitat; material: faeces | place: Austria | collected 2013
GGAACGGAACAGGAAAACGTATCTCCATCAAAGATACTCGTGGTATCATCGATGCGATCTTAAACGGAGCTATCTTAAATGCACCTACAAAGAAAATCCCATACTTCAACTTTGAGGTTCCAACAGAGTTAACAGGTGTAGACACAGGAATCTTAGATCCTCGTGACACATACGCAGATGTTTCCGAGTGGGAGACAAAAGCAAAAGACCTTGCTGACAGATTCATCAAGAACTTTGCTAAATACGAAGGAAACGATGCTGGTAAGGCATTAGTAGCTGCTGGTCCTCAGAAATAAAAATTTCTGACAAGCAGAAAAAAAGGAAAATAAAGACGCGTTATCTGTTTAACGGGTGAAATATTACAAGACACAGGATGTTTGAATTCTGTGTCTTGTTTTTTGCATTATGAAATTTAGATGATACAGGAGAAGATCTATCGGAAAGTGCCTGTCGGAAGAATGGATAGAAAATCTTGAAATAAATCCGTCACGTACACGTTTTGCATAGAAAAAGCAAGTCCTATTTTATACAAAAATTTCCTACAAATTTTGACAAAATTTTCAACTTATTTTTTATTGAAAAGAAACAAATACTAGAGTATAATAAAAGCATCAAAAATTCCTGGGATGTGCGACACCCTACTATTTTGAACCTACATTTACGTTCATGGGATTCTCATATCGCTGACTTGAATGCCAGGCCGCCGTCAGCAGCGGAAGGCAGAAGAGCAGTTGCGGACACCCACCTAGCTTTGCTAGGAGTCAAAATTGTAGGAAACGGCATTTTGGGTATTACAGAAGAAAATGTATATGGGACACGAAAGATTTTTAGAGTACAAAAGATTCTAAAGATACAGAAGAGAACATATGCAAAAGATAAATAGAACGAAAGAGAAATGAAAACAAAAGAGAACCCGGTACAAAAGAGGAGCTGTTAAAAGTACAGAAGAGGACTTTTACAAAAGATAGATTGTACGAAGGAAGAAGAGGAGCTGCTAAGTATTTAGCAGCTTCTTTCATTACTCTATAAGAAATATTGAGGATTGGTCCATGAAAAAAAGAACGAAGAAAAAAACAGGAATTTTATTGTTGGCAGCGATATTACTGCTTGGGATCGTCGTTACGATCAGGGTTATCACAGATAGAGGACAGACAAAAGACAGTGTATCGGTAGCAGAAGCGGAAAATGAACTGGAAGAAGTAACCGGTGTCAGCTTAAAGTTAGACGGTGCTTATCTTACATATGCCGATATGGAGGAAGTGTTAGAACGTCTGCATCTGAATGACTATATTACTTATGAAAAAAAGAGCGGCGCGAAAAAAGTACCAAGAGAAGAGTGGAATACGATCTATGATAAAATTTTAGATTATTTAGATTCAGAGCAGCGGATCAAAAAAGAAAGTGTTCTGGTGCTTGGCGTGAATGAGAAGAAGGAAAGCGTGGATACCAGTATCGGTTCTTTTTCTTTGCAGGGAATCACCTTAGAAGAAATGAAGCAGTATCGTCTGTATGTGACCGATCAAAAGATATTAGGGATCGTAAAGCAGGAAAAAAAGAGCGAGAGTACTTTGGCAAATGTATATCTGAAAACGCTTGCCGATGGAAAAGCAGTTGTGTTTTTTTGTGGCAAAGAATATGAATTTGATACAAAAAGCACAGATGGAGAATTAAGCAATATCGTCTGTGACCTTGTATTTGAAAAAGAAAAGATTAAAGAAATCCGAAAAAAACAGGACACGATCACCGGAAATCTGATTACGATGGATCAGTCACAGATTGAGATAGAAGGCTATGGAAAAATCCCATTAGCGAAGCGGGTCCCGGTTTATAAGATTTATGGAACCTTAGAAGAGAAGACATTTCAGGATATTGTCATTGGAAATATGGATGTCCAATATGTCGTTGGAAACGGCAAGGTGCAGGCAGTATTGCTAAAAGAGCCGGCAAATATCAAAAATATCCGCGTGCTGCTTTTAAATGAAGGCTCGCCGTATTATGAAAATATTTATCTGACTTCTGAACAGAAAATGAAGATCACATTAGGGGAAGAAAAAAGAGAAGCAGAGGCAGGCAGTGTATTATCGGCAGCGGAACTATTAGGAACTTCCGAGGAAGCATGCAAGATCAAGGCAGCGGATCATGGAAAAATCTATTTAACGAAAGCGGATGGAAGCAGAGAAACCTTAGGCTATTCCGGCAGTATGGAACTGCGTCACAGTGAACAGGGATATACTGTGGTGAATAAGATATCTTTAGAGGACTATATCTGTGGTGTCCTGCCGAGTGAGATGCCGGAGAAATTCCATGTAGAGGCATTAAAAGCACAGGCAATCTGTGCCAGAAGTTATGCCTGTATGCAAATGGTCAAAGGTGACTATGCGGCACTTGGTGCGCATGTAGATGACAGTACGAATTATCAGGTATACAATAAGAATCCGGCAGGAGAAAAGTCCATAAAAGCAGTTGAAGATACGGTTGGTCAGGTATTAAAATACAAGGGAAATGTCGTAGAGGCATATTACTATTCCACCTCCTGCGGACATACCGGAACAATGGAAAACTGGAATCTTTCGGATGATAAGACCTATGGATATTTAAAAAGTGTCTGGGTAAAAAACGATGCTCCTAAAACGGATCTATCTAAAGAGAAGAATTTCAGGACCTATATCCAAAGCGGGGATGAAGTATGTTTTGACGGAAAAACACCGTATTTTCGCTGGAGTGCGGCTTTAGATTTTAACCAAAAGGACGAAAATATACGAAATATCTTAAAAGAGCAGAAAAAAGCAAATGGAAAAAATATTACATTTTATGCAAAGGATGGAACGAAGAAAAAATCCTTAAAAGGATTTGGAGCAATTACGGAAGTATCCGTGAAAAAACGCGGAACTTCGGGAGCGGTTAAGATACTGAAACTGGAATTTGAGAACGGAATGGCACTTGTGAAAAATGAATATAATATCCGTAGGATTTTAGGAGCTGCTTTAAAAGAAGTCACACTTCAGGATGGAACAAAGAATACCCAGATGACCGTACTGCCAAGTGCGTATTGTGTTTTAGACTATGATAAGAACACAAAGACCGCGTCAGCCATCGGCGGCGGATTTGGCCATGGGATCGGTATGAGCCAGTATGGTGCGGACGGAATGGCACAGGCGGGATATTCCTGCGATGAAATTTTAGGATTTTTCTATCATGATGTGAAAATTGAGAGTATTTATTGAGAAACTTGCCAAAACAGAAAGTTCATGGTAACCTTTTATTCGGAGAAACAGAAGTGAGGTTTTTAAAACAATGCTTTGGAAGATTTTTGGAAATGTAAAAACATTTTTAGATAAATGCCGGATAGATAATATTACAGCCTTTGCGGCACAGTCGGCGTTTTTTATTATTTTGTCGGCAATTCCATTTTTGGTGGTGTTTAGTTCCTTATTAAAATACACACCGATCTCACAGGATATGCTGACAACGGCAGTAGGAAATTATATGCCAAACTATATTTCGCCGCTAGTGAACTCGATCATTGCGGAGGTATACAATCAGTCTGTCGGATTGATCTCGATCGCGGCGGTGGTTGCAATCTGGTCGTCTGCGAAGGGCTTGCAGTATTTAGGAACCGGACTGAATATGGTCAATAACTGTCAGGAAACCAGAAACTGGTTTGTACTGCGTTTCCGTGCGATATTCTATACCGTAGTCCTGATCCTGACACTGATCACCGTGCTGGTATTGCTGGTATTCGGAAGTACGCTGCAAAAGGCAGCCATTCGGTATGTGCCGATCATTTCGCATTTTATGAGTGTGCTGATTGGAATCCGTATCATTATTATCATGGGTGTGCTGATCTTTTTCTTCGCATGGATCTTTAAAATGGTGCCAAACCGCAAGGCTTCGTTTAAGAGTCAACTTCCGGGGGCAATTTTAAGTGCCGTTTCGTGGTATGTATTTTCGTTTGGACTGTCTATTTATGTGGAGTATTTTAACGGATTTTCCACCTATGGAAGTCTGGCAACGATCGTGCTTGTCATGCTGTGGCTGTATTTTTGTATGTACATCCTGCTGCTCTGTGCAGAGACCAATGTTGTCTTTTCGGATCTGTTCCACAAATGGAGAGCAAAATTGCATGAAAAGCGAGTGGGAGATAAGAAATAACCGGAAACATAAGAATGAACGAGATAAGAAATCACTTGCAGTTTTTAGCAGGCTGTGCTAAAATGTGAGAAGTTTAGAAGAAAAGCAAAGAAAGTGTCAGTAGTCTGTTATACTTTTTTCAGAGAGAGGATGCCATCGGCTGAAAGCATCTTTAAGGTAAGGTAACAGACGAATTTCTCACTGGAGCTTCCGGATTGAACAGAATGGTAAGTAGGTCCGGACGGGTCATACACGTTAAGTATCTGAATGAAGAGCCCGATTTTTGGGAATTAAGGTGGTAACGCGGAGAATGCTTCGTCCTTTTTATGTAAGAAGGACGGAGCTTTTTTATGCTATAAAGCAAAAAGTCTTTCGGGCGAAGATGCGACTAAGAAAGGAGATTTATTATGAAAGAAAAGCTGCAAAAAATCAGAGAGGAAGCGGTGCGTCAGATAGAGGAGGCAAAGGAACTCAATGCGTTAAATGATGTCCGTGTTTCCGTTCTTGGAAAAAAAGGAGAGCTGACCGCAGTTTTAAAGGGTATGAAAGACGTAAAACCGGAGGATCGTCCGATGGTTGGTCAGTTAGTAAATGAGACACGAGAGGCAATTGAGCGTACCTTAGAAGAGACAAAGAAAAAATTAGAGAGTGCAGAGTTAGAGCACCGTTTAGAAAAAGAAGTGATCGACGTAACATTACCGGCAAAACAGAATTCTGTCGGACATCGTCATCCGAATATGATCGCATTAGAAGAAGTAGAGCGTATTTTCGTCGGCATGGGCTATGAAGTCGTAGAAGGACCGGAAGTAGAACAGGACTACTACAACTTTGAGGCGTTAAATATTCCAAAGAACCATCCGGCAAGAGACGAACAGGATACATTCTATATTAATGACAGTATCGTGCTCCGTACCCAGACTTCTCCGGTACAGGTGCGTGTCATGGAGGAAGGAAAACTTCCGATCCGTATGATCGCACCGGGAAGAGTGTTCCGTTCCGACGAAGTGGATGCGACACATTCCCCTTCTTTCCATCAGATTGAGGGAATGGTTGTAGATAAGAACATTACCTTTGCGGATTTAAAAGGTACCTTAGCAGAATTTGCAAAAGAACTGTTTGGAGAGGATACCAAAGTAAAATTCCGTCCGCATCATTTTCCGTTTACAGAACCAAGTGCGGAAATGGATGTTACCTGCTTTAAATGTGGTGGAAAAGGCTGCCGCTTCTGTAAGGGTGAAGGCTGGATCGAGATTTTAGGCTGTGGAATGGTACATCCGAAGGTTTTAAGAATGAGCGGTATTGATCCGGAAGAATATTCAGGATTTGCATTCGGAGTGGGATTAGAGCGAATTGCCCTGTTAAAATATGAGATTGATGATATGCGTCTTTTATATGAGAACGATATCCGTTTCTTAAAACAGTTTTAGATGAAAAGGTAAAGGAGAATAGCGATGAGAACATCATTAGAATGGATAAGATCAATGGTGCCGGAATTATCATGTACGGCACAGGAATATATGGATGCAATGACACTTTCCGGCTCTAAAGTAGAAGGTTATGAGGAGTTAGATGCGGATTTAGAGAAGATCGTCATTGGACAGATTGAAAAGATTGAAAAACACCCGGATGCAGACAAGCTGATCATCTGCCAGGTTAACGTTGGTACAGGAGAAAATATCCAGATCGTTACCGGAGCACCAAACGTAAAAGAAGGCGACAAAGTTCCGGTCGTATTAGACGGCGGACGTGTGGCAGGCGGTCATGATGGAAAAAAGACTCCGGGCGGAGTCAAGATCAAAAAAGGAAAACTGCGAGGCGTGGAATCTTTTGGTATGATGTGCTCAATAGAAGAGCTTGGTTCTACAAAGGACATGTATCCGGAAGCACCGGAATATGGAATCTATATCTTCCCGGAAGATGCAGTGGTTGGAGCAGATGCAGTAGAAGCACTCGGACTTCACAATTCCGTATTTGAGTATGAGATCACATCAAACCGTGTAGACTGTTTTGGAATCATCGGACTTGCCAGAGAGGCAGCAGCAACTTTCAGAAAAGAGTTCCATCCGCCGGTAGTCACCGCAACCGGAAATAATGAGGATGTCAATGACTATGTTAAAGTATCGGTAGAAGATACAAAGCTTTGCCCAAGATATACTGCGCGTGTAGTAAAAAATATTAAGATTGCACCGTCACCGGAGTGGATGCAGCGCAGACTTGCCGCACAGGGAATCCGTCCGATCAACAATATTGTAGATATTACCAACTATGTCATGGAAGAATACGGTCAGCCAATGCATGCCTATGACTTAGATACGATCGCAGGACATCAGATCGTAGTAAAAAGAGCAGAAAAAGGACAGAAATTTGTGACCTTAGACGGACAGGAACGTACGCTGAATGATTCCGTACTGATGATCTGTGATGGTGAAAAAGCAATCGGTATTGCAGGAATCATGGGTGGTGAGAACTCCATGATCACAGACGATGTAAAGACCATGCTGTTTGAGGCTGCCTGCTTTGATGGAACCAATATCCGTCTTTCCTCTAAAAAAGTAGGACTTCGTACCGATGCGTCCGGAAAATTTGAAAAAGGCTTAGATCCGAATAATGCGATCGAGGCAATGAACCGCGCCTGCCAGTTGATCGAAGAATTAGGTGCAGGAGAAGTAGTCGGTGGAGTTGTAGATGTCTATACAACCGTCAAAGAGGGAAGAAATATCCCTTTTGAACCGGAAAAATACAATAGACTGCTCGGAACAGACATTGCACCGGAAACCATGTTAGACTACTTCAAAATGTTAGACTTAGGATATGACAAAGAGAAAAACGAGATTTTAGTTCCATCCTGGAGACAGGACTTAGAGTGTGATGCAGATATTGCGGAAGAGGTTGCACGTTTTTATGGATATGATAAGATACCAACCTCCCTTCCAAGCGGAGAGGCAACTACCGGAAAATTATCCTTCAAACTGCGCGTGGAAAAATTAGCAAGAGATATCGCTGAATTCTGTGGATTTTCACAGGCAATGACGTATTCTTTTGAAAGCCCGAAAGTATTTGACAAGCTGCTGCTTCCGGCAGACAGCCCACTGCGTGAAACCGTAGTCATCACCAATCCGTTAGGCGAAGATTTCAGTATTATGCGAACCGTTTCCTTAAACGGAATGTTGGCTTCCTTAGCAACCAATTATAATAGAAGAAACCAAAATGTGCGTCTGTATGAGCTTGGAAATATTTATCTTCCAAAGCAGACTCCGGTTACGGAATTACCGGAAGAACGTATGCAGTTCACACTCGGAATGTATGGAGAAGGGGACTTCTATACGATGAAGGGAGTCGTAGAGGAGCTCTTTGACAAACTTGGAATGCATGAAAAGGCAGAATATGATCCGTCTGATAAGAAGCCATTCCTACATCCGGGCCGTCAGGCAGATATCGTATATCACGGAAATGTCATTGGTTATTTAGGAGAGATCCATCCGACCGTTGCCGCAAATTATGCGATCAAAGAACGTGTCTATGTAGCAGTTCTGGATATGCCGTATATTGTGGAGTATGCAAGTTTTGACCGTAAATACCGGGGTATTGCAAAATTCCCGGCAGTAACGAGAGACCTTTCCATGGTAGTGCCAAAAGAGGTATTAGCAGGCGACATCGAAAAAGTATTTGATGAAAAAGGCGGACAGTATTTAGAACGCTATGCACTGTTTGATATTTACGAAGGAGCACAGATCAAACGCGGTTATAAGTCCATTGCCTATACGCTGACCTTCCGTGCACAGGATAAGACCTTAGAGGATGCCGATATCCAGAACGCAATGAATAAGATCCTGAAAAAATTGGAAGAACTGGGAATTGAACTCCGTAAATAACTATGTTATAATCGTTATGTGAATTTTATCATATTTTTTCTTTAAGAAAGAGACAAAATATTTGGAGAAAGAGAAAGGAAAGAGAAGAATGAAAAAAATCATGAAAAAAAGCCTGTCACTGGTTATGGCACTTGCAGTAATGCTCACAGGCGTATTAGTAATTCCGACAGCAGGCAATAAAGCTGCCGCAGCATCACCAAGTTTTTACGGCAACCAGACAGTATACTATGAAACAGATTCACCGTATACTACATGGAAAGTCAATGTGTCGATTTTTAACTGCACCAAAGCAACACAGATCAAGAATCTGAAGAGTTCTAATACCAGCATTGCAAAGGTAAAAGCAAAACCGGGTTCTGTAGATGTGTACTATTATAAAAAACCTGGTACAGTAACAATTTCCTGTAAAGTGGGTTCTAAGAAGATCAGCACAAAGGTTACTGTTAAAAAATATTCTTCACCTGTAAAACAGATGAAGATCGGAAGTACGGATGTAACATCCAAGTTCAAAGGATGCTTTGAAGATTACTGGTATCATACCAAATCTTTCAAAAATCAGAAGATTACTTTAAAAGCAAAGAGTGGCTGGCAGATATATTCTGTATTTGTAAGCACAGATAAGAAACATTTCAGTAAATATGGAATCTATAAGAGTTCCTATACGATACCGAAAATGACTTATAATGGCAGATTTGATTGTATATGGGTTACATACCAGAAGAAATCCAATCCGTCAGAAATAGTAGAAGTCAGATTAAATATGGTAAAAGAATAATTAGCAAAGAGCAGGATTCAGCGAATTCTGCTCTTTTAAGGAATAGGTAATGAACGTAAAAGATTTTGATTTTGAACTTCCACAGGAATTAATTGCACAGGATCCGTTAGAGGATCGCTCCGGTTCTAAATTACTGATTTTAGATAAGGATACCGGAAAAACAGAACATCGGATCTTTCGGGATATTGTATCTTATCTGAATCCGGGTGACTGTCTGGTAATCAATAATACAAAAGTAATTCCGGCACGTTTGTATGGAGTGAAAGAAGGGACCGAAGCCCATATAGAGATCCTTTTGTTGAAAAGAAGAGAAAATGATATTTGGGAGACACTGGTAAAGCCGGGCAAAAAGGCAAAACCGGGTACAAAGATCATATTTGGAGACGGACTGTTAACAGGTGAAGTCATAGACGTAGTAGAAGAGGGAAACCGTCTGATACAATTTTCTTATGAGGGAATCTTCGAAGAAATTTTAGACAGACTGGGACAGATGCCGCTTCCACCGTATATTACACACCGGTTAAAGGATAAAAACCGCTATCAGACGGTATATGCAAAATATGATGGTTCTGCCGCTGCACCGACTGCGGGACTGCATTTTACACCGGAACTGTTACAGACGATCCGCGAAAAGGGTGTCCATATTGCAGAGGTCACACTCCATGTCGGATTGGGAACATTCCGGCCGGTAAAGGTAGAGAATGTCAGCGAACATCATATGCATTCGGAATTCTATATGATAGATGAAAAGGCAGCGGATACGATCAATGCCGCAAAACGTGCAGGCGGACGGATCATATGTGTAGGGACGACAAGCTGTCGGACATTGGAATCGGCTGCAAAAGAAGATGGCACGATCGAGCCGACCAGTGGCTGGACGGAGATATTTATATATCCGGGGTACCATTTTAAGATATTAGATGCATTGATCACGAATTTTCATTTGCCGGAATCCACGCTTTTGATGTTAGTGTCAGCGTTAGCAGGAAGAGAGCATGTCCTTGCGGCATATCAGGAGGCAATAGAGAATAAATACCGTTTCTTCAGTTTTGGGGATGCGATGTTTATTACTTCGGAAAACACGAAGGAAGGAGAGGATTAAGGACTATGGAAGAAAAAAGAAAACATAAACGGCTGGAGTTAGACGTGACCGTCGAATTAGAGCGTTTAGATGAGGATGGGGTTACGACACTTCGCTATTCCCATGTGGAAGTAGTGGATATTTCAAGAACCGGAATCGGGTTTAAAGCAGGACAGCGGCTTGAAGTGGGTTCTCACTATAACACAAAGATCCAAATCTGGACGAAAGAAATTATTGACGTAGTGATCGAAGTTGTCCGCTGCGAAGAATTAGAGGATGGTTATCGTTATGGGGGAATCTTTATCGGAATGTCCAATACGGATGCTTTAAAGATTGATATTTATCAGATTTTTAATGATATCTGAAATGGAGCTATGAAAGATGCAATCCATACATCGAACATAGAAGGAGGGGGTTATATATGGAACGTTTGAAAAAAACAAACCAGACCATGTTGGCCGTTGTGGGTTTTCTGACCGCCATCATTCCGGCTTTTACGTTTACGGAAAAACTATATAACGGCAACAATCTGGTCTTATATTCCACACTGGTTTCTGCACTCGCAGGAGTCATTGCATTTTTGATTTTAGGAACGAAATTTGCAGATAAGTACGCAGTTCGTTATTTTCTGATTGTCTTTTACGGACTGACGTACTCTTTCTGGATACTTTTTTCAGCGCATATTATTATCTTTGCATGCTCTTACATAGCCTGTTCCGTCGTGGTAGTATACCATGATAAAAAATTTACAACCGTGGCACTGACAGCAGTTTTTGTGGTTAATACGGTTCTGTTTTTAGCAAGACTGAAAATGGGCACATCATCACTGATGGTTGTATTAACACAGATTGTCATCAACATTTTATTTGTACTGACTTATGCTTACACAAATCGTTTACAGAGGATTTTTGCAACGGAGGATGAAAAAGAGATACAGATCGGTCAGCAGGAACAGGAACATCAGATGATGCAGTTGTTAGAGACTTCGGAAGCTGTCAAAGAGACTGTCAGCACCTCGAAAGAATCTGCAGTACGTTTAAGAAACCAGATGCAGCAATCAGCGATGTCAACACAGGAGATTGCATCCAGTACGCTGCAGACCGCAGAGAGCATTCAGGAGCAGACACAGTTGACCACGGAGATTCAGCAGTTGATCCGGGAAATCAATGTTGTTTCTGAAACTGTACAGGATTTCGTACAGGCATCTGTAACAGCTTCTAATCAGGGACAGGTCTATATGAATGAGTTACAGGAGAGTACGAATACGATCGTAAAAGAAAGCCGTGAGCTGAGTGACGAAATGCAGTATTTATCAGAAGAGATTGTCAATATGAAAGGTATTACAGAGACGATCTCAAGCATTTCTTCGAGCACAAACCTGCTTGCATTAAATGCTTCGATTGAGGCGGCAAGAGCCGGTGAAGCCGGAAAGGGATTTGCCGTAGTCGCAGATGAGATCCGCGAATTGGCAGATGAGACAAAAGAGTCTACCGAAAATATCGAACAGGTATTAGAGAACTTTATCGGAAAGATTGAGGACATGGTAAAGACCGTGACACATACGGCAGAAACCGTTCAGCAGAACAGTGAGATCATGGAAAAAGCCAATACATCCTTTGAAAATATTGCTTCTGACCTGATGAGAACCAATGAAGAAGTTCAGACACTTCACAATGACTGTGTAAACTTACAGGATAACAACGCAAAGATCGTAGACCAGATATCCAATCTGTCTGCAACCACAGAGGAAGTATCTGCGCAGGCAGAAAATTCCGAGAATCTGCAAAATATCTGCTTAGAAGAGAGCAGGAAAATTACAGAGATACTTGAACACTTAGCGGATTCTGTTTCGCAGTAGAGAAAGTGGAAACAGTAAATAACTTGCACAAAGCCGAGTCTGTTTTGTGCAAGTTGCCAGTCACTAAATTGTGGGCTGACTTCTGACACCTTGATCCTATAGGAAGTATCGTGCCAGCCAGCATCAATTTCCTACGGAAAAATACAGGAAAATACAAAAAAATAAAAAAATTTAAAAAATTAAAAAAAAGTACTTGCTTTTTTTTGTAAGACCATATATAATACCAATTGTTGACGCGGTTCAACAAAATAAATACTAAGGTTCGTTGGTCAAGCGGTTAAGACGTCGCCCTCTCACGGCGAAAACAGGGGTTCGATTCCCCTACGAACTGTTGACTGTTTAAATGACAGCCCAACCCGAAAGGTATCTGCAACATGCGTTGCAGATATTTTTTTGCTTAAAAGCTTGCAAAGTAGTGCATAGCGTGCTATAGTAAGTTATAAGTAAGAATAAAGATGTTATGATTAAGAGTGGGTGTGAGCCCACTCTTAATTCCTTGTTTGGAGAAATGGCAGGTGATAAGATGTCAAAAAGAGAACAGTATGAAGCACGGACGGAGGAACTGCTGCTTCCAATCCTGAACGAAAATAACTTTGAACTGGTAGATGTTGAATATGTAAAAGAAGGCAGCAACTGGTATCTGCGCGCATATATCGACAAAGAAGGCGGTATTACGGTAAACGACTGTGAACTGGTAAGTAGAGCCATGAATGAGATTCTGGATGCAGAAGATTATATCGAAGATTCCTATATTTTTGAAGTAAGTTCACCGGGACTTGGCAGACCGCTGAAAAAGGAACGGGATTATGTACGTAGTATGGGGAAAGAGCTTGAGATTCGTACCTATCGTTCCATTGATAGAAAAAAAGAATTTTATGGCATATTGAAGGCATATGATGATTCTTCTGTTACAATTGAAAGTGAAGATGGAACAGAACAATTATTTCAGAAAGCAGATATAGCCCTGATCCGGCTGGCGTTTGATTTTTAATACGATAATCGGGAAGAGAAAAAGGAGGACAAAAAGAAAAAATGGCTAGATCAACAAAAAGCAGCAAAAAAAGTGATGCAAATGAATTATTAGAAGCTTTAACCATTTTGGAAAAAGAAAAAAATATCAGCAAAGATACGTTATTGGAAGCAATTGAGAATTCTCTGCTTACAGCATGCAAACAGCATTTTGGAAAGGCAGATAATATCAAAGTCGTTATTGATCCGGAAACCTGTGAATTTCATGTATATGCAGAGAAAACAGTAGTGGAACAGGTTGAAGATCCGGTACTGGAGGTTAGTCTTGCAGAAGCAAGAATCATTGATTCCAGCATGATGGTCGGCGATGTGATGAAATTTGAAGTAAAATCCAAAGAATTTGGACGTATTGCCACTCAGAATGCTAAAAATGTTATCTTACAGAAAATTCGTGAGGAAGAACGAAAAGCAATCTTTGATCAGTATAATGGAAGAGCAAGAGATGTTGTGACCGGTATCGTACAGCGTTATATTGGAAAAAATGTCAGCATTGATCTGGGTAAAGCAGATGCCATCCTGAATGAGAACGAGATGATCAAAGGAGAGACTTTCGAGCCGACAGAACGTATAAAGGTATATATTCTTGAAGTAAAATCTACTTCCAAAGGACCGAAGATTCTTGTATCAAGAACCCATCCGGAGCTGGTTAAACGTCTGTTTGAGGAAGAAGTTGCAGAAGTTCGTGACGGAATTGTGGAGATCAAGAGCATTGCTCGTGAGGCTGGAAGTCGTACCAAGATGGCGGTATGGTCCAATGATCCGGATGTAGATCCGGTAGGAGCATGTGTCGGCGTGAATGGTGCCAGAGTCAATGCCATTGTTGACGAACTGAAAGGGGAAAAAATTGATATCATCAACTGGGATGAGAATCCGGCAATCCTGATTGAAAATGCATTAAGTCCTGCAAAGGTGATCTATGTTGCGGCAGATAACGATGAGAAGACAGCAAAAGTAGTAGTTCCGGATTATCAGTTATCTCTTGCTATCGGTAAAGAAGGACAGAATGCAAGACTGGCAGCAAGACTGACAGGATTCAAGATCGATATTAAGAGCGAAACGCAGGCAATCGAAGCCGGTGATTTTGAGGCATATGACGAAGAAGAGTATTACGAAGACGGATATGACGAATACTACGAAGATGGTGCATATGACCAGAACTATGAGGAAGAACCGGCAGGAGAAGATGCTCCGGTTTCAGAAGAGTAAGGCAGGAGTGAGTATATGAGTCAGGCAAGA
>OLRJ01002401.1_pt1 | contig 13953 bp, 14 predicted proteins | sample 1672741 | NCBI WGS metagenome assembly OLRJ01 (sample SAMEA3136719, study PRJEB25190) | human gut metagenome | biome: human gut; feature: human-associated habitat; material: faeces | place: Austria | collected 2013
GTTGTCCATGTATTTTTCAATTTTTCATCAAGCAACCAAAATGGCATGAATTCAAAATACGGAAGCGGCGGATAAATTGGACATTGCTCCTCAATGGAAGATTGACTTTCCGATTGTTCCAGCATCCGATCTGCGATCCAGCGGAATTCTTTGTCTCCGGTTTGCAAAGCCATATACAAATATGTACTGAAATAGATACGCCAGTCCGGAGCTGTCCCAACATCCTGCCGAGTCGAATTGATTGTATTGATCGTCATATCCGGCTCTATGTACTTATAGATCATCCTCAGATTTCGCTCGACATATTCATACAGCTCAGTCATGCCCCGCGTCTGCGCCAATGTGATATGTTCCAACGTCCAAGCTTTACCATCTACGGTTACTTCCGCCTGTTCTCCAAGATTGACAATGCCCATTTCACGGCGTTCCAGCATAGCGGCGCTGCTTTGGAACCAGGCGGATTCAAAAGTCATCGCTTCATTTGCAGCGGGCATGAGACCGAAGATCAGGAGACGATCTTCCTGCACATAATGAGAAACGCACTTTCCCGGTTGGAATAAATCCTCCAGCAAAAAATGCTCCCTTACTTCAGTGTTGTCCATTTTATTCAGAGAATCGGGCAAAATACAAAAATGTTCTTTCGTCATTTGAAATGCTCCTTCCGTATGTTTGCAAACCTATGGGCCCTTTTGGCATTATATCAAAACGATGGAACCCCAGCAATCCAACATTCTTCAGGTAATCTGAACATTCTTGGGTCGAGCATAATGAGGATATGCTATCTGCTATTACTGCCGTTGAAAGTGATAGGCTTAATAATAGTGCTAAAGTCAAGCTGATGTATATATATCTTTTCATCTGGATATTTCCTTCCTTTCGATTATAGGATTGCAGCTGAAATGATCTGCATATTTTTTCGCGCTGCTCCGGTTTTACTGGTATTCTTTTTTGTTGCTCACCTCCTATCAAATATATAGCACAGCCATGAGCAAAACTCCAAAAGAGTAGTAATTGCAATGGTTCCCGGCCATGGCTAAAACCGAAAATCACTCATATGGTATAGAAAGCGGAGCCTCTTTGGGGTAAAATTGACTTGAGGGAAAACCAACCAGAAAGGGGCTGGCCGCTATCTACCGACAAGAAATCATCCAGGATGTGACGCTGTTTACATCCCAAAGCGCCGCCATGTTCTACGACAAGCTTTTCAGCAGCTTGGACTTCACGCTGCCCAGGGCGGCAACCGGGCGGCGGGGCTTTCCGAAGGAAGCCATGTCTCTTTCTTTTTGCGCAATTTATTGTACCTTATCATAAAAACAGAGGGATTGATCGATTCGGCAGCGCAGAAAAGCTGCTGCATATATCCTTGTAATCGTAAGCGCCCTGCGTTTCTCGGGAGACAGAGAAACGCAGGGCGCTTGAGTTTTTAAGTTCATGCTTCAGAAGCGATATTCCAAAGCGGACAGATCGCGGCGGTGATCAGAGAGAGAGCTTTTTCATTTCTTCCCGGATGTTTTTAAGGCTGACGGCGACAGCAGCAGCGGAATCATCGTAGCTGGGGCGTTCCATGTGTTCAGCGATCACCCATGCTGTGCCGACTTCCTTGGCAGCGAGCAGGACATTGGCGACGTCAATGACGCCATTGTCGCCAATCGCGCTGTCGCGCGTAAGCGCTTCCGTTTTGATGTCGTAGATATCGCCTGTGGTCGGTACCGGCGGATGGAAATCCTTGAGATGGACGGTATAGATGCGGCCATTCCATCTGCGGATCCAGGCAGCCGGATCTTCGCCGCCGCAAAGCGCCCATGCCGTATCGACCTGCGCATCCATGTATTCGGCAGGCATACGGGTGAGCACACGCTCAAAGAGCGTGACGCCCTCAGCATTCCTCTGATAGAAAGGCGTACTGCCATGCAGAGCGAGCTTGACGCCCTGCTTTGTGGTGATTTCTGCAAGCTTCATCAGGCGTTCGATGTAGGCGTCCACTTCCGCATCATCAGCATGATTGCTTACGCCGCCGAGGGGAACCAGATAGGTCATGCCCAGTTTTTTGCATTCGTCGATATGACCCTGAATGTCTTTTTCAATCAGCTCCAGATAGACGTGATTGCCGATAGCCTGCATGTTCCATTTGTCAAGCACAGTCTGAATCTCTTCTACGGTCTTGCCATAGAAACCGCGGGCAAATTCTACGCCCTGATAGCCGATTTCGCCGATTTGATCAAGTACTTCACACATGTCCTGTGCATTGCGGTCTTTTACGCTGATCATTTGCAGTCCGATTTTCATGGATAGAATCCCCCTGTCTTATTGATTTTCAGGATTATTGCGATCCTGTTATTCCGTCAGGATGCCGAAAGTCAGTTCCATCTGCATGCTTTCCATGGGCGCAAGCACCTTGAGCGCTTTCTTGGCCAGGTTTTTCTTGCGGCCGTCCGTGCTGGATGTGCCGGGTTCAAGGCCGACGACGTAATCGCCCTGCACCAGATTGCGCCACATGCCGTAGTAGGGCAGCTGGGACTTTTTATACTGCATGTAAACGCCGTTGAAACCCTCGAGCGTTTCATTGCGGATGCCGAGGCGGATATCCTCGTCGTCAAAGCGAAGGCGGAAGCCGCCCTTGCTGGAGGTCTGCGGTGCTTCCAGTTTGCCAAGTTCAGGAGACCAGCGCGCGGGACGCCAATCCAGCGGCTCGTTGACGATATCTGCCGGCGGATAGAAGACCGTCGCGTCTTCACTGACGATAGGGTAGCCGAAGTTGCAGTGATAGAGGATGCAGACCGGCTCGTCGCGGAAGGAGAAATTGCGGATTTCATCCTTGATGGTGAAGGTTGTTTCGCCCAGCGCGGTCTCAATGGTGCGCACGAGGTAAAGATTTTCATTGTAGAGCACAGCTTCGCGCATCTGTCCGCGGATGACGATCTTGTATTCGTCGCCTACCCAGTCGGCAAAGACGGATACATTTTCTGCCGGGGCGTTGTGGATACGGCCATGCTGAGCGAATTCTTCGCCGTCTACGACGCAGGGTGCGCCGAGGTTGCGAAGGCCGCAGGTGGTCAGCAGGCCCGGGCCGAATACGCGGTGCAGCTCGTCGCCTCTGTGCTCATAATACATGGAACTGGAAATGCCCGCCTTGGAGATGAAGTTGAGCGGCGTTCCCTTGAAATCTGCCCAGCCGATATCCATACACCGGTCAAGCAGGACGGTGAAGCGAAGGCCTGCGCCGGTATTGACTTCCACCACGCGTACGCCGTTAGCCTTGCCGCTGTTGAGCGTATAGCTCTTTACGCCGCCGACCTGGGATACGTCGCCGAAATACCGGTAGAATTCCTGACGATTCATGTCTTTTCCGAATAGTTTCATCTGAAATGCCCTCCAGACAATGGTTTTGATGGATTACAGCATCAGTGTGCGGCGGAATTCGCCCGGCGCAATACCGGTAACGCGCTTGAATGCCTTGTTGAAATACGTACAGTCAGGATAGCCGATCATTTCGGCGATCTGCTGAATCTGGTAGCGTCGGTCCTTCATCAGCTCGATAGCGCGCTCAATCCTGATTTCCACGAGGAAGCTGCGGAAATTCTGACCTGTTTCCTCTTTGAAAATTTCAGAAAGGTAATTGGGATTCATATTGAATTCGTCTGCCAGATGCTGCAGGGAAATATCTTCCTCAAAATGATCGATGATATAGCGTTTGATCAGGCGCACGCGCTGGCTGCGCGCGCGTTCCTGAATGTTATTCTGAGAGATGGCGAGAATGTTGCTTAAAAATTTCTCCTGAATGGCTTCTTCGGACATGGAAGCGTCGATGTTCAGTTCCCGCAGAGAGGGATCGACTGCGAACACACGGCTTTCCAGCATATTGACCGTCGTACCGTAGATTTCCTGAATGGCCAGCATCAGAGTCTGATGATCCATGGAGCGCTTATCCAGCGAAGAGAATATCTGATTCACATGCTCACGAATCTGCGGCGTATCACCCTTGGAAACAGCATGCGCAAAGCGCTGCGTGGTTACAATGCCGTAAATCAGAGACATACCGCCCTGCGTGTAGAGGGAATACAGCTTTGAATGGACGAGCTGCTGCTTTCTGTGTGCCGCTTCCGAGACGGCTTTTTCCATAACCTTCAAAAAAGCGTCTTCCTCAATGGGTTTGAGCACATAGTCAAAAACCTGATTTGTCAGACACTGCTGTACATAGGAGAAGTTGTCGTACGCCGTGAGCATGATCATCACAATCTGAGGATACTGCTTTCGCACCTGCCGGCTCAGTTCAATGCCGTCCATGACAGGCATGCTGATGTCAGATATGACGATATCCGGCTGTCGCTTTTCGATTTTTTCAAGCGCATCCATGCCATTTTCTGCTTTGGTGGTGACGATCAGCTCCGGCATGGTTTCTGAAATAATCCGCTCAAGCCCCAGCCTTGCGGTCTGCTCGTCGTCGACGATCATCACTTTCCACATGATAACACCTCATGAACTTCGGCGCGCATTTCTACGATGGTCCATTCGCCATCCTGATTGATGCGGATTCCGCTGTTTTTGCCGTAGTAGAGCTTCAGACGCAGATGTACATTTGCCAGCCCGATATGCCCTTCGATGCTGTTTAGATCCGTGACGCTCTCAAGATTGCGGTTGACCTGTGCAATCTGTTCAGGATCGATGACGCGGCCGTTGTTTCCTATGGTAACGATATAGCCGTTTTCTGTTTCCTTTGCGCGGATACGGATCTGCGGGAATTCGGCGTGGAGAATATCACCATGGCGGAAGCAGTTTTCTACGATCGGCTGAATCGCCATCTTGAGGCACTTTTCATCCAGCAGTTCCTCGGGGATATCCACATGCAGCGCAACGCTGCCGGTCTCCTTCATGGTTCTGAATTGGATGTATTGCCGAACGATCTCCATTTCCTCCCGCAGGGTGACGACGTCGTGATCAAAGGACATGATATACCGAAGAAGCGTACCCAACTGGGCCAGCATCCTGCTGGTCTGGTAGTCCTTATTGAGGATGGCGTTCATCTGAATGGAGTTGATGGCGTTATAGAGGAAATGAGGATGGATCTGGGTCTGCATGGTCAGAATCTGCGCATCCTGTTTCTGCAGTTTGGAGATATAGGCTTCCTCAATGGATTGATTCAGCTTGTTGGTCATGTTGTTGAAGCTTGCGTTGAGGTTATCGAGATCTCCCTCTGTGCGCGTAGGAATATGCACCCTGTAGTTGCCATGCTCGACCTCGTGCATGGCGCTCTTGAGCGCCATGATGGGCCTTGAAAGGCTTCGGCTCAGATAAACGGAGAGCAGAACGAAGATGGAAAGAAGCGCGATTGCGGAGATGCAGATAGAAAGGATCAGGTTGAGGGCGGACTCGTCGAACGCAGCCAGAGAATAGCAGTAGCAGATCGTCCAGCCAAAGCGCTTTGATTTGACGGCAGTGGCATTGTAGCGGCCGTCTTTTCCGTTGACGATGAATTCTTCCAAATCCTGTGCAGTGTGCTCCTGCAGCTGGCGGATGATATCTGCATCATCTTCATCGCTGGCATGAGAGATCCAGTCTCCTTCGCCGAGAACGGCGATGACGTCTTCCTGCTTGAGCTTAAACTGCGTACACTGGGACAGGAAAGCGCTGGGATCCAGTGCCAGCAGGATGGTGCCGATTTCGCGCCCATTGCGCACGTCGCGAATCTGGCGGACGAAATACTCGATTATCCCGTTCTGATCATCTGCAAAGAAGTGAAGGAATTCACCGCTGGAACGCTGAGCTTCCTGATACCATGGGGTGTTTTTATATGCCCCATCATAGACCAGATTGGTGATTTCGCGGTTGACCAGCCCCTGCGCGTAATAGAGAACGCGCTCCTGCTGCGCGCTGAAGAGATACAGCTCCTTCAGGCCAAGATGCTGATTGGTAATCTGGGTGCGGAAATTGGAAAACTGGGGCAGATTATCAAGGCATAGAATGCTTTCTCGCTCAAATGGATAGGGACTGGAGCTGCGGATCAGATCCTGCATGGGCGTCGAATAGATGACGTTTGTAGACATTTCGATGATGTCTTCATAGTATGTATCCGTATACTGCAGGATGGTATCTGTGACGCTTCTGCTGTAGTCGGCGATGGTCGCTTCGTTGTATTGGGTATAGAGCATGGTGGTGGCGCTGCAAAGAAACAGGGCCATCACCGCCAGAAGGACGGAATATGTCATGCTGATTCTGCGGGCAAAGTCCTTGAGAAAGAAGCTTCTCAAAAGGTTCAGCGCTTTTCGCATGCATATTCCGCCTTTCTATAATGGGGAAGGGCCGGCAGACGCGTCTGCATCTGCCGGACTGCATTCGTTTAGTTGTGATTTGTCAGAAGAATCTGACGGGATGATCAATATCCGTAGAAGATATCGGTGATCTGATCGGCGACACGCGGCATGACTTCCGCAGCGCTGGCACCTTCATAGATCTCCTGCAGGCCCTGAACCTCAAAGTCACGGCTGCCAGACCAGCACGGATAGTTCCAGCCTTCGATGCGCAGGCCGCGGCCGGCACCGTTGAGCAGCGCGTCGATGAAGGCCTGATCGTACTGAGCCTTGTACTCTTCGGAGTCGTACAGGGACTGGCGGGTAGAGGTGCCCATCGCCAGGCCGCAGCGCTTGATCAGGTCAGAAGAGGTAACCCACTGGAGGAACAGCCACGCGGCTTCCTTGTTGTTGCTCTTCGGGCCGAGGGTGAGCTGCCAGTGAGAGAAGTGCAGCGGGGAATCCGGGCCAGCCGGGCCAGCCGGGACCGGCGCATAGCCGACCTTGCCGATGACCTTGGATTCTTCCGGATTGAGGATCTGGCCGATGAAGCTGGTGGAGTCGATGAAGAACACCGCATTGCCCTGCATGAACTCGGTGATCGCTTCGGAGTAGCCATAGTTGACCTGGCCCGGAGCGCCGTACTTGCTGAGCAGGCCCATGTAGTAATCAGCCGCATCGATGGCAGCCTGAGAGCCGAGCTGGCAGATCAGTTCGCCGTCTTCGTTGCGCTTGATGAATTCGCCGCCGTAAGCGGAGAGGAAGTTGTTGTAGATAACGTCGGTGCCGACGCCCTTCTTGAGGCGGGCAACGATGGCGTACTGGTTGTTGGCCGGGTCATAGACCTTTTCGCAGGCGGCGGCCAGCTCTTCCAGCGTGGTCGGTACTTCGATGCCATACTTGTCGAGGATGTCCTTGCGGTAGTACATGATCTGATATTCCGCAGAGAACGGGATGGCGTGGAAGACGCCGTTCCAGGTGCCGTAATTGATGGCGCTCGGGAAGATGTCGTCCATGTTGTACCATTCCTTATCCGTCAGCGCCGGATTCTCGATGAACTGCGTGAGGTCTACGAGCCAGTTGCCGGAAGCAAAGTTGCTGCCGCTGGAGACCATGCAGATATCGAACGGGTTATCAGAGCCGCTGTTGAGCTCGATGAGCATCTTGGAGTTGTAGTCGCTCTCCGGCAGCGTCTCGAGGTTGACCTTCATGCCGGTCAGCTCTTCGAATTCGCCCAGATACGGCTCGATGGCCTGCGTGACCATGTGCTGGAGCATGTACAGACGCAGCTCGGTGCCTGCAAACTGCTTCCAGTCGATCTTTGCAGTTGCAGGATCCCAAACGTTGGTTTCTGCGGTCGCGATGCTCAGGCAGGAGAGCATCATCACGAGGGTCAGGACGATTGCCAGCATTTTCTTCATCAGTTTTTCCTCCGTTTCATAAGATTATATTTCTATACTGTTCCGGGTTTTCCTCTTCCCGGGTTGTATACAGATATTGCCAGCGGCAAAATAGCGCGATTTGTTTGTTATGCGCTTAGCCGATGACTTCCTCGACGCGGACTTCGCGGCCCTGCTCGGCGGAGAGATAGAACATTTCCATGATGGCAGCGGTGATTTCCGCTTCCTTCCTGGTGACGGTGTATTCGCACTTGCCGTCCAGACAGTCGACGATATGCTCGAACATGCCCCAGTGGCCCCAGTTCGCGATGGCGTTGTGCGTCATGTCCACGATCTGCGGGGTGACTTCGGTGCGATACGGGCCCATGTTGCGGATGATCTTGTTCTCCGGCATCATGTAGCCGCCCTTGGTGCCGCAGATCTTGAGGACCATGCCCTTGGTATCCGGCTGGTTGATGGCCCATGCCGTGCGCACGACGAAGGTGGTGCCGTTCTTGAAGCGGATGAAGCAGGTGCCGAACTCTTCAACGTTGAATTCCTCGTCCTTATAGGGCCTGGGCACGAAGAGGCTCGCGCCGTAGGAGCCGGACTCGGCGAAATTCATGTGGAGCTTCGGATTCTGCGGAACGAGCTTGGCATAGGTCGCTGCAGAAACGCTCGCAACTTCCGGCGCACCGCACAGGGCGACGAGGAAGTCGACCAGATGCTGATCGGAGAATGCGCCGGCAGCATTCAATTCCTTCTGATGGAAGCTGCCCCAGTGCGGGACGCCCCAGCGGCGGAAAGTATGCGCTTCGCAGTAGTAGATCTCGCCGAACTGATCCAGCTTGGCAAACTCGATCAGGCTCATCATGTCCTGCTTAAAGCGGGAGGTCTGGCCCGGGAAGTACTGCACGCCATTCTGATCGGCCGCTTCATACAGCTCGAGGATATCCTTGTACTTGAGCGCGATGGGCTTTTCACAGACGACGTTGACGCCCCTGCGCAGCGCCTTGAGGGAGTAATAAACGTGAGAAGCGTTCGGCGTGGCGACGACGGCGAGATCCATCGGGCACTCGTCAAACATCTTGTCGACGTCGGTATAATACGGCACGCCGAGGCGCTCTCCGCATACGGAGGCAGCTTCGGGACGTGCATCAGCGACGGCAACGATCTGCATTCTGTCTTCGAGTGCCTGAATGGCCGGGATATGTGCGCTGGTGGCGATCATACCGCAGCCGATCACGCCAACCTGGTAAACCTGTTTCATATTCCATTCCTCCTGTCCATGTATGATATATTGCATTTATCAATTGAAGGGCCGTATTCTCCTGGCCCTCAATGAAGAGGGAAAGAATCAGCTCTTGACCGAGCCGAAGGTGAGACCGGTGACCATGTACTTCTGCACGAGAATGGTGAAGAAGAGGATCGGCAGGATGACCAGCACGCCTGCGGCGCACATGCGCGTCCATTCAATGTTTTCATAGGAGATGAAACCGTAAATGGCGACGGAGAGCGTCTTGGTGTTGGTGGAGGTAAGAACCATGGAGTAAATGAATTCATTCCAGGATGCAATCAGCGTGATGATGACGGCGGAGACGACGCCCGGCGCAACCAGCGGCACAGCGATGGTCGTGAAGATGCGTATCGGGGATGCGCCGTCGATAGCAGCCGCCTCTTCCAGCTCATAGGGGACGTCCTTGAAGAAGCCGTACATGATCCAGATGATGACGGGCAGCGCCGCGACGAGATGGATAATGATCATACCCTCCATCGTGTTGAGCAGGCCGACCGTGCGGAAGATCAGGTAGAAGGGGATGACCACGACGACCGGCGGAATGAAGCGGGTAGAGACGATCCAGAAGGAAAGCAGACCGCGCAGCGGGAAACAGAAGCGCGAAATGCCGTACGCTGCCGGAAGACCGAAAAGGAGTGCCAGAGAGATGGCCGTCGCAGAAATGATGGTCGAGTTCTTGTATGCCATGACGAAATCGCCTCTGGCGAAAACTTCCCTGTAGTTGTCCATGATGGGCTTGAAGATGAACTGGGGAGGCATGGACGCTGCATCTACCGGGAACTTGAGCGATGTGGCAAACAGCCAGTAAATCGGGAAGAACCACACCAGAAGGAGAAAGACGACAAGGATATAGACAAACAGTTTGGCGGGCATTTTCTCCATCGGTTTGACGAAGTATGGCACCATGTCGCTCTCGGGTTTTTTATGGAAGAACTTTTTCACAGCGCCCACCTCCTTAGTCAAAATTCATGCCGCCGATGCGGACGATAAACGTCGCTACGGCGAAGATGATGATGTACAGGATGACGGCCTGTGCGCTGGCAAGGCCCATTTCGTAGCGGACAAACGCGCTTTTGTAGATCATGACGTTGACCGTCTGCGTGGCCGTGACCGGTCCGCCGCTGGTCATGGAATAGAGAAGATCGAACGCCTTGAGACCGTCGACCAGCTTGAGCATGAGTACGACGGTGAACACAGGCTTGAGCAGCGGAAGCAGGATCCGGTGGATCATCTGCCAGAAGCTTGCGCCGTCGACGACTGCCGCTTCAAACAGATCGTGCGGCATGGCCGTCATGGCGGAGGAGAAGATCAGGAAGACATACGGCGTATTCTTCCAGACATCGACCATGATGACGGATGCCAACGCGGTTTTACTCGAAGAGATCCACAGCGACGTCGGCAGATGCATCATCTCAAGCAGATAGTTGACGACGCCGGACGTCGGGTGAAGCATGATCGTCCATAGGAAGGAGACGGCGATCGGCGAGGCGACCATCGGCAGGATCATGATGGATCGCGTTGTCTTTCTGAACGGCATGCGCACCTGAAAGATCAGCGCCAGGAAGAAGCCGATGATAATCTGCAGGGTAACGGTGCAGGAAGCATAGATCACTGTGCGCCCGAGGGACTGCAGATAGTCCGGATTTCTGAACAGAATCCGCTCGAAGTTTCTAAACCCGATAAAGCGGGTCATCGGGCGAAGCAAGGAGAAGTCGGTAAAGCTGTTATAGAAGAGAACAAGAACCGGGAATAGGCACATGCCGATCATCAGGATCGTCGCTGGTCCGATGTAGACGAACGCATAACGGTTGGGATAAATGTTGCTGTAACGTGTTTTCTTTTTATCTTTATTTTTCAGCCCAATCATACTCAAAACCCTCCTGTTCGTGCTGGTAATTTTATTGTAAATTATCAATAGAATTATTTCAATTTGACTAATTTCGTATTTCTTGTCTTTTTTTCAGATATGAGAAAAAGACAAAAGAATTCTCGCTGGATATGCATGGAGCAAATATGTCTTTTGTTGTATATTGGCAAAAATAAATCTGCGACAGATTTTTCCTGTTAATGAGGAAAGAATTCTTGAAAAATGCCACTTTTAATGATTACCGCGCCGCTGCATTTGAAAACTGCCCCGGGCTGACGCAGCTGTGGGAGCGTCCTTTCCGTGCAGAATATGCTGCCGCCAACGGTAAGCTGGTGCTGCGCTTCCGATTAACCGATGAGGGCATTGAGGTTGCCGCCGACATTACGAAATAGCCAATTTGATTTAAGAGCGTCCTTCGGGGCGCTTTTTCTTTGCCTCCACGCGCCGCAGGTTGCCCCTATTTCGGTCGCTGAGCGTCTTTTTGCTATTGCTGCCCAGCTCACTTTCGATGAATATATCGAAGAAAAGACGCATCGGAGTACCCTGGGCGAGAACCGACTGAATAGCGGAAAACCCACCAACCCCACAGAAACGCTGGGCATGTTCGGTTGCAAGCAGTTTGAACTGGAGCGCGATTTTCAGCTTCGCAGCGAACAGCGCAGGCTGGCGGTCAAGCAGGCGCTACTCTGGCAGCTGAACAGCCTGATCGATCGACTTGACGAAAAAGAGCGCGAAATCATTGTCAGGCGATATGTGGAAGATGTGCGTGTGGAGGAACTATACGAGGTTATGGGTATCTCACGCGCGACGGCGTTCAGGCGGCTGGAGGCAGGAATACTGCGCATGACGGATCTGTACCGGGAAATGTACGAAAAGGCGGCATAAAAAAGAACGGGTGATGCGAATGAATGCAAAGGAATTCATGACCGAACTGTATAAGAGTGTGCCGTCGGACAAGGTGACGTATCTGTTTACGCGTCCCGATGATGCGACATATCCTTATACAATCGGTCGAATGGATCAGATGCTGGAAAAGGCTATGCAACTGACAAAAAATGCTGCATTCGTGTACAAATTTGTCGATTGTCATGAATTATTCGTGATTAATCAGCGGTTCCCTTACTCTTCCGGTTTATGCTATGGCGTTGACTACGGGCTCCCCTGGTTTGAGCGATAATAACTATCAAGCGGGCAGCCGTAATCAGGCAAAGGAATATAAGATTGCCTTTGGAACAGAACCATATCTAGAAGGTAATAGTGTGTGGCCGGTGTATTCTGCTCCGTCGCTCAATGCTATTCGCGGTGCAAACGGAAAAGCGTCTTTGGCTACCAATGTCCTTCATTGTCTGTAGGTTTTTTGAAAGGGCATGAAGAAGCGTTGTTCTCGCCCCCCATGTTTCAAATATCCTCTCCTTAACCTGAGTCGAAGATACTTCATCCCTATAATCAAGCATACTCCCGATGATTGTACAGAGATCAAAGAAAACCGGATAAGCCACCAACAATAGTGACCAATGTAATGGAAGTCGCTCAGACACTGTAACTTCCTTAGCAATCTCGATGCACCTGTCTTGAAGCCATGAATCATTGCGGTACCATGTGTTCAGGAGAATCACTCGTGTGTTTTTGATATTTGTTTCAGCATGAATACGGGAGCCAATTAGCTCGTTGAGAATATCCCTAGTCTCAAGAAGACTTTTATCAGCTAACTTACAGTCGGCAACAGCATTCAGGTATTCTTCACTAATGTTTCGAGCAAATCCTACTCTATCAGCCATTTCTTCCACCTATTCTCACAAACGGTACTACAGCTTCCTCAAGCGTCATACCGCCATGTGTAATGTATTCTTTTCCAGAATCGCCATAGCAAGAATCTGCATTAAACATGTACGCCACAAATCCTTCTGGCAGGTACGTACCAGAATACCGTATAACGTCGAATTTATCAAGCTCTCTCGCATCAAAAGAGGCATCATAAAGAACTGCACGTCGGCTTGCGGATTCCACGAGCACACTAGGCTTTGAAAACGCCCCTTTGCTATTGCGGAAGTATTGCCATGGTCACTGGTCATGAATACTGTATAGCCGTTGTCAATGAACATTCTGAGCATTGTTGCAAGGCTACCATTCTGAACCCAGTCTGAGAGTCCGTGCTGGATGCCAAGGAACCCTTGCAGTTCAGAATGCATGAGATCATCAACAATATTCACTACGATGCCTGCCACTTTGGTATTCGCTGGGAGAGCGTCGACAATGCCTTTGTGGAAGAAGACTTCACTCTCAGCGAAACCCTCATTCTTCCAAAATTCGATCCATTGCCTTTCTTCATTGTCGAGCGAAAATGGTTTTGCGTGTTCGCTCGGTAATTTTCCGGAAAAGACGGATTGATGCGCAACAGCGGTTACTGTGGGGAAAAAGGAGAAAGAGGCGTTCGTGCTAAATGAAAAATCCTGATCAGCAAATTCACGCTGAATAGTAAATAGGTTCTCGAAACTCATTCCATCCATGACCACAAGGGCCACTTTATCTGCTGCGCGACGGATGAAATCTGCCGTTTTACTCAGTAATACTGGACGCTTGCGATCAACGGTTCCAGAAAGCATTTTGTACTTCTGATTGACCCATGAGACAAAAGCTCGTGATTCGAGAGGAAGGAAACCGCCTTGAAGCCGTCCTTCAAATCATGGACAGCGCTTTTTTCCTGCGCATAGCGATTCCATGTTTCGCGCCCGTCCTTTCGCATATCCAGATAGGCGGTAATCACGTCGCTCAGCGGGTAATCATCCGGGCTTTCGATGATCTGCTGGCGGCTGACCGCCTTGCGCAATTCATCCAGCCAAGCACCGATGCCGCGCACGATTTTCTGCAACGAAGCCAGCATCTTATTCACGCTGATGATCTTTCGATTTTCGTCGCCGCGTTCGCTGGAAACGCCCTTGCGTTCCAGCGCGGAAGCTGTCGAACCGAGATGCTTTTGCGGCAGGCGGTCTTCAACGCCCTGCCGCTCCAGTGATCGCATATCAACGCGCTCCATCCGTCCCGCCGCTTCGAGCGCCGCGTTTTGTGCAGCCGCCCAATCCTGCCGCCAGATTTCGCCGTACTTGCGCTCGTTCCAATCGACGGTAT
>OLRJ01002407.1_pt1 | contig 13931 bp, 8 predicted proteins | sample 1672741 | NCBI WGS metagenome assembly OLRJ01 (sample SAMEA3136719, study PRJEB25190) | human gut metagenome | biome: human gut; feature: human-associated habitat; material: faeces | place: Austria | collected 2013
TGCCGTCGTAAACCAGCAGGTCCTGCGCGTGGACGGGCTCGTGGTCGAAGGTCAGGACGCTGGCGGGGAAGATACCGCTGGCGGTTTTCAGGTTGCCGTAGCCATGGCCGATGCCGATGATTTGCATGTTCTTAAGCTGTTTCATAAAGTACCTCTCTTTCGATTGTTCGCAGATAAAAGAAAAGACAGGCCATGAAGCCTGTCCGGGGAAAGGGGACGCTCCGCTTGGAAGCGGAGATAGGAAAGGGAATGTGGGAATCACATCAAATCACCGCCTTTCAGGTTTTGGGTCAAGAAAAAGCGCTGACGGTTTTTCCGCCAACGCTGGTTTGGTTTTATCTGATCAACCGGATGTACTGCCCGTAGATGGTTTTCTCCGATGCAGGGCTGCATCATGCGCTCTCGTCCTTTTTTGACAGTTTATATGATAGCAGGTATTGACTTGGGCATCGTGCGACATTGTGCGACAACTTTCAGGGGTCGATTCGCGTAGGCAGGGTACCAATGACTTTCTGCGGGGCATGACGAGCATTCCGTGCAAGACAGACTGTTCGGCATCCAGCGAAAAACCCGTTGAGTGGAAAAAACTCATAGACAAAGGATAGACCAGAACCATCCTCTTTGACCCTACCATTATAGCACTGTATTTTGTACCAAACTGTCCGGAATTGTCCCAAGTTGTCCTAAACTGTCTCAAGTTTGCTTATGCGTATCCTTCGCCAATGCAGGAACCAATAAAGCAGTTGTTTAGCATATTTTGTTTGCGTGCGATAAGGCCGTGTAAGCCGTGCAGCGGAACGTGAGAATATCGCGCTGCCTGTGGGACATTGCAGCCGCTGACAGCATTGAAAAACTGAGCGTATCCAATCCACACTTGTTGCTGCTCCATCGTTGTGGTAGAATAGAATAAACATCCAGTATGGACGGATTATGCAATCTTCTGGCGCAGGCAGCCGGTTGGAACCGGGCAGCATTTTGTGGAGGGGACGAGGATGGGCGGCATCATTCCCAAGTGGCAAATGACCGAAGAGGACATCAAGCTCAACTTCATCACGCCGGCGCTTTCCCCAAAGTGGAACGGGCGGATGACGATGGAGACGCAGATTACCGACGGAAAGATCAATCTGCGGGGCAATCTGGTGTCGCGTGCGCAGCCGAAGCGGGCGGACTATGTGCTGTACATCAACGCGAACAACCCGATTGCGATTGTCGAAGCCAAGGACAATCAGCACGCCGTGGCGGACGGACTGCAGCAAGCCATGACGTATGCGCAGATGCTCGACGTCCCCTTTGCGTACAGTTCGAACGGCGACGCTTTCCGGGAGCACGACTTCCTGATGGGTACCGAGCGCGACATCGCCATGGAGGATTTCCCGACGCCGGACGAGCTGTACGCGCGCTTTCAGAAGGGAGCAAATGGCGGCGCGGGCCTGACGCAGGCAGAGGAGGCCATCATCGGGCAGCCGTACTATTCGAGCCAGAGCACCTATCCGCCCCGCTACTATCAGCGCGTCGCCGTGAACCGCACGCTGGACGCCATCGCCCGCGGGCAGAACAGGATTCTGCTTGTCATGGCGACGGGCACGGGCAAGACCTACACCGCGTTCCAGATCGTCTACCGCCTGCTGCGCAGCGGCATGAAAAAGAAAATCTTGTATCTGGCTGACCGAAACATACTGGTCGATCAGTCCATCCAGCAGGACTTTGCACCGCTGGAAAAGACCATCCACAAGATCAATGTGGCCAAGGACGATCCCAGCAGCATCACGTCGTATGAGGTGTACTTCTCCCTGTATCAGCAGCTCGTCGGGGACGACGAGGAGGAGCATTACTCCGCGCTGTTTCAGCCGGACTTCTTCGACCTCGTGATCGTCGATGAGTGCCATCGCGGCTCCGCCAAGGAGGAGAGCCGCTGGCGCAGAATTCTGGAATATTTCTCTTCCGCGACACAGATTGGCATGACCGCCACGCCCAAGGAGACGCGGTACATCTCCAACATCTCGTACTTCGGCGACCCGGTGTACACCTACAGCCTCAAGGAGGGCATCGAGGACGGCTTCCTCGCGCCCTTCAAGGTCATCAATATCACGACGGATATCAGCGACGGCTGGCGGCCGTACAAGGGGCAGCGCGACATCTACGGCGACGAAATCGAGGACAGAATCTACAACAACAGCGACTACGATTACAACATCGTCATCGAGGATCGCATCCGGCAGGTGGCCAGAGAGATCACGGCCTACCTCAAGAGCACGGACCGCATGGCGAAGACCATCGTGTTCTGCGCGACGGAGGACGCAGCGCTGCGGATGCGCAACGCGCTGGCGGAGCTGAATGCGGACATGATGCAGCAGAACCCGGATTACGTCGTGCGGATTACCGGCGGGGACATCGAGGGCAAGAAGAAGCTCAAATACTTCATCTCCGTCGGGGCGAAGTACCCGGTGATCGCCACGACCTCCAAGCTGCTCTCCACGGGCGCGGACTGCAAGATGACCAAGCTGATCGTGCTGGATGAAATGATTAGCTCCATGACGGAGTTCAAGCAGATCATCGGCCGGGGCACGCGCCTGCGCGAGAAGGAGGGCAAGACGCACTTCGTCGTGATGGACTTCCGAGCGGTCACGCGCTTGTTTGCCGATCCGGACTGGGACGGCCCCATCGAGATCGACGAGGGCTTTACGCCGGGCGGCAGCCGTGTGCCGCGCGGAGGCAGCCCGGAGGGCGGCGAGGGTGATTCGCTGGTCGATCCTGACCCGCCGCGCCAAATGCCCGTGGTGGACGCGGAGGGCTGCACGGTGCGCATCATCAACAAGACGGTCTCCGTCTATGACACCAACGGCAAGCTGCTGCGGCAGGAAAGCATTGTGGACTACACGAAGTCCAACATCCTGGGCACCTATGCCTCGCTGGACAACTTTATCCGCCAGTGGACGGCGGAGGAGAAGAAGGAGAGCATCCGCGAGCTGCTGCGGGAACGGGGCATCGATCTGGAGCTGATGAAGGCGGAGCAGGGGATGGGCGACGTGGATGACTTCGATTTCATCTGCCATGTCGCCTTCGACAAAAAACCGCTGACACGCTGGGAGCGCGCCGACAACGTGAAGAAGCGGGACTTCCTGAGCCGATACAGCGGCGCGGCCCGCGAGGTGCTGGAGGCGCTGCTGGACAGGTACATGAACACCGGCATTTACGAAATCGAAAAGACCGATATCCTGAAGCTCGACCCGTTTGCGAAGATGGGAAAGCCCGCGCGGATTGCCGGATATTTCGGCGGGCGCGACGGATACATGCAGGCGGTCAAGGCGCTGGAAAACGCAATTTATGCAGATGAGGCAGGTTAAACCATGAGCAATCTTTCCGGATTCGTCAAGCGACTGCGCGACATCATGCGCAATGACGCGGGCATCAACGGCGACGCGCAGCGCATCGAGCAGATCGCGTGGATGCTGTTTTTGAAGGTCTACGATGCGAAGGAGCAGGACTGGGCGTTTGACGACGAGCGCTATGTGTCCATCCTCCCGGAGGTGTGCCGCTGGGCCAACTGGGCGCACGATGACAAGTCCGGCAGCGCCATGACCGGCGACAAGCTGCTTGGCTTCGTCAACAACACGCTCTTTCCCGTACTCAAGGGCAAGGACGTCAAGGACGCCAGCGGGAAAACGATCGTCGAGGGCATCCGCGTGACCGCGCAGACGCCCATCAAAAAGGCCATCGTGCAGACCGTGTTCGCGGACGCCAACCAGTACATGAAGGACGGCGTGCTGCTGCGGCAGGTCATCAACGTCATCGACGAGCTGGATTTGTCCGACTACGAGGAGAGCCACGCCTTCAACGAAATCTACGAGGGCATTCTCAAGGAGCTGCAAAGCGCCAGCTCCGCGGGCGAGTTCTACACGCCTCGCGCCGTGACCGACTTCATGGCGAGGATGATTCAGCCGAGGATCGGCGAGCAGATGGCGGACTTTGCTTGCGGCACGGGCGGCTTCATCACCAGCTGGCTTGGCGAGCTGCAAAAGCAGATCAAGAACACGGCGGATGAGAAGAAATACGGGGATTCCATCTACGGCATTGAGAAGAAGCAGTTCCCCTACATGCTCTGCATCACCAATCTGCTGCTGCACGGTCTCGACGTGCCGCAGGTGTTCCACGACAACACCCTGCTGCACGATGTGCTGGATTACACGGAGAAGGATCAGTTCGACGTGATCTTGATGAACCCGCCCTACGGCGGCAGCGAGAAGAAGGATGTGAAGAACCATTTCCCGGATGACCTCGCCAGCAGCGAGACGGCGGATCTGTTCATGTCCGTCATCATGTACCGGCTGAGACCCGGCGGGCGCGCGGCGGTCATCCTGCCCGACGGCTTCCTGTTCGGCACGGACAACGCGAAGGTGAACATCAAAAAGAAGCTGCTCAGCGAGTTCAACCTGCACACCGTCATCCGCATGCCGGGCAGTGTCTTTGCGCCGTACACCTCCATTACCACCAACATCCTGTTCTTCGACCGCACCGGTTCGACGCAGGAGACGTGGTTCTACCGGCTGGACATGCCGGAAGGCTACAAGCATTTCTCCAAGACCAAGCCCATGAAGCTGGAGCACTTCGACCCGGCGATTCAGTGGTGGCACAACCGGCAGGAGATCGCGGCGGACGGCTTTGACAAGGCGAAGCGCTTCACCGCGCAGCAGCTGACACAGGAGCTTCATTACAACCTCGATCAGTGCGGCTATCCCCACGAGGAGGAGGAAATCCTCGACCCGATGGATTTGATTCAGCGGTATCAAGAGGAACGCGCCTCGCTGAACGCGGAGATTGACCGCGTGCTCTCGCAGATCACCGCGATTCTTGGGGGTGGGCAGGGATGACGCCGCAGGAGCTGAAAAGCAGCATTTTACAGTTGGCGATACAGGGCAGGCTCGTGGGGCAGAGGCCGGAGGAAGGCACGGGCGAAGAACTGTATCAGCAGATTCAGGCAGAAAAGAAGCGGCTGATTCAAGAAGGCAAAATCAAAAAGGAGAAGCCCTTGCCCGAAATTGCAGAGGATGAAGTGCCGTTTGAGATTCCGGAGGGGTGGAAGTGGGTTAGGCTCGGAGATGTTGCATCGGTATTAGGCGGAAAAAGAATTCCAGCAGGGAGAACACTTACTACGGAAAACACTGGATATAAGTATATAAGGGTATCAGATATGAAGAATGGTAGCGTTTCAATAGATTCGCTTTTGTATGTTCCTTCGGACATCTATCCCTCCATTTCTCGCTATATTATCAATAAAGAAGATGTTTATATTACGGTTGCAGGAACAATCGGGAGAGTTGGGAAAATACCACAGCAAATTGATGGTTCAAACCTCACTGAAAATGCAGATCGACTTGTATTTCAATTTCTAGATCAAGATTGGCTAATCAGGTGTTTAGAATCACAACTCATTCAACAACAGATCATTGATGCAACAACAAAAGTGGGTCAACCAAAGCTGGCAATAAAGAGAATTCAGGAATTACTACTTCCTCTTCCTCCCGTGGCTGAGCAAAAGCGCATCGTCGCCAAAATCGAAGAACTGCTCCCATACCTCGACCGATATGAAAAGGCGTGGAACCGGCTGGAGGAATTTAATCGCCGTTTCCCTGCGGACATGCAGAAATCCATTCTCCAGATGGCGATTCAGGGCAAGCTGGTGGAGCAGCGCCCCGAAGAAGGTACCGGCGAGGAGCTGTACCGGCAGATTCAGACCGAAAAGCAGGCGCTTATCAAGGCGGGCAAGATCAAAAAAGAAAAGCCCTTGCCGGAGATTGCAGAGGATGAAGTGCCGTTCGAGATTCCGGAGGGGTGGAAATGGTGCAGGCTGCTCGATCTGTGTAGTCTTATTGGCGATATAGATCATAATATGCCAAAGTCAGTGGATAAGAATCATGGTGTGCTTTTCTTATCAGCTAAAGACTTGCTAGATGATGGAAGTATCAACTATATAGATAATGTAAAATATATATCAAATGAGGACTATGATCGATTGTCTAGAAAAGTTAAACCGCAACTCGGAGATATTGTTTATTCGCGCATTGGTGCATGCTTGGGAAAGGCAAGAACTGTAAAGAGTGAAGTCAAGTTCTTGGTTTCTTATTCCTGCTGCATTATCCGTTCTATTCAAATTGATGTTGATTATCTACGTTATTATTTAGAAAGCCCGATAATATTGGCTCATTCTGTTAAGGCACGTCAGTCAATAGGTGTTCCTGATTTAGGAATGGGAGAAATAAAAAAGTATTTTATTGCACTTCCGCCGCTTGCCGAGCAAAAACGCATTGTGGAACGGCTGGAAGAACTGCTGCCGGTGTGCGAGAGGTTGAAATAAAAAGCTTATAATATCTTATTATCAAAATGGATGCCTCTTAGCTTCATATGCTTTTGGGATGGGAAGGAAAAATGAAAATGAAAATGTCGACTAGTACATCAGTGCTTGCTTCATTTGCAACACTTAAAAGCCTATCAGATGAAAAGAAATACCAAAATCCATATCAGATTTTGCGTGAATTCATTCAATATATCATTACCGCTGATTCGCTATACAGCTTCACGGCGATCGAAATGAAAAATAGTTTGAGTAGGCACTTTGGTTTTTCAATTCCAGAAGCGGTCGTAAGGACATCTTTGAAAAAGATGCCGGGAATGTCGCTAGACCATGGAGTTTACAATGTTTCTCTGAATGAATCAGAAAACAATGAAGTGTTTGAAGCAAAGAAGAAAGAAGCAGGGGACAGCGAGTCTTATATAATTCAATTACTAACTGAATATATTTCAAGCAAAAATGGAGAGGAAATTGTAGATAAAGAGGTGCTTGAAAGGGATTTGATTCTTTTTTTAACAGAGGATCAGCTGCTATATTCAAATGGCTATACAGAATTGATAAGTGAATTTGTGCTGATGAATGAACACGATGCAGATATACAACGAAGATTAAATGCTATTCGAGAGGGAAGTGTCCTATATATAGGATTAAGCCACAATATTAACGAGATTGGAAGCATAAAAAAACAGTTGACTTTATATTTAGGCACAGAGATTTTGTTCAGCCTTATTGGATATAACGGAGAAATATATCGCCAGTTTACACAGGACTTTTTTGAACAAGTACGTGTGGCAAATTCTGGAAATACAAAGAAGATTTTGCTTCGATATTTTTCCGAGACAAAGAAAGAGATCGATGAATTTTTCGATATCGCGTACGATATAGTAGAGGGTAAAAGACAGAGCCTATTTGATAAGCCGGCAATGCAGGCTATTATAAACGGTTGCAATACAGGTGCTGATGTCGACGTGCAAAGATCTGATTTTTATCACAAAATTGAATTTGGCTTTGGAGTGAAGGTGGATACGAATGAAAATTATTATGATGAAGAATATTTTTCTACAAATCTAGAAAGTTTTGAGTATACTGATGAAAATGAGAAGAATAGAAAAAAAGAATTGGCACTCAAGTTCATCAGTCATATCAATAAATTGAGAAAGGGCAATCGATATTATAACGATATTGATTCTGAATGTATTGTTGTAACAAATTCCAAAACTACGTTGATAATTTCCAAAGAGCAGGTGGATAGAATAAAAGAAGAAGAACAGAGGGAAAATCTCTGTGCTTTCGCAGTTTCCTTGGATAGAATTACTAGCTTGTTGTGGTATAAATTAGGAAATGGTTTTTCTCAGAAGGTTTTTCCTTCGAGTGTAAGTGCCGTACTGAAAGCTCGAACTGTCTTGTCATCAAGCATTGCGAAGAAGGCTGAAAGAGAATTTGAAAAAGTTAGACAACAATATAAAGAGGGACAATTAACAGAGGACCAGGTGGCGGCACGAATTATCACGCTTAGAGCAAAACCTGTGCTCCCAGAAAATTTGGAAGGAGAGGACATTGAAGAAATAATGGATTTTTCTCCTGAGTACTTAAGCAGGTTTGAGGAACAAGTTAAAGAGAATCAGAACCTGTTAAAAGAGAAGGAAGAGGTAATAAAATCCATACAGGCTGATACGGAGGCGAGAATATTAAAAAAAGATGAACAAATTGCATCTCAAGAAGAAATAATTAAAGATAAAAGTGATGAAAATGCACAATTAAGACGGGAACTCGAAAAATATCAGAATAAAGAGGCGATAGCCAATGAGAAGAAACAAAAAAGAATAAATATACTTAAATTTGTAGGTTGCATTATTTGGAAGCCGATAATAATTGTGTTTATTACAGCGATGGTGCTCTTCTGTCAAAAGAAATTCAAATTTTCCATTCCACCACTTTTGTATGCAGTTGTGGATATTGTTGCGCTGGTGATTTTTGTCTGTGGGGATGTAAGAAAAGCGAAGGGAAAATTTTTCCCAAAGCCAAGTAAAAACGATACTCATTGAATGGGGTAATACCTGCTGATTCGGAAAAGTGAGCAGAAACATTTAAATCTATGTCAAAAGTCCTGAAACGAAATTTTTGCAATCCTAAAGCCGATACAGAAAGATATGACAAAGAAGTGCGAGCTGACCCAGCCCGCACTTTTTCTCTGTCCGTCCGCTCCATTTCCTGTCGAAACCGGTCGAACGATTGTTATTGAAATACACACTAAATCGTGCCAAAATGAGGTTATCAAAGCGAAAGGAGGTGAGTGTATGATTTACGGCGGAAACTACGCACCCTGCGTGCCCGTCATCCCGTCCCCGCAATGGCCAACGCCCGCGCAACAGCAGGCCCATGCATGGGATCAGCTGCGCAAAGAGGCAGAATTAGCCAGAAAGGCCCGTGAACTGCGGGATATTCTGGCGCAGATTGACCCGCAGAATCAGGCGGAAGCGCTGATGATGGCTGGTATTGCGATGATGATGCCATGATGTGGGGAAAACGAGCAAAAGAGAAAACGGGCCGGAAGAATTCTGACGGTAGAGGAATTCTCCTTCCCCAAATGGTCGATAAAAAGGGATAAGGGAAACTCCCCCTATCCCTTTCTGACGTCCAATCGGTTTGAGCTTCATGGAGAGGCTTGATTGGTTCTGTCAGTTTAGAATATTCAAATTCTGGCGTTCGTATGCTTAGACCATCATATGAGATGCCCAATCTGTGGGAAAATTGATTCGCTGGAGCTCCACGACACCGGCATACTCTTGAAACAACGCCGTAAGTTCAGCAACAAAATGATTCCAAACGGTGTCATCAGGCCGCAGATACTTCATGGCTAAAATGATCTGATACAGGCCATTATATCGTGCCTGAGGCACAGGCTGATCAATATCCGGTATCTGAAGATGGGTGCTGATTGTCCGATTATAAATGCGGCTATTATGCGCACACATATTCCTTAAAATCGATACAGCCTGAATCCATGAAGAGAACATCTGTAATGAAGGCGTCACCATCTTTTGACGTTTGGATTTGTATTGATAATTTCTGAGGAGCATGGGTACAGAGCCAGTTGCCCCGGTCTTTAAGTTTTTGATGGTTTTGGAAAGATTTCCGAAGGACATGATTTCGACAGCAGCCCAAATTGGGATTTGACCTTCATGGTTGTCATAATTGTGCCGGATAAAAACATCGTTAGAGCGAGCAATTTCTTTGGATAATGTGCCGATATTTTCCCAATAAAGCTTTTTGTCGCTGAAATATTGTGGATCATGCAGAACAAGTGCGTCCTGATGAATTAAAAGTGCATCACAAAGTCTGGAGCGTAATCCAACTTCGATTGCAGCGGAAAGGCTAAAAAGCAGATGGGACAGTTCAGTGTCAAATTGATAGAGCTTCAACACATCAGAAAAACTGGTATTGGGCAGATATTGTTTCGTGTTGCTGTCATATAAATGAAAACAGTATCCGCGCAAACGATAATAGCCGATTGTACGAAGAGCCTTCCTTGCGTCATCGGGAGAGGGAATGAGCATACCAGCATCAACATATGTTTGGAGCTGCTGTTCTACGGATAAAATCTGTTTAGGATATTGCAACAAAGCCAATACACCTCGGTATAAAAAAAGTCCCGCCGGGTTGCGCATGAGCAACCTAGAAACTAGGCTACACGGAGGCGTGGCGGGTTCTGTTAGAAGTTAGTATATCAGATTCAGTGATAATTGTCAATTCTATTTTTTTCTCAAAGTAAGCTGTGCTGTTATTAATACGGACTTACAGCATCCCGAAATGTTTCATCGCCTCAACAATCGCCTTTTCCTTCTCTGACGGGCATTTGGCCTGCTTTGAATCCTCAGACTTCGCTTTGTTGTAGTTTTCGCGCTCGATGATGCCGTATTTCCGCTTCACCTGCGCGATGTACAACGTCGAAACCGTCAGACCGCGGTGTTCCCTGACATACGCTTTGATGTCGTCATAGGTCGCAGCCGTCTGGCTTTCGGCGGGAGTCACATCCAGCTCATTCATATCAACGTGAATGTCGATATGTCGGGCGTCAGAAAGTTTAGACAGAAGCATAACAGTTTCCACTGCGCCCGTCCAGCAGAACATATCGACGCACTGAACCTTTTCGGCGGCATAGCCGCCCTCGGCAAGCAGCTTGGCATCGCGGGCAAGAGTCGGTGCGCCGCAGGAGACATAGACCACGCGTTTGGGCGCAGCGGCGATGATGGCTTGTAAAACGGCGGGGTCGCAGCCCTTACGCGGGGGATCGAGCACGATGACGTCGGGGCGAAGGCCGTCGGCGACCAGTTGGGGCAGCAGCTCTTCTGTCGCGCCGACGCGGAACTCGGCGTTGGCGATGTTGTTGCGCGCGGCGTTTTCGTTGGCATTTTGGATGGCCTCCGGCACGATTTCAATGCCGATGACTTTTTTCGCTTTCTGAGCCAGCAGCAGGGAGATCGTTCCCGCGCCGCAGTAAGCGTCCACAACGGTTTCGTTTCCGGTCAGACCGGCGTAATCCAGCGCAAGGCCGTATAGTTTTTCGGTCTGTTTCGGGTTGACTTGGAAGAAGGAGAGTGGCGACACGGCAAAATGCAGGCCGCAGAGCGTGTCTTCCATCGCGGCTTTGCCCCAGAGCACGCGGATATCCGTGCCGAGGATGACGTTGGTGCGTCGGCTGTTGACGCTCAGGCAGACGCTGCACAGACCGGGAACGACGGCGCGCAAAAGCTCAACCAGGCGGTCGGCCTTTGGGATGTCCGCGCGGGTGACGACCACGACGACCATCAGCTCACCGGAGGTGGTCGAGCGGGTCATGATGTGGCGGATGAGGCCGCGCCCGGTCAGCTCGTCGTAGGCGGGCACGTTGTGCCGGCGCATCCACGTCAGCACGGCCTGCGTGGCCTTGGCGGAATCCTCGCCCTGAATGGCGCATCCGTTTTCGGGCAGGGGGACGAGATCGTGGCTGCGCGGGGCGAAGAAGCCGCAGGCGGGCGCGCCGCCGATCTGTGCGACGGGATACGCGCCCTTATTGCGGTAGCCGAAGGGATGCTCCATGCCCAGAACGGGCGGCACTTCGATGGAAAGCCCGCCGACGCGCGCCAAAAGATCCTGCACCTGTTGGCGCTTGAAAGCGAGAGAGGCTTCGTAGGTCATGTGCTGGCAGACGCAGCCGCCGCAGCGTTTATAGATCGGGCAGAACGGCTCGGTGCGGTCAGGGCTTTTTTCCAGCAGTTTTTCCATGCGGCCAAAAGCGTAGCGCTTTTCCGGCTTGACGATGCGCACCAGCGCGCGTTCGCCGGGAAGAAGGCCGGGAACGAATACGGCGATGCCCTCATGGCGGCAGACGCCCTGAGCATCCTGACCGAAGGATTCGCAGGTCATTTCAAAGCATTGGTTTCTGGCAAACATGGGATGCTCCTTTTTGAATCATGGGAAGTGGCGTAAAAAAGACCCGCGCGAGCGGAACGTCGGATTTTGCAGACTTTGGCGGAAGCGCGGGCGGCCTCAGGCCGCTTTTTGAATTATGGGAAACAGCATAAAAAGATCCGCGTGTGCAAGACGTTGGGACTTGCAGACTTTGGCGGAAGTGCGGGCGGCCTCAGGCCGCTTTGGATAAGAATGGGGCTGTTGCACATGAACAGCCCCATCGATACCCGGATTACAGCGAATTGATCATATTATACAGGGAAAGGTTAAACTCACGCTTCTGCTTGAGGGCTTCGGCGATGGGCAGGTAATAGACGCGGCCATCCTTAATGCCGATGACCTGATTGCCGATGCCGTTGCGGAGCAGATTGACGGCGAGGTTGCCCGCTTCAAAGGCAAACCAGCTGTCGTAAGCGGACGGCGTGCGGCCGCGCTGGGTATAGCCGAGCACGGTTGGGCGCGCTTCGCACTTGCATTTATGCTTGAGCAGCAGCGCGAGCTTTTCGGTGTTGATCGGGTCGTCTTCGTGAATGCCCTTTGCGCCGGACTCGATCAGGTAGCGCCGCCAGTCGGCGGGCTGCATGGAATCCCACGCGCCCTCGGCGACGACGACGGTTGCGCGCGGGTTGCCCATGTCGATGAGACGGGAGAGGCGGTCGGCGGCTTCCTGAATCGACCACGACACCTCCGGCACGAGGCAGATTTCCGCGCCGGAACCGGCGGCGGCTTTCAGCGCGATATCGCCGCAGTGGCGGCCCATGACCTCCACTACGCCCGGACGGTCGTGGGAGCGGCTGGTCGCGCGGATGGCGCGGATATCGTCGATGCAGGAGTTGACGGCGGTGTCATAGCCCAGCGTCATCTCGGTATAGGCCAGGTCGTTGTCGATGGTGCCGGGGATGCCCACGCAGGGGATGCCCAGCTCGCACAAACCCATCGCGCCGTGATACGAGCCGTCGCCGCCGATGACGACGATGCCCTCGATGCCCATTTCGCGGATGTTGTTGGCCGCGTGTACGCGCATTTCGGGGCGCAGGAAGTCGAGACACCGCGCGGTGCGCAGATACGTGCCCGGCTGGTCGGCGATATCCAGAATGGTATCCAGATCCAGTTCGACCATGTCATCCTCGATGTGGTGGCTCTTGCAGAGCGTGCCGTTGTAGCCGCGCTTGATGCCGATGAGGGACATGCCATAGTAGCGCGCGGATTTCGCAACCGCCATGACGGCGGCGTTCATGCCCGGAGAATCTCCGCCGGAAGTCAAAACACCAATACGACGCATAAAAGAATACGCCTCCTTATAAAGTGGATGGAAAAACGCGCGCACGCGCGGAAATCGGCAAGGCATGCCAGCGAAACCCGATGGCAAAACCCCAATTTGGCCTTATTATACGCTGTTTGGCGGGATAAAGTCAAGACAGGGGAAAACCGAAAACGGGCCGTGAAAAAAATGAACAGGAATTGAATTGACATCGGCGTCATGGGCCGCTATAATGAATATGGTAAATGTTGTTATAACGAAGAAGGGACGTCAGGCTATGAAAAATAGAGGAAAACGGGCGGCGCTTGCGCTCCTCCTGTTGGGGGCCTTGCTTCTGCTGTCGGGCTGTGTGCAGGGGGATTTGAGCATCGTCGGCGTGGAGCCGGGGCAGCCGGGCCCCGAGAGCGGGCAGCTGCGGATTTTGTTTGCGATGAACTCAGGAAGTCCGCCGTCACCGACTATGACCATAAAAAATGTATCGCTGAGCAACGTTTCGTTCACAATCACGAACGAGGATACCAACGAACCGACGGTGGTGACCAATCCAACGATCGATCAGGACCCTGCAATTTCGTATGCGCGGTTTGATGCGCAGGGAAATATGATAGAGCATCAGCTGGGCATTCTGATTCCCTATACGTTGAAGCCGGGGCGTTACCGGGTGACGGATGTGGAAGGCGATGTGCTGTACCCTTCGGCTGGCGGTGTTGTAAATCGTTCTCTATCTGTAAATACGAGTTACAATACCAGCTTCACGATCGCGGCTCCCACACCGACGCCGACAGCAACCCCGACGGCTACGCCGACAGCAACCCCGACAGCTGCGCCGACAGCGACCCCGACGGCTACGCCGACGGCGGCTCCGACGGCTGC
>OLRJ01002408.1_pt1 | contig 13929 bp, 8 predicted proteins | sample 1672741 | NCBI WGS metagenome assembly OLRJ01 (sample SAMEA3136719, study PRJEB25190) | human gut metagenome | biome: human gut; feature: human-associated habitat; material: faeces | place: Austria | collected 2013
TGCTGCTCAGGATGACATCGGGCGCCGTGCCCGGCACGCAGTCCAGCTTTCTCAGTCCGATGGACAGCGCGCGTCCGTCGTCGATCTGCGCAACGTATTCGATCCAGTCGTAGCCGATGCGCTTGTAGGTGCGGCCCTGGAAGGTGATGCCGCTGATCTCGCGGTCTGCGATCTCCTGATAGTTTTCAAAGCTGTCCTTGTAGTGATCGAAGTCCTCCACATTGGCGCTTACCTCGAATCTGATGGCTCCCGCGCCGAAGGCCGAGGGATCGTCGTTTTCCACAAGGCAGTCCGCGTCTTCGTCATACGACCAGCCGGACTTCGGGATCTTCGTCGTGATCTTGACCTGCACATCGTCATGTGCAAACTGAGTCACAGTTGCAGAGAAGTCCTTCGTTCCCTCGCTTGCGACGGAAGCCTTATCCGCCTCAGCTGCCTCGGCCTTCACCGTGTCGAGATACTTCTCGATGGCTTCCGTGCCGGAGAAGCCGCTGGTGTTGTACGCACTGACGGTGAAGACGCCCGGCTCCTTTTCTGCGAAGTTAACGTAGACGAAATGCGAGTCATCGTCCTTGGAGATCCACTTGTAGTAGCGGTAGTTCAGCTTCATGTGGTCGCTGTATTCCTCCTTGACGAACAAGCCATCCACGCCGAAGTAGTCAACCATCTCCTCGTAGGTGGTATCAAAAATGTTATTGTTGACCTCGTTCATCCAGACGTAGCCCTTCTGCACCTGCTCCTCGGTCACGATGCCGGTGCCGCTGGGTGCGGTGCCGCTCGCGTCGCCGCTGCCCTCCAGAGCATCTGCGCCGACGCTGTCCGGCATGGACTTGCCCGCCTTGATCAGCGGCAGATACCAGTCGTTGTAATAATCAGGTTCGTCTTTTTCTTCCACGTCGTCCCAATAGGTCCCCCACGGGCGCAGCCAGATCTCGTAGTTGAACTTGTCTTCGCCGCTTTCATAGTGGCCCTTGATCACGATCATGTTCTCGTAGCCTGCCGAAGCCGGATCAATGACCCACTCTTCGCTTGCCAGGTCCACGTCCGTAAAGTTGCCGCTCTTGGATGTCAGCGTGCCGTATTCACCGGTGTCAGATTCGCTGAGCGTGACGGACACTTCGGCCATGGGGTTGTTCCTTGCAAAGTCCTCGTCCCAGAGCGTGAGGGTGCCGGTCTTATCGGAACCGATGTCGATGTTGCCGCAGATGTCCCATCTCGTGTAGTCCACATCTTCATAGTAGCCTGCACACTCGGTCATCTCCCACCAGCCGTACCAGTCGCCGTTCCACCAGTCGAGCACCTTGTCGCCGGTTTGCGCTGCGTTGCCGGTCCCTTCCTTGTCGCCGCAGGCGGTCAGGGAGAGTGCCATGATCAGTACCAGCGCAAGAGAAATCGCCTTTTTCATAATTACCTCCTTATGATTGCCTGTATGTGTTGTATTGTTCTCCCGCGCGGTGTTGCGCGGGGCGATCATCAGGGGCGGGGGGAACCGCAGTATTCGCAAAATTTGCCGGTGTTGGCGCCGCCGCAGGCGGGGCAGGTCCATTGGCCCGTGGCACTTGCGGTGCTCTCCCGTTCGATCTCGGCGGGCACCTCCTGCGCGGCATGGGCGGCCTCTCTGCCGCCGCTGCGGGCCTGTTCGAGCGCCTGGCAGATCTCCTCGCCCATCTGACGGTACTTGCGGTAGTCCGCGCAGGTCTCCGGGTCGGGCCGTCCGGCGGTGCGGAAGGTCTGCGGCTGTCCCATTCTGGGACGCTGCTGCGCCGCCGTAGTCTCAAGCTCCACCGAGCTTCCATTGAGCCGGAAACGCATCTCATCGAAATAGGGATGACGGACCGAGACGATGATCTCAAACTCATAGGAATACTCATAGCGGGGCGGAACGTAGCTGACTTCCTTGCCGTCGGCGTCCTCCCGCAGCAGCTCCGTGCGGTTCTCGTCGATGTCCAGCCGGCAGCCGGTGATGGCGTCAAAGTCCAGAATATCCGGGTTGGCCTCCGCCAGATCCCTGGCGCGGGTGACGGTGAACCAACGGTGCTCCTCATCCAGCAGCACCTTCCAGCCCTCGCCCATGGCGCGGGTGGTGCGGAACTGCGCTGCCTTGCCCCGGTTTTCCTCCCGGTCGGCGAGCTGCGCCTTGATCTCCTCCACCGTGGAACGGCGGCGGTCGCTGAACCACGGCGAGAGCTTTTTGGCGCACTCTTTGCAGAGATTGCCATCCTCTAGTTTGCGGTTGCCGAGCAGACCGATCTTCTCGCCGCAGACGTCGCAGTATTTCTTATCGAATAATCCCATGCTCTATCACTCCTATTCCTGTGTTTTTTGGAACGGCACCATCGGTGTGCTCGTCGCTCCAAGCATAGTCCGGATTTTCCATGCCGCCCCGGTCCATGATCCGGTCTGTCACAAAGTGCTGATACAGCCCGGAAAGGGCGATCCCGATGAGGATCCCCACCAGGAAAACCCAAAGCATCCGGCGCTTCACCCCACGATGTCCCCGTCGTCAAAGGGATCGCCGCACTCCGGGCAGAACTTGGGGGGATGCCGGGGGTCCTCAGGCTCCCAGCCGCACTTGTCACACTTGTACTGGGGGACGCCGGCCGGCTTCTTCGCGCCGCACTCGGAGCAGAACTTCCCTTTGTTCACCGCGCCGCAGGTGCAGGTCCAGCCGTCCTCTGCGGGGGCGGGTCTTGGGCTGCCGCACTCCGGGCAGAACTTGCCGGTGGCGATGTTGCCGCAGGTGCACTGCCAGCTGTCTGCAGCAGGCTTCGGCTCCGGCTTCTTTGTCCCGCAGTTGGGGCAGAACTTGCCGGTAATGCCGCTCTGGCCGCAGGAACACACCCAGCCCTGCTCCGCCGAAGCGGGGGCGGGCTGCTCCGCCTGCTGCTGAGCCTGCTGTTGGGCCTGCATTTGGGCTTGCTGCTGGGCCTGCATCTGCTGCTGCTGTCCCATCTGGAAGAGGTTCTGGGCGTTCATGCCGCCGGCCTGACCGGCCATGCCCATGCCCATGAAAGCCATGGCGGGACCGGCGCCCGTGTTGGCGGCTGCCGCCTTCATCGCCTCACCCTGCGAGCCGACAAGGTGCGCCGCTGCACGGGTGGGATCCATAAAGGCTGCGTTGCGCTGCAGCTCCTTGATCATCTGCTCGTCTTCCTCGTTGGCCTTCACGCTGGAAACGCCGAAGGAAACGATCTCCATACCGCGCAGGTCGCGCCACTTGCCGGACAACTGCTCGTTGAGGGCGTCGGCCAGCTCCAGCGTGTGGCCGGGCAGGGCGGAGTAACGGATGCCCATTTCGCTGATCTTTGCGAAGGCCGGCTGAAGCGCGGTCAGCAGCTCCGTTTTCATCTGGCCTGCGATGTTCTCGGTCTTATAGTCCTCGCTGACGTTGCCGCAGACATTGGTGTAGAACAGCAGCGGGTTTTTCAGCCGGATGCTGTACTCACCGAAACAGCGGATGCCAATGTCCAGGTCGATGCCCGCTCTCTGATCCACCACCCGGAAGGGGACGGGGCTGGGCGTGCCGTACTTGTTGCCCGTCAGTTCCTTGGTGTTGAAGTAGTAGACGCGCTGGTCCTTGGGGGCCTCGCCGCCGAAGGTGAATCGCTTGCCGACGTTCTGGAACACGCTCTTCACGCTCTCGCCCAGGTCGCCGGAGAAAATGCTGGGCTCTGTGGACATGTCGTAGGTGTATTCGCCCGGCTCGGCGCACACGTCCACCACCTTGCCCTGCTCCACGATGAGCATGCACTGGCCGTCCGCAATGGCGATCAAGCTGCCGTTGGTGATGATGTTGTCGTCACCGTGCTTGTTACTGGACCGGCCCGAAACCTTTTTCTTGCCTTTTACTGCCAGTACATCCGCGGGGATGGCTTCGCAATAAAAGTACTCCTTCCACTGGTCGGCCAGTACGCCGCCGGCTGCGCCCAATGCCGCTTTGATAAGTCCCATAGTCTCTGTCTCCTTTTTATTTGTTTATTTGAATTTGATCTTGTGTTTTGATCTTGTGTGATGTGTGGATAAGGTGTCATGGGCCGTGGCCCTGCTGTCTGTTACCGATAGGTGCGGCTCCAGGTCTCGCTGCTGCCGGACTTGGTGTAGTCGTGGCCGTTGGCGGCCTCCATGGTGTACCAGTAGGCCCAGTGGCTCTCGCTCACGTCCGTAAAGGCGCGAAGCTCGCTGAGATGGCTGCGGATGTAGCTCTGGTCTGCATTGCGCTCCAGCAGACGGCAGGTGACGGCTGCCACCTCGGCGCGGGTGATGGAGTTGTTCGGCCGGAAGGTCCCGTCCGCATAGCCGTTGACCCAGCCGCGCGTGGCCGCGAAGTTGATGTACTTGGCTGCCCAGTGGCTGCTCGGCACATCGGAGAAGCTCTTGGTGCCCTCCGTCAGCCTTTCAAAGCGGCTGGCAATGGCGGCAAACTCAGCGCGGGTCACGGAGGCGTCGGGCCGGAAGCTGCCGTCCGCGTAGCCGGTGATGATGCCGAACTGCTGCATATAGCCGATGTAGTTGGCGGCCCAGTGGCTCTTTGCCACATCGGAGAAGGTGTTGGAGTAGGTCTGATCCGCCGCCATCTTCTCGGTCAGCAGGCGGGCGAACATGGTGGTCACCTCGGCGCGGGTCATGTTGCGGTCAGGCTCGAAGGTGCCGTTGGCGTAACCCGACAGGAAGGCGAGGTGGTCGGTGCGGTTCAGCTCCGCCGCCTTGCGGTTGACGAAGGTCACAGGGGCGTAGTCCTTTCCGTTCATCGTAATGCGGGAATCGCTGACGGTGAGGGTGTAGGTCTCATCGGAGGCCACATAGCCCTTCGGGGCGCTTTTTTCCAGCAGGGTGTAGGTGCCGTTGCTGACGTCAGGAAAACGCACGATGCCGTTGGCGTTGGAGGTGGCCGTGTAGGCTTCCCGGCCCCGGCTGTCCGTCAGCACGAAGGAGGCCCCGGCCAGGGGCTTGCCCTGGGTGTCGGTCGTGTTGGCCGTGATGGTCGCGGCGGGGGGGATGACTTCGGCGTCGTAGGTGTAGGTGTTGGTAAAGGTCATCTTCTCCACGGCGGTCTCGGAATCTTCATAATAGATGCCGTTGGCACCCTTCATCTTCGTCGTGGGATAGATGGCCAGCTGGTAGTTCATCACGGTCGCTTCCAGCGGCGTATTGGTGGGGGCGAGCGGGACATTGACCACGGTCTGGCCGCTGGTTTGCCCGTACTGCGGCTTGATGTGCCACACCGCGTCGTCATACGTCCAGTGGTCTGCGCCGCGGTCCTTTTCCCGGACATAGAAGCCCTCGCAGAGGAGCGCTTCCACCTGATCGGCCGGACCGGAGATGAGCAGCTTACCGTCGTAGGTGCCCGCACCCTTTGTGGTGACGGTGGCGGTATAGAGATCCTTCGCGTGCGCTTCCATACTGCTGACGCCCACATCGAAGATCTCCAGGGCAAACTTCTCCTTGCCGGGAGCGGTGTTGCCGCCCTGCTTCACCGTCTTGGTGAAGGGAAGCTCATAGCTTGTGCTGCTGTAGGTGTTGGTGAACTCAGCTGTGGGGTAATACACATCATTTCCAGGCTGATGGAGATTCAGGTCCATGGAGTTATGTTCAATGTCATACCAGAAAGTCAACGCATAGTCCTCAGTAGAATAGGTCCATCCCGGCTTGCCGTCATTCTTCTCTTTGAGCAGGAAGGTCTTGGAGTACCAGGCGACTGTATCCGTTCCGGACTTGGTAACGGCATCCCAATGATAGGGAGTATAATCCTTTTTTGTTGGGACACGGAAACGGAGCGTTTTCTCAACATCATTGACCCCGTTCGTGGACAGTTTCAGGTCTTCCACACCAATACCGTAGTAGGAAAGGGGATGCTTCTCCCCCCTGGCTGTGTCCTCCACTTCAAATTCAAAGGTCTCTGCGGGAGGGGCTTCCGTGCCGTTTTGCCGGACATGTTTCACGATCAAAACGTCCAGTGTCTTGTCCGCATACTCAAATGTGTCTGTTTTGGAGTCACTCGGTACCTTGCCCCACTCTTCTGCCAGGGCCATGGTGGGGAGCATTCCGATCATCAGGACGAGACAGAGCAGGATGCTCAGCAGTCTCTTCGTGGTTTTTTGTTCTTTCATGTTGATCCATCTCCTTCTGTTGCGATTGTTTCGGCCGGTTCGGCAGGCAGCTCCTGCGGGAAGGCCGCCTCTTCTGCCACAACGTTGCCGCGCACCTGTAACGTTTTCGCGCAGGCAATGCACAGGTCCAGATCCTCACAGATCAGGAAGCAGCGGTCACACACCAGCCTGCCGCAGACGGGGCAGCGGCTGAAGATCTCCGAGGCTTCCGCCGCGGCTTTTTCCCGGGCGGCCTCCCGTTCCTGTTCATAGAGGGCGTGGAAGATCGTGCGCATCCCCTCCGTCTCCGGCTCTGCGCCGGCTTTGGAAAAACGAACGGGGCTGCTGTGCCAGGTCCTGCCGCACTCTTGACAGCGAACGAGAAAGCGAAACTCCCCCGTGGTGGAGCAGTCTCCCATTGCCTCTTTCATGACCCGCTTCATGTGTTCCCCCTCCTCTCCGGCAGCTTTTTCTATGCGGCTCTTATTGTTTTTATTTCTATCAGCTTTCACAGGGAAAAGATATAGGCCTGAGTCCTGTTTTTGGCCCAAAACCGCAAAACCATGACCGAGTCATAGACGAAATGCACAAGGACAAGCGGCATAAATTGCGCATGTTCGACAATGCTTGTGGTGCCGCCGCCGTGGCAAAGCCGGCATGCGAAGCGGCCTTTTCCCAGTGGTCTGCTGCTATTTTCCGCCGCCCTGCAACAGATCCTCCAGGCGCTCGCAGCGCCGGAGAACGTCCAGATAGGCTTTCAGGGCGTTGTAGGAATCCACCCCCAGCTTGCTGTAAATGTGGCTGTTGTGCCCCTTCACCGTCCCCGCGCTGATGAAGAGCAGGCCGGAGATGTCTTTGACGGTGTAGCCCTCGGCATAGTAGCGCAGGATGACCCGCTCCGTCCCCGTCAGTCCCTTCGCCCGGTCGGTGAGTTCGGAGACCAGGCTTTCCACCTGGCGGGGCAGGGCCTCTTCGGCCTGCTTCTCCCGCAGGCGGCTGTGGAAATAGGCCGTCAGCTCGTCGATCTCCCGGATGCCTGTGGGCTGCCAGTTCTGCTCCCCGCTCCTGGCCGCGGCAAAGCCCTGGGTGATGGGCGTGGTAAAGCGGCGGGAGAGGGCGACGGCCAGCAGCAGCATCCCCGCAAGAAAGCCGAGGGAGCCAAGCGTCCAGCCGATGCGGGCGCTCTGCGCCCGGTGGCGGTAGATGTTCTCCGGCACCAGCGTGACCGCCGCCAGCGGGTGGCCGTCTGCCAGCCGTCCGGGGACGACCTGATGCTGGCCGAGATAGGTCGTGCCGTTCCAGGTGAAGGTGTCGTAGTCCCGGCCGGTCCGGATCCGCATCTCACCGGAGGCCGCCAGGTCCGTCCCTTCCGTGCTGCCCAGCATCGCCCGGTCCAGAAGCAGGGTCTCCCCGTTCATGGGGGCCAGCAGCATCAGGAAGTTGCCGTAGGGGCTGGAGACCGTAGGATGGGACAGGCTGAAGTAAAGCTCGCTCAGCTCCATGCCGCAGATGCCCCGCACCACGCCCGCCCCGTCCCGCACGGGTACGCACAGCAGCGTCACGTTTTCCCAGGTGTCCAGCAGGGGCACCCGCCCCGTCCAGAGGCAGCCGCCGGAGAGGCGGTCGTCCTCCCACGACATGACCTGCCGGTAGCCGGGGATGAGGGAGGTGTCCAGCTCCGGGTTCCAGCGGTTGTGCAGTTGCAGGCCGTTTTCCCTGGCGGCGGCCACCGTGCCCCGGAAGTAGGCCGTGCTGCCGCTGGGATGGGCCGAGCGCAGGCTGGAATAGCGGAGATACACCCCCATGCGGGAGCTTTTGGACCCCGGCAGCGCCGTGTTGGCCGTGGCGTCCAGGCAGAAGTACACGCCGCTGCAAGTGCTGCCCGCCAGGGCGGTCTTCAGCGTGGGGATCAGCTGGCTCTCCAGCGCGGCGATGAGGTCCGGGGCGTCGTTGAGCGCCTCAAAGGACAGGCTGCGGCAGGCGAGAAAGCGCTCCATCTCCCCGCTGACCGCTTCGGAAAGCTCGATGCCCTGCGCGGTGAGGATATCCATCTGGGAGATGAACACGGCGGCGGTGTTTTTTTGCTGTAAGGCCGCCGTCTCCCCGAACTGGCGTGCGGTGCGGGAGAGCACGCCCGTCACGCTCAGCAAGAACAGCGCAGCGGCCAGCGCCGCCAGCACCAGGCACAGCCAATACAGCGCCAGGCGGCTGCCGATGCTGTATCCGTCCCCCGGTGCGCCGTGTATGTGCCACCCCTTGTTCCAGCGCTTCTTCCACTGCATGTAAGCTCCCTCCTCTCCTGCCTGCGTTACTTGTCGTAGCTTCCTTGGACCTCCGCCAGCGTGGTGCGCAGCAGCGGGGCCAGCGCGTCCGCGCCCTGCTCCAGATACTGCGCCCGCCCCGCCGTCAGGCGCAGACGCGCCGTTTTTTCAAAGCGGGTCTCCAGCGACAGATAGTCCTCCCGCTGGGGCGGGACATAGAACGTGTACTCCTGCCGCGTTTGCAGAAAGGCTTCATAGAGCGAGACATACATGGGGTCCTCCAGCGTCTCGATGGCGGCGGGCAGGGAGCGGTCAAAGCCCGCCTTCGTCACCGGCATATAGCCGAGCGCCGTGGCAAGGGCCACGTTCCGCTCCGGCTCGCTCAGCCACTTGAGAAACGTCATGCAGGCCTTCTCCCGCTCCGGCGTGGATTTGACCACGCACAGCCCCGCCCCCCGCTGCATGACCAGCTTCTCCCCGCCGGCAAAGACGGGGCAGGGCAGCGAGAGGATCTCCACCTGCTCGGTCCGGTTGTCCTCATAGGTCACCACGTCGGAATAATACAGCACGCTGGCCGAGGAGGCCACGGCGGCGATCACATCGCCGGTACGCAGCGGCTCGGTGGCGTAGCCGCTGCCCAGCCACAGCCCGCCGGTCAGCGCGGCCCTGGCGTAAGGTGCCCAGGCGTAGGCGAACTTGGGGCCGAAGGCGAGGCCGTCCTCGTCGAAAAAGCGCTCTCCCAGCGACTCCACCCCCACCTGAAAATAGTTGAAGTGATAGTCGTGGGCGAAGAAGCACTTGCCGCCCGACCAGTCCGCGTATTGCTCCGCCACGGCGTACAGCCCCTCCCAGGTGGCCAGCTCGTCCAGGCTTGCGCCGGTCTCGGCGGCGAAGCGGTCAAAGGCCGTCTTGTTCACAAAGAGGATCTCCGTGGATTTGGCCAGCGGCAGAATGACCAGCCGGTCGTGGACCGTCCCTTCCGCAAGAAATTCCGGGAGGTAGCCCGCCAGGTCTTCGTCGGTGAAATAGTCCCGGTAGTCCACCAGGATGTCCTCATCCGGCAGCGCCAGCACGGTTTTGGGGTAGGACACGAACAGGTCCGGAAGCGCCGGTGCGCCCGGCTCCTTGTAGGCGGCGGCCAGCACGCTCTCGTGGATGCTGTTGGTGTTGCTGACGCTGTCTACCCGCACCCGGACGCCCTGCGCCTGCCCCACGGTGCGGTTGAACTCCTCGACCAGCGTGTTCATGGGGGAGCTGACCTCGCCGCCGTAAACGTGCCAAAGGGTGAGGGTGACGGGCTCCTCTTGCTTTCCTTCCCCGCAAGCGGCGAGGCACAGCACAAAGCCGGCGGCCAGCGCCAATGCCGCCAGCCGAGCGATCGTTTTCTTCATGGATATGCCTCCTCGCTTGGGGGAACCGGCGCGGCGGCGGGGCCGCCGCGCCGGTTCGTTCTCTGTTATGCTATGATGCGATGGCTGGAGAATGCCTCGAACCGTCACTTCATGCTGCGGTAGAGGAAGGTGACGATCTGGGCGCGGATGCAGTTGGCGTCGGGGCTGAAGGCCGTGGCGCCGGTGCCCTTGGTGATGTCCTTCTGGACGGCCCACTGCACGGCGTCGGCGTAGTAAGCGCTGCCGGCAACGTCGTCAAACGGATTTGCGCTGCCTGCCGCCGGGGACTTCTGCGCCCGCCACAGGAAGGTGACGATCTGCGCCCGGGAGCAGGTGGCGTTGGGGCTGAAGGTCGTTGCCGAGGTGCCGACGGTGACGCCGTTCTCCACGGCCCACCGCACCGCGTCATCGTAGTAGCTGCCCGCCTTCACGTCGGCGAAGGGCAGGGAACCGGCCTTGGCAGCGGGGCTGCCGGCGGCCCGCCACAGGAAGGTGACGGCCTGGGCGCGGGTGCAGACGCCGTCGGGGGTAAACGTGCTGTCGCTGGTACCCTTGGTGATGCCCTTCTCCACGGCCCAGCCGACGGCCTCCTCATAGTAAGCGCCTGCGGGCACGTCGGTGAAGGAGGTGCCGGGAACTTCGGGAACGAGGGGCTTGCTGACCGTGACCGTGCAGGCTGCGGACTTGGTGCCGCAGGTGACGGTGATCGTCGCCGTGCCCTCGCCCTTGGCCGTGACCTTGCCGCTCTTGTCGACCGCCGCAACGGCGGGCTTGCTGCTCGTCCAGGTCAGGCTGCCCTCTGCGTTGGCAGGCTCCTTCACGGCGGAGAGCTGGTAGCTCTTGCCGACCTCCAGGTCCACCTTCTTCGGGGTGAGGGTCAGGCCGGTCAGTTCAACGAGAGGAACGTCGCCCACGGTGATATAGAAGCCGACAGACGGAGAAAACGAACTGATATTCGTCGGCTTGGTCTTGTTGACGGCAACCAGCTCCAGTCTGGTTTTCTCCGATCCGGTATGCGCCTTTGTCGGCTCGATCTTGCCGTTTTCCAGCGTCATGTGATCATCACGCATCGAATACGCAGCGCCGCCGCTTCCGACCTTGATGATGCGCCATTCCAGCGTGTAGTTGTCCAGCGCACCCTTGGGGTACACGGAAACGGCATACTCCGGCAGGGGCATGGTCTCGCCGGGGCGCATCGTCAGGTCGGGGAAGCTGGGGGCGACGATGATGTCGGCGGCCGTGCCGATGTCGCTCACGTTCTCGTAGACATGCACTCTCCAGGTGCCGTAGGACTGCGGGGTGTAGCCGCCGTACTCCGCCGCCAATGTGCCCGTTCCCGCCTGGTCGCCCCGGATGGTGACGCTGGGGATCGTACTGCCGGAGGCCACCGGGCCGGTGGGGGCGGTCACGGTGAACGGAGCAGATGCACCGTACTGGGACTTGAAGGTAAAACCAGACCATGTCGTAGCACCGACGGGGTTCGTCTTGGCGGTGAGGGTCATGCTCTCGCCCTTTTTGATGTAAATGATGTTCCCGCTTCCGTAGAAGTTGTATTTCCTGCCGTTTGCGTCCGTCAGGATGACGCGGTTGAGCATGGTGATATTGTCCAGCAGCACGCTGGTGCTGCTGACCTTGGAGCCGGTCTGGTGGGTGTCGGTGCCCTTGTAGCGGGTGAAGATGTAATAGGTGCTGCCCTGGTTCAGACCGTTCACCGTGGCGGAGGTGATCGGCGTGCCGCCGGTGGGCCACCCGTTGCCGGAGGTGGGGGCGCTGGTGGTGTAGACGTACTCCTGATCGGACTTGAAGTTGCTGATCTGAAACGCCGTGTAGGTCCCGTCGGCGTTCTTCTGTGCCGTAACGTTCGGCAGCGCCGGGGTGTTGTCGTTGGCGGCCTTGCTGACCTTCGCCGGTGTGCTGACGATCTCGCCGAGATAGCCCTCCTTCGTGATGACGACGCGGATGCGGACGTTCTCGCCCATGTCAGCCGCACCGGGGATATACTGGCCATCGGTCGCGTCGGGAATATCCTTCCATGTGCTGCCGCCGTCCGTGCTGCGCTGCCACTGGAACTGGCACTCCCAGATGTAGACGCCCGGGGTGATGGTGCCGGAGAAGAGGACGGGCTTACCGAAAACGGCGCTGTTTATATAGCTCGCCTTGCCCGTGAGGGTCTTGACCTCCGGCGCTTCGCTGACCACCAGCTTGACGATATGCTCGTTGCTGATGATGCCGATGGAGCTGCCGTTCTTATCCAGATTCAGCTGCAAATCAAAGGAATAGACCTTGGGGTCTGCGCCCTTCGGAATGGTGACCGTATGCGAGGTTTTATTGGTATCGATGGTCTCTGTCTTCTGTACTGCGGTAGAACCGGAAATATAATGCTCGCACTTGGTTCGATAGGTATAGCCCGCGTCCTTCAGCTCCTGCGCCAAAGGCTTCCACTGGAAGGTGAGGGTGTGCGCCTTGCTGTTGTCCATCCTCTCAACGGTGCCCTTCCAGTCCTTGAAGTAGTCGATGGACTTGCCGTCCAGCGTGACGGACTTCATGTCCCATGCGTCGGGGATGATTCGGACGGGGTTGTCAGCAGTGCCCTTGAGAAGCATCTGATAATAACCGCCGTATCCTTCCCTTTCTGCCCAATCCATGCCTTTGCCGATATTATCAGTGGTACAAGTACCGCTCGGCTTAACAATCGCGCTGTTTTCAAACATTGCCGCAAACACCGGCCCCATACGTTCATATTTCAGTGCGTCTATAAATCGGTCCAACGAATAGAATCCCCAAGAGCTTTTCTCATAACAAAGGTCCATCGTGCAGCTAAACGTACCGCCAAGCAGTTTAAAAGGCGGATAACTCTGCGCAGCATCACCGATGAGGTCCACTCCCCAATCGTATATCTTCAATCCACCTTCAAAGCTGCCACCGCATATCTCCAGAATGGGCGAATGGGTCTTGAACGTCTTTTGCCCGCACCGGAGCAGCACATCTTTCTTAAAGGTACCGCCGTAGATGTGGAAGCGCGGCTTCTCGCAAGTAAATTCACTGAGCGGGAAGAAGCCAACTGCGCCGTCAAATACGCCGCCATTGATGGTGACCTCCATTTCCTCGACATCCACAAAACCTGTCACGGCAAGCACAGCATAGCCGCACGGAGAAGCCGAGCTGGTGTCCCATATGCCGCTGCAAATCCTGCCGCCATTGATCACAACATGGCCGCCGGAGCTTCCGACCGTGATTACATCATTTTTATTTGAAGAGGTCATCAGTGTGCCGCTTTGCAGTGTCAGCCTGCCGCCGCCCGCGCCCATACGGAACATTGAGGCCATATCGGATGGGAATTTCCCGGTGATTTTTCCGGTTTGACTAGGGCTGGAATCTTTGATTTCCAACTCTCCGTAGACCGTAAAAAAGCTAAACCCACCTCTGACCAGAGTTTCCAGCGCCAGCGTGCAGCCGTTCAGATCAAGAGTGATATCTGCATCGTACCCGATAGGTATCATTTGGTCTTCCGGTATGCCCACGCCAGAGGCATACACATCGCGTGTATTAATGTCATTTTTGAGTTTAATCCTCGATTTTCCGCTGAGAATCGCACTTCTCAGTTCCTGATAAGTTCCAACCTCAAGAGGCGGCAGCATTTCTCCCGCGCTCGCCGTCACGCCCAGGGTGGGCACGAGGGAGAGCAGCATGGCCAGCGTCAGGAGCAGGCTGGTGATTTGTTTTCTCATGTCTTTCTTCCTCCTTGTTGGTCTCTCCGGCCTGGGGTGGCCGGGGGGGTGGTTCATCGGGTGCTTGGGCTTTGCGTGGGTTGCGTTGCTTCGCTGAGCCAGGAGCGCACCTGCCGGGCCGTCAGGTCGCCCAGGCAGTAGCCGTCGATGAGGTGCAGCTCCACGGCCTTGTCCAGGGCGGCCCGCTTTTCCGGGTAGCCCACCTGGGAGAGGAGGCAGACCCGGCACTTTGGCAGCGCCTGCCGGACCCGGACGGCGATCTCACAGCGGGCGGAGACGTCCTTGTCCTCCACGCCATCGGAGAAGTCGGTCTCCAGCAGCAGCAGGTCCACCTGCTCCGTGGCGCACTGCCAGACCACGTCCTCGCACTCGTCGGAGAGGACGGCGATGGGCCGGCAGCCCCCCAGCTTCCGCAGCCAGTCCGCCGCGCGGCGGGTCACGGCGGGGGTGGCGCAGCAGACGG
>OLRJ01002409.1_pt1 | contig 13918 bp, 8 predicted proteins | sample 1672741 | NCBI WGS metagenome assembly OLRJ01 (sample SAMEA3136719, study PRJEB25190) | human gut metagenome | biome: human gut; feature: human-associated habitat; material: faeces | place: Austria | collected 2013
ATGCAGGTGGCACAGCAGTTCAATGCCATTGTCATGGCCCTTGCAGGTGCTGAACGAATCTTCAACCTGATCGATGAGAAGCCGGAAGAGGATGAAGGTTATGTAGAGCTTGTTAATGCGAAAAAAGATGCCCAGGGAAATATTACAGAATGCAAAGAAAGAACCGGTATGTGGGCGTGGAAGCATCCTCATTCTGCAGATGGTTCCGTAACCTATACAGAACTTACAGGAGATGTCCGTTTCGAGGATGTAACCTTCGGCTATAACTCGGATAAAGTAATCCTTCAGGATATCAGCCTCTTTGCAAAGCCTGGACAGAAGCTGGCTTTCGTAGGCTCCACAGGTGCAGGAAAAACTACCATCACCAACCTGATCAACCGTTTCTACGATATTCAGGAAGGTAAGATCCGCTATGACGGAATCAATATCACCAAGATCAAGAAAGATGACCTGAGACATTCACTGGGAATCGTACTTCAGGATACCCACCTGTTCACAGGAACCATCCGGGAAAATATCCGCTACGGAAAACTGGATGCCACAGATGAGGAAGTATATGAGGCAGCAAGACTGGCTCACGCAGACCAGTTCATCAAAATGCTTCCCAAGGGCTATGATACCATGTTAAGCGGAGACGGCGAAGAACTGTCCCAGGGACAGAGACAGCTTCTGTCCATTGCAAGAGCAGCAGTAGCCAATCCGCCGGTACTGATCCTGGATGAAGCAACCTCAAGTATCGATACCCGTACAGAAAGCATTGTACAGAAAGGAATGGACAATCTGATGAAGGGCAGAACCGTATTCGTTATTGCCCACAGACTGTCCACCATCCGCAACAGCAATGCCATCATTGTACTGGATCACGGCAAGATCATCGAGCGCGGCGACCACGAAGATCTGATCCGCCAGCACGGCACCTACTATCAATTATATACAGGTAAACTGGAGCTGTCATAAAGCTTCGGCAAAAATATACCCCCCTGACCATGAAGGCAATGTCTGTATGGTCTGGGGGTTTTGAGGTTGGAGGACAACACTATCAGATGAGAGCAGACTCTCCATTTTTTGCAAGCGAAATGGCAGTGTTGAATATCAGGTAATTATGATGTTTGAAAAGGTTGGTTAATTATGTAGGTTAGTATGGTTAATTATGCAAATGGGGTATAATGGTCGGGCGATTATGCTAGAATGAGAGTTAACTAAAAAGCTTAAAAAAGCTCAAGGAGGAAAATATATGGCTAAGAAAAAGTTGACCACTATGCTGGCATGGACATTGACAATGGCTATGGCAGCAACCCCAGGAAACATAATCTGGGCAGCAGAAGCTCCAGAAGAAGAATTCACAGAGAGTGTAGCGCAGGGTATAGATAGTCAGGAAGAGCTGACTGCTCCAGAAGAATCCCAAAACGAGTTCACAGATGAAAGTGACGCCGGGGAAGGAGATAAAGTTTTCTCAGAGGGAGAAACAGAGGAAGAAACTATAATTAATGGTGTTGGTGAATATACCTTGAAAACCGGAACAGTCTACCAGGTTGCACTGAATGATGACGATGTATATTGTATTGAGCCATCAGAAGGATATACGGTTGATATTTCTAATAATGGTCAAAAGGTTTATCCGAATAAAATTGTAAAATTCAAAAGCGATGGTCAATATACGATGGTGGTATATGATGAGGATGATGATTATCCTGGGGCGGATTCTGGAAAAGAGGTTATAGTTACAATCAAGAAATCTTCGGGAATTAAGACAATTGAAGGAACTCTTAATTCAGAGGATGTATATCCGTTAGAGACACAGGACTCTTTTGCTAAATTACCGATAGAGATAACCTTAGGTAATAACGAAAAATGCGATACTACAAGCGATTCATCATATAACTTGAATGGGGAAGAGATAGGTGAGATTCAATATGTATATTTGGATAATACAGGAAATCCGATGTGGGATGAAAATGGAGACCCTATTTTACCAAGTCAGCCAGGAGAGTACAAATATTATTTTTATTGGACAGTAGATCCATCGGTAAAGAGTAATATATATACTCGAAAATTTGGAAGCTTTGAGGAGGTTTTTAGAGGAAATACATTCGATAATTTGCAGATTGAGCTAACTCACGGGATAGATTATGATAACGGTTTTTCTAAAAGTCATAATTATGGATTTGTTATTAATGGTGTGGATGATGGCTATTATAGCGTGGATAATGATTGCGACTATAATGAGGTAGCACTTTATTGTAAAGATGAAGAAGGAAGGTGGCAGCGGAGCCAATATCGTCAAGATGATGGATTTAAATTAGAAAAAAACAAAAAGTATTATGCTATATTGAGCATAGATGAAGATGCAAATCTTAAAAGTATTAAATTAAACAAAGTTGACTACAATATAAATATTACGTGGGAAAATGCTCCAACAGATGTACAAATCGTTGGAAATAGAGATTTCAGCAGTCTGCGGGTTAAGGTTACATATGATGATGGTCAAGAAGAGATTATTTCTGAAAAATCAGCCGGAAGACTGGGATATTTAAAATGTGGAATTGAGAATTCTGATGAAAATGATGGTCAATACTATGTATGCTGCACCTTTTCAAAAAGACCAGATATTTTTATAAAAAAACCTGTTCAAATGGAAAGTTTGGATAATATTAAATCGAATCTTCCAGAAATAAATGTGAACGATTACTCTTCCGTTCCCCACAATTATGGGAATTGTAATCTTTTTAAGTTCACAGCGCCAGCGACAGGAGAGTATAAATTTAATGTAACAGGTTCAAAAGCACTGGAAAATTCAGAAGGTTATGTCCCTGTGTGGATAGAGTATGCTGAAGGGGAGTACCGTGACGCCTACATATATGGTGGATGGGATATTGACAGTATCCAATTGAAGAAAGGCGAAACGGCATATGTATTTGCAACACCATATGCAGGCGAGATTAATGTAAAGACGAATGCAATCACAAGTGTAAAACTCTTAAATCAAGATGAACTTCCTTATTTTTATAAAGAGTTTTTTGAATATGCATCGACATTTCCTTTTCATGGAGATTGGGAAATTGTTGATAAATATTACGAAAACGCAAAATTTGATATTGAGCTGGCAGACAATTCAAAAAAAACACTTCAAGGAATGAGTAAGGTTGATGATACTTTTGGAGAGATTTATCTGGTAGATGGAGGTGACTATGATAATGAGGAAAACAGTTATAATATTCCGGTAGGAACTAGTCCCTGGATAGCTGCCTTCACAGGAATTGACAGCCGTTTTAATATTGGAGAGTTAACAATTCATAGCCTGGAAGATATTGCTAATGGTATAGACTGCAATTCACAAAAAGAATATATCGTATCAAATTCACAATCTGAAGTTGGAGTAAAACATTTTTATATAGAGAATTCCTCAACACAGAAAAAAGAATATCAAATTAGATTTAATAATTTTGCCGGAAGTCAGGAATCTGAAAACAGAGTCTTAATTGCCGGAAAGGATCGAAAAGTGACAGAGTTATCACTTAATAATAATACGGGAAATATCAGTCTGGAGCCAAATGAAAAATTATATTTTGAGTGTTTTGGGAAAATAAATACTATTACACTTATTGATTCACAGATATTACCACCTCCTGCTCCGGTAGAACCTGATCCGGGATGGAATCCGACTCCAGATCCAAACCCGGTACCTACCCAGACTCCAACACCAACTCCGTCACCAACGCCAACAGCTACACCGACACCGGAGCCAACTCCGTCACCGATACCAACACCGGGAACTATGGATACATCTGCCGCACCTGAAATTGATAGTTCCAAAATAACTGGAAATCAGGCAAATGTAAAAATTGACTCAGCAGTAGAGAATGCTGAAGGATATGATTTTGTTCTTTGTGTAAAACAGAAAGACTTGAATGCGAAAAAGTATGTAGATGTCAGAAAGAACATGAAGTCACCGGAAACAACTTTCAGTTATGTGAAAGCTGGTACGTATTATGTATATTGCCATGCATAGATTAAGGTGAATGGAAAGAAAGTATTTACCGAATGGTCGGAGCCGCATAAAGTAGTGATCAAAGCAACGACAACTGTAGCTCCGAAGATCAAGAGCGTGAAAGTAACAGGCAGGAAAGTTGTAGTAAAACTGTCTAAGGGACAAGATGCGTTAGGAATAGATATTATTCTTGGAAATGAAGTTTCGGCAGATCAGTATGGAAAGAGACCTATAAATTATGGTAAACAGGTAAAGAAAAATCAGACCGGAACAACCATTACGTTTACCAATGTACCGAAGGGAACCTACTATGTAGGAGCACATGCATTCAACCGCAGTGCGGGCAGTACAAAGGTATTCAGTAAATGGTCTAATATAAGAAAAATCACCGTGTGATGATCATATAATATGCTTTGTAGAAAATAAAGAGGGGAAAAGAATAATTAAGAGAAATCTGCACTGCCAGCTTAACATAAGAGGACAGAGCAGGACAAAATATTTATAAGTTCGGACATTGAGAAGCCTCCTGTATAGTTCTGATAAATCAGAATGAATAGGGGGATTCTCTTTTAATTAGATATATGTTGTATGCCGATGATATTTGAAAATTTAGCAGACAACATATTGACTTTGTAAATAAAATTAGGTAATTTATGCACATAGAACAAAAACCTTTGAGGTTTTTATCAGAAATGGTGCTTGCACCAAGTCTGGGTTTGAAAAAAGTCTGTTACAATATGCAGAGATGTTATGTATATTGTAATGGGCTTTTTTAGTTATGGAAGGGATAGTTAAAAAAATGGAAATATACAATATTAAGTCATAAACTACAACCACCAGAATAAAATATAGCATGGCCCTCTTGGTGAGATATCACAAAAAAGCAAGGGTTTCAGACGAAACAATTTCGACTTTACATGAACAAGAACCAAAATGCTCTGATAATATTGACAAATTGTTTTCAGCGTATTATCATACTAAATACAAATATAGAGATAAGCAAACCTGGTGCGAACCAGGGACGCAAAGCTAGGAGTCTCTTGAACGGCAGGCAGGGAGGAGCGATACCAACAGGATTCATCCCCCGGCATTGACCATATAAGAGTTACAGAGAGACAGTTCGGCTGCAATTATTCACTAACGATAGAGAATGATTGCAGCCTTTTTATTTGCCAAAAATACAGCAGACCGCTGTATCAGAAATAAGGAGCATAAGTATGACTGACAAAGAATTAAGGCGTCTGAGCCGTACCGATTTACTGGAAATGCTTCTGGAACAGAGCAAAGAAGTAGAGCGCCTGCAGCAGGAGCTGGCAGAAGCCAGACAGCAGCTGGAGGAACGGAGAATCATGACAGAAGAAGCCGGATCCATCGCAGAAGCCGCACTTCGGATCAACCGGGTATTTGAGGCAGCACAGGCAGCCGCAGACCAGTACCTGGAGAACATCCGGCAGCAGGCCCCGGGCCATACAGATACAAAACCCACAGACAGTCAGGAAAATGAAGGCATTCAGGAATGAGGAAAAAGACCAGCAAAGAAATCACATCCATGCCTACAGTAACCCAGCTGGAGGCGGAATTAAACAGAACAAAATACAGACACAGATATCACCGGGTACTGAGAAACACCCTTGGAACCCTGATCACCGTGGCAGCAGCGGCAGTGCTTATTGCCGTACTCCTGCTCCCGGTACTTCAGATCTACGGCAGCTCCATGTACCCCACTATTCAGGAGGGACAGATCGTAGTTTCCGTAAAAGGAGCCGATTTCACCCAGGGAGATGTGATCGCCTTTTACTACAATAACAAGATACTGGTAAAGCGAATGATTGCAGGCCCCGGAAGCTGGGTAGACATAGATAAGAAAGGAAATGTCACCGTAGACGGTCAACCTCTGGATGAGCCTTATCTGACAGAGAAAGCCCTGGGTGACTGCAACATCAAGCTTCCATATCAGGTGCCGGACGGCAGATACTTCGTTATGGGAGACCACAGATCCACTTCCATAGACAGCCGTAACACATCTGTAGGCTGCGTGGCAGAGGAGCAGATCGTAGGGAAAATCGTATTCAGGCTTTGGCCTTTGAAATCATTTGGCACTGTGAAATAACCAGCGCCGGGGATAAGGAGAGATGTCAATATGAAAAAATTATTGTTGCGGGAAGCGGCAAAGCATAAATTACAGAATCGCAGGCGGAAGCGCTGGCAGAAGACAGTAAGCATTCTTGCCTGTCTGGTGGTTTTTTGTACTGTCTATGCATTGATCCTCCCGGCACTGACCGCAGAGGCAGATACCTACTGTGGCAAAGAGGAGCATACCCATACAGAGGACTGCTATGAGGACAAACTGATCTGCGGCAAGGAGGAGGGCCAGGGATCCCACCATCATACGGATGACTGTTATAAGGAAGTGGATGCTCTGGTCTGTCAGACCCCGGAATCCGAGGGACACCAGCACACAGAAGCCTGCTATACAGAAGAACAGGTTCTGACTTGCACAAATACAGATCCGAACCATGTACATAGTGAAATAGACGGCTGCTATACCACAGAGAAAAAGCTTACCTGCGGTATGGAGGAGGGCGAAGGTGCTCACCACCACACAGCAGAATGTTATGAGAAAAAGAAAGAGCTGATCTGTGGTCAGGAGGAAAACGATGGCCACCGCCACACAGCAGAATGTTATGAAAAAGAACTGATCTGCGGCAAAGAGGAGCACACCCATACCCTTGCCTGCTATTCCAATCCTGATGCAGACGTAGAGAATGGAGATGTATGGCAGAACACAGTAAGCAGTGTGGCACTTACAGGTAACTGGGGTACAGATCTGGCAGCCATTGCCCAGACCCAGACCGGATACACAGAGAGCACAGCTAACTACACAGTAGCAGAAGACGGACAGACCATCCACGGCTACACCCGTTACGGCGCATGGGCAAATGACCCATACCGGGATAACTGGTCCGCCCAGTTCGCAGACTTCTGTCTGAGCTACGCAGGAGTACCCACAAGCGCAGTACCTCAGAACAGTGACTGTAGCGCATGGAATTACACAAATCCGGATGGTTACACACCAAAGACCGGTGACCTGCTTCTGCTGGATACAGACAACAACGGCAGTGCCGATCATGCTGGAATCGTAACCACCGCTGACGACAGCACCCTGACCGCCATCGTAGGCGACGCCGACAAAGCAGTCAGAAACAACACCTATAATATAGGAAACGAAAATATCAAAGGCTACGTCTCCATCCCGGAAAACCCGGCACTGGCAGATGACAATCATGGGGAAGAAACAACAGAAACAACACCAGCCCCGGAAGTAACCGAAGAACCACAGGAAACTCCGGCACCGGAGATTATCCCGGAAGCGGAGCCGACACAGGTGCCGGAAAACAAAGCAGATGATACTGCTAATAATATAGAAGTAATTCCGACACCAACAATAACCCCTGAAACGATGCAGGAAGTTCAGTTGGAGCAGAAGACAGTAACTGCAGAACTCTATACAGATAGTACATATGCTACAGCAGAGCAGAGTGAAAATGCAGTTGTCGTAAGTGGTAATCTTCCGGAAAATGGAATCGTAAAAGCATTCCCTGTTAATAACATCAGCGTGGAAGGAATGAAAGTCCTGTGTGCGTGGGATATTACCATATTTGATGCTGAAGGCAATAAATGGGAGCCGACAGAAGGAAATACTCTCTCAGTCAAATTCCAGATACCAGATCTGACAGAGAAAGAAAACAAAGCAGGCGAGATTTATTATATTCCTGATGAAAATACAAATCAGCCGGAAAAAATTGAGTCACAGATTTCTGATGATGGAGTAAGTTTTGAGGCAAAACATTTTAGTATTTATACGTTGATGGTCGCAGATGCTACCTCGGGTGAAAATACATCTAATAATTCTGAGGGAGTAGATTTTAAACAATATATTACAGGGGCTACAGCACAATATAAAGTGAATGGAAATGGTGAGTGGTTAAATTTGCCAGATAATCATACACTTGATAAAAATGATTCCGTTCAATTTACTGTGAATTATACATTGCCAAGAGGTACTCTTAAAAATGGTAATAGGGTGATTACATATGATCTTCCACAGTCATTAAGTAAATTCGAAGGGTCTGGATATGTATCGGCTCTTGGAGGAGCTCATGCAGGTACTTATAGTATTCAAAATGGAAAGATCAGCATTACCTTTAATGAAGAATACGCTAAGAAAAATGAAACGGGTGATTTTCTTGGGTGGCTATCTTTTGATGGTGCGGCAAAAGATGTAGAAACAAATAATCAGGGAAATACGAAAATTGAATTTAAAACAGGTGTGGAGATTAATGTTTCTATTCAGGATAATGTAAACAGGAAAGGTGATATTAATGTTTCCAAAGAAGCAAGTGTAATAGACTATGAAAATGGAATTGTAAAATATACGGTCACAATTTCAAGTCAGGATGGAACATGGGATAATGTTACATTGCACGATGTGATGACGAATATACAATTAGATACCAGTAAAAATATCATTCTTACTAAGCAGGATAATACACAACAGATACTAACAATGCCATCAAATATTAAGGATTTTACATTACAATTAGATAAAATAGCTCCTGGCAAACAATATGTTTTAGAGTATTATGGAAAAATGCCAGAAGGTGACTTTGTGAGTAAAAAAGAAGCCGTAAATAATGTAACTGTTACTTCGAAGGATAATCATCAAACTAAAATTGAGCACTCGGCTAGTGTATCAACTACATTTAAAGATTTGATTAAAACAGGAACAGACAATAAAGATGGTACGATTTCATGGAATATTATAATCAACCCTCGAAAACAAAATATAGGTGGATGGACTTTAGAAGATAAAATAGGAATACAGGGTAACCAGACAGAGCTGACAAACAAGCAGGTTACTATTAATCCGGCAGTGAATAGTAATGGAACATTGACCAATAGTATAACTTTGCCGTTTACATTTCCGGAAGGAACAACAGATAAATATACAGTAACGTATACTACAGATGTTGCAGCGGAAGGCACTAATATAGTTAACACCGCAATTCTGAAACCCAGTAATGAAAAAGGATGGTCAGAAACGGTATATCAATGGGTGGCATCTACTAATCAAATTTCAAAATCAGGAATGGGGGTAGAGAAAAATAGTGATGGCACAACACTGACATTGAAATGGAAGGTTCAGATAAAACCATCGAAAGACATTAATAATGACACATGGACATTTAAAGATGAGCTTCAGAATGGACAGTGGTTCACTGATGAACAATACAATGCAATTCAGAGTAGTTGGGGAGAGAAGTTAGGAAGTGACAATTTTACAATAGCCAAGATAATGTCTTCTGATAATACTAAGTGTATAGGGTATACGTTGCAGTCTACACAAGCATTGAACAAGGATTCAACGATTATAATTGAATACAATTCAACAGTTGATGTACCTGAGAATGAAACAACATATAATAATAAAGCATATTTCAGAACGTCAGAAGCAACAGGGCAGAATACGTATAAACCGAATGTACCACCCGTGCCATCTAATCCTAAGGTTAAGAAAATGGATTCGGATGCTCCGGAAGGAGGAGAAAATACAGAACATGATTATTACAAGCAAAATGGCTTTATAAATTGGAAGATTGAAGTTTCCCAGTTTGAACAGAAAGAAAATGCAAGTGGTGACATTATAATTACAGAAAATTTACCGGATAATGTAACACTTTCTGAATTGAAAGTGGGAAGCTACAATTATTTTAATGGAGTTACTTTTGGGGCTAATGATTGGAGTGGGGGTTCGGAAAACTCAGTAACAAAAAATACCTATCTGTGGGGCTCGAGTTTATATAACTCATCTAAAGGGGATTATTCGATTCGTGTTGAACGTAATGGACAGACATTTGAAATTCATATTCCAAAAGAGTTAACTCCAGCATCCAATCATAAAATTGTAATTGATGTGAAAGTCAAGATTAATGAAAATAATAAGTGGCAGAATAGGGAAGGGGATAAGAATAATGATTATGCATCTTTTACAAATAGCGTATCGGTGAAGGATATTGATGGGACAGATTTCGGTTCAGATTCGCAGACTCAGACAATTAAAAAAGAACTAAACCATGGTGTGGTTGGAAAACACGCTCTAGAGCGTGAAGGAAACAATATCCCATATGAGATTACTATTAATCCAGAAGGAAAAGATTTAGTTAGAGATGCTAAAGAGTTGACACTTACTGATGAAATGGTATATGAATGGTACAATTCGTCGAAACTGAAAATTTCATTGATTCCGGGATCGTTTAAAATACAAAATGCCAATACAGGAGAATCAATTCCTGATTCTCAATATTCTATGAAATATGAAGAAGAATCAAATCTCATAAATCAATGGAACGATGGGCAAACAAAATGTACCAATAGAATGACAATCACACTTCCTGATAGTACACCAATCAAGATATCTTATACTTATCATGTAAGTGGTGTATCAGGTCAGGATACAAAGAAGATTATCAACACAGCTACTTTAACGGGGGTCGCAGGAGGTTCAAAGGATAGTTCTACAATAGAGAGCTTTAAGATTGCGAATAGTTCTTCAGGAGTTAAGACTGAGGGCATCACGGTTTTTAAAGTCGACAGTGAGCATCAAGATTGGTTGTTGTCGGGAGCCGTATTTGAATTGTATAGATGGGATCAGAATCAGGATGGTCAGTATGATTGGATAAAAGATACAGAGAATAGTCAACTTGTGAGTGATAAGGATGGTAAATTGACGATATCCAAGCTTACTGAAGGAGTTGCTTATAAATTGTTGGAAATTAATCCACCACCGGGATATATGATCTCTGATGATATGAAAGATGGTTATTTCTTCTATATATCAACAGAACCTTCTCAAAAGCCAGAGAATGTTTTGCAATGGCATAAATATCAGGAAGGTGATTATTTCCGATATCCAAATGTTAAATCTTCCAGCTATGTTCTCCCCGAAACCGGAGGAATCGGAACTAACAGGTTTACAGCAATGGGCTTGGCTTTAATGGCAGGTTCGTTGATGTGTGGATACGTTATGAGGCGGAAACGTAGAGAAGGGAGGAGAAATTAAGCCTCTCCAATCTGGCGAAAAAGATGCGCCGAAACGTATTCAGCAAATAAATTTAAAATTTAATCGAACAGGAGATAAAGCAGCAGTTCGATTAAAATAAACGGCGAAGCAGATACAAACCTCTGCTTCACCGGGAACAAGAAAAATATTTAATAAAAATGAAAAGAGAGGGAAAGTTATGAAACATTTAAGGAAATTTGTCAGCATATTGTTGACAGCAATCATGGTATTAGCTATGTGCATACCGGTAATGGCAGATGGCGTTACGGGTGAAAATGGGTATACTATTACAGCACCTAATAATGGTCACACATATAATATATATCAAATTTTTACAGGTGAAGTATCAGGCAGTAATTTGATAAAAGAAAAATGGGGTCAGAATGCGAAAAATGGAACTTCAACAGTAACTGTAGGCGATACAGTACCAAGTGATGTTTTGCAGGCACTGGAAAATGTATCACAAGAAAGTACACATACAGATAGTGAACAATTAAATGTTATCACGAAGTATGTTGATTTTAATAGTAGTGAAATTGCTACAATAACAGGAGGACAAAGTACGGGGGCGCTTCCGGTAGGATATTATCTAATTAAAGACGTTGCAAGTACGAATACAAATAATAATGATGCGTTTTCTATTTATATGGTAAAGCTATTAAATAGCAACATTACAATTCAGCCTAAAGTAAGTGTTCCTACTGCTGAAAAGAAAGTAAAAGATGTTAATGATTCAACAGGCATAACTACTGTAGATAACCAGAACAGTAATACAGAATGGATAGACTCAGCTGATTATGATATTGGTGATGATGTACCATTCCAATTAAAAGGTACGGTTGCTGCTGATTATGATCGATATACAAAATATAAATTTGTTTTTCATGATAAGCAACAGAAAGATCAAAATGGAGCTTCTGTGTTTAATTTTAAACCAGACACAGTAAAGGTTACAGTAGATGGACAGGAAGTAAAAAACACAGAAACGAATAAATATTATAATGTTAATACAACAGGACTTTCAAATGGAGAAGATTTTGAAATAGAGTTTTCTGATTTAAAACAAATCAGATCTGTTCATGCTGGTAGTGTAATTATTGTAGAATATAATGCAACTTTAAATAGTAATGCGGTAATAGGCGAAGGTGGCAATAAGAATACAATGCATTTAGAGTATTCTAATAATCCAGAACAAGAAGGTTCAACAGGACATACACCAGACGATACAGTTATCGTATTTACTTACCAAACAACTATAAATAAAGTGGATAAAAAAGGACAACCATTGGAAGGTGCAGAATTTACACTTGAGAAATTTTATAAAAACAAAAGTAATGGTGAATGGAAATCAATTACTAAAGTGAATAATGGTTCTTCAACAGTCTTTAAATTTGCGGGATTAGATGATGGATATTATAGATTGACTGAAACTACTCATCCAGAAGGATATAATCCGATAGATCCTATTTATTTTACAATAACTGCTGAACATGAACTCTTATCTGACAATCCAAAATTAGAAAAATTAAAAGCAACAGAAACAGATGAACAGCATAGTGATAAGAAAACAGGAAATATTACATTTACTTCAACTAATAAGGATAAGGGAATATTAACAACAAATGTTGTTAATAAAAAAGGTTCCCTCCTTCCAGAAACCGGTGGTATCGGTACCACAATCTTCTACATCGTTGGTGTAGTTCTTGTTCTTGGTGCTGGTGTTCTGCTTGTTACTAAGAAACGTATGAATGCAGATAAATAAGTAACAGATTTGTTTTCATCCTACATAAGAGAATGAAAGCAGTCAAGCGGATATTCGCAATCCGCTTCGGTTAAATAGTAACACCCTCCGGGGGAGCAGGAAGTGTTTCCTGTTCCTTCGGAGATAATATTATGACAACAGGGAGATACACATGAAGAAAAAAGATTTTTCCACAATTGCATTAATCGTTGTTTTTTTCGTGGGTGTCTCCGTGCTGTTATATCCGACAGTCAGTGATTACTGGAATTCTTTGCACCAGTCCCAGGCTATTGCCACTTATGCGGATTCGGTGGAGAACATGGATGAACAGGATTACGAGAAGCTGTGGGATGCGGCGGTCAGTTATAACCAGAAGCTGTTTCAGTCCGGACATGGTCTGGGGTTGAAGGATGAGGAGAAAGAGGAGTACAATGAATTGCTGGATGTGTCCGGCACCGGGATCATGAGTTATATTGAGATTCCAAAGATCAAATGCTCCCTGCCTGTTTATCATGGTACAGATGAAGGCGTATTGCAGATCGCTGTGGGTCATATTGAGGGAAGCTCCCTGCCTGTAGGCGGGCTGAATACCCACTGTGTTCTCTCTGGACACAGAGGACTGCCCAGCGCCAAGCTTTTTTCCAATCTGGATAAGCTGGAGGAGGGGGATATTTTTATGATCCGTACTCTGGATCAGACTCTTACCTATGAGGTTGACCAGATTCGTATTGTCCTGCCCGATGAGGTGGAGGATCTGAAGATTGAAGAGGGTAAGGATCTGTGTACTCTGGTGACCTGTACTCCCTATGGAATCAATACTCACCGTCTGCTGGTGAGAGGCCACAGAGTTGCCAACCAGGAGGAGGCAGAGGCTGTCCGTGTTACAGCGGATGCCATGATGGTGGACAATAGAATTGTAGCTATGTGTATTGCAGCTCCTGTGCTGGTGCTTTTGCTGATTTATGTGGCATTTGGCGGCAGACGCAGGAAGAGATAGAGAAAATGAAGAAAAAGTGGATGTCGCGTCTGATGACGCTTTTGATTGTGGTTGTGTTTGTGGCAGGGCTTT
>OLRJ01002411.1_pt1 | contig 13902 bp, 9 predicted proteins | sample 1672741 | NCBI WGS metagenome assembly OLRJ01 (sample SAMEA3136719, study PRJEB25190) | human gut metagenome | biome: human gut; feature: human-associated habitat; material: faeces | place: Austria | collected 2013
TATTTTTTACTATGGGGTGTAGCAAAAAACTATATAATGTATTGGGGGTTTTTACAGTTGTTATTATATGCGATATCAACAGAAAAGTGTGTACAAAGTTGCATAAAATTTTGTTGTATTTATTATGCATATTTTACACTTTATTTTTCTATATGATTTTTTATAGAAAAATATGCACAATTTATATTTTTATCTTTATCAATTTCTTATATGATACCGTTCTCATTTGTCGAAATTTTCTGTTTATTTGTCATTTTCTGTATATATTTCAGTTTTTATAGCTATATTTTTTATTTCATAAATGGGGTATTTCATCACAGCAGTCAGATTTCTGTCCACCGGCTTTCTATAATTATATATGCTGTCCAATACCTACTGAAGAATTTTTATCGTTTCTGTCACGGGGCAATCCGGTACCTGCGTATTGGCTATAATATTCTGGGTCCATGTGCCAAATCTATAATCCCACTGACCGGTTATAAGTTTCTGCTCCGAATAATGTCTTTCATTAAAGGAGATATTTCCTATAATAGTATCTACGTCCAGAGCATCTGCCGCCGCACACAATTTCCGAATATCCAAAGACCCTGCACTTTTCAGAACCTGATACAGAATTTCCACATTCGCGTAATCATATCCAGCCAATGCCGGCGCATAATCATCCTTTGTCAATTCTATCCATGCCATACCGATCTCTTTACAATTCTGACCACTGATAGAAGAATAATATGGATGCTCTACTGTCCACCACACTTCTGAACAAAGTCCGTCAGCCACTCCATCCATACCTATCGCATTTACATCTTCCTCAAAAAGCGCTGCTTTTGCTATGGTACATACCTTTGGCAGATACTCAGACTTTTTCATCTGTGAGTAAAAGATTCGTAGATCATGGCTGATCATAACGCCTGCCAGACCATCACAATTTTCTGCCTCAAGTTTTCTGATCAGTTCTTTGTAATCATTGGAACCTGCTTCATAGGCACCCGGATCGTATACCTGATATCCGTTTTTCTGTGCAAATTCTGTCATAGCCTCTGCCATCGTCTGTCCCTCCAGATCATCAGCGTGCAGCAGACCGATCTTGCCACCGGAAATCCCGGCAAGATCCCAGGCATCCTTAAAGCAGAGCAGCTCATTTTCCGTACTGAACCCGGCATGATAACAATAGTTATAATCATGGACCGCCCATGCCTCATCCGGTGTATCTACAGACAGACACATGATCCCTTCCTTCTCACAGGTCTCCGCCACCGGGACGGTCGTCTGAGCAGTATGAGATGTCAGCATAATATCCACGTTTTCATTTTCTATCAGATTTTTTGCCGCAGCTCCAGCCTGCTCTTCTTTTGACTGAGAATCAGCCACTACAAGAGAAAGTTTTTTATTCGTTCCGTCAATCTCTATACCTCCCTTTTCATTAATCTGTTCAATGGCATAACGGGTCATTTCTTCTGTTCCGTATCCAAATGCTGCCAATTCTCCGCTTTGTGGAATGACAATACCAACTCTGACTGTATCCTTATCAGATTTTTTATCTGCAACTGAACTTTCCTGTCCTATTCTGCAGGCGGTCAGGCTTCCTGCCATTACCATTGTTATCGCAAGGCATACTGCTTTTCGAACCCGTTTTTTCACTTTTCATAAACCTCCATAATACCTTTTTCCCCATCTTCCTGCATTGATATATTACAACACCTGATCCATAAATCAGAATATATCAACATATGCAGCTATGCTCATAACCTTTATTTCAATGTTTTTCATCATCTTGTGGCATTGCTGACTAATTACATATAAATATATCATATTATAAATACATTAATAATCCTTTTTTCTGTGTTATTTATGCATACCATATATAAATCCTTTTATATAAAATTAAACAGCCCATATTCTACTTTATCACTCTGATGAGAAAGATATTTTGACAATGCGAAAAAGGATTTCCACATATATGGAAATCCTTTTTCAGGGGATTTTGTTTTTCTTTTAAGGTTTTAGAACAACTTTATGATTAAGATTAAGGTTCTCGTATTTTATTTGTTTGTTACTTTAACAGTCTCTACTGCTCCGATAACTTCTTCGCCTTTTGCTTCCTGCTCAGCAATCCAGTCTCTGTTGTATTTATGATCTTTTACAAAGAGAGCAATAAGCAGTACATTTACAAGAGCAAGGCAGGCATCAATGATGTAAGCGTAACGAACATTTCCACCTGTCATGTTCATAACTGCGCCGTTGATGGCAAATGTAAGGGCTGTGATGATACCCTGGATTGGGAACAGTACAGAGTTTACTTTGTCAAATCCCTGACGACCGAATACGGAAGCCGGAAGAGATGTTGTAAAGTTTGCGCTTCCTCCGATACCGATACCGATCATTACGATAGAAATCCAGAAACCAGCCATTGTGTTTGTAAAGTTAAAGAGTAATGCACATGCATACCAACATCCGAAAAGGATCATGGCTTTCTTTGTGCCAAGTTTCTGATCCAGTACACCGATCATGAAAGATCCTGCTACACCTACCACTGCGCATACAGACATGATTGTTGCTGCTACCGTCATTGAAAAACCGAATCCGTTTGTTGTACGGTTAATCATCTGAGACATTGTTCCTACAGAACAGATCTGGAAAATACCGGTTACGATCGCTACAATCCATACCTGATCACATTTTAACAGTTTGCCAATCGTCCAGCCACCGTCTTTTTCACCTGCTTCTAAGTCATCTACAGTATCATAAAATTCATCATATACTTCTTTTGAAACGTTGTCCGGATAATAGTTACGTTCAAATGGCGTATTGCGGACAAAGAGAATACCTACAATACCAAGTGCGATACATCCGATAGAGATCGGGTAACATGCATGTGTCACACCAAATTTTCCTACGAGGAAAAGAATCAGTGGTACATAAATCGCGGTTGCAAGGTTGTGACCCATTGTTGTATATCCCATTACGATACCTTTTTTCTTTGGGAACCAGTTTGCAACCAGAACACCACCGCAAAGATAACCGGCAGACATAATCGTTCCGCATGTGATAGCCATCATGATAGTATAAACGGTTGTATTCGGAGCATTTAAAACACCGATGTAAGTGATACCTGCGATAATGCAGTTGATACCTGACATATATCTGGCACCAATCTTACGGTTGATCACACCGATAACGATAAACAGGATAACGCCTAAAATACCTGCAATAGAGTTACATGTTGAAATGGTACCTGCCATCTTGGCGCTTCCCAACATGTTCTGAGCGATATTACCTGCAATGTTATTGCTTCCGTCATTGATCATTCCTACATAAAACCAGAACATCAACAACATGTAGATAATATGGAACCAGCCCTGGGCTCCAAAGGCAACTACCGAGTTTCGATTGTCTTTCTTCATCTTCGACTTTCCTCCCTATTCCAAACCTGTGAAACTACATCCGCATCTGTCTCAACCCTTAAAAGACATTTGCTGTTTCAAACTGTATGGTTATTATACAGAAAATAAAAATGAAAAATATTAAGGAAATTTCGGAAAATATTAAATATATTTCGGTCTTATTTTTCATATTTTCAACATGCACAAATTCTGTTTTCTATTTTTGTGGAATATTACCACACGGTAATCAGATACCGTTCTGTAACCAGTCATCTGGCAATAGGTTATTTATGCTTATTGCAAAATTGCAATTCTTCTTTTATCAGTTTTCTCTCCTTATACCTTCTAAGAAGTGTATATACATCCCGGCTATCCGCATAAATAAAATAACCGACAGATTTCCATGCGTTGTAGAACACAGGAAACTATCGGTTATTTATATTTTGCTCAATCCATATTTTTACAGTTATTTTCTTATGCACCATGTATTCCTGTGCATAAAAACCCGGCTATTTTTCCAGAAATTTCAAATACTGTGGCGCTGTCTCAATAAATTCCCGCTTCGTAATGGCGCCCCCAAGCAATTTCTGTGTCAGGTTCCGCCAGTTATCGCCATCCTCCTTGTCCAGCACCGCATACCACAGTGGCGTATATTTTTTCGCCTGATCGAGCATCGTATGGAACTGTGTAACTGGAAGCGGGCTATCCTTCGGCACAGTAAGACCACTGTCTTTGACCATATCAAAATAATCATACTGCGTTACATTTTTCTCATTTACCTGCTGAGCAAATTCAAGACAAAGTTCCGCCGCTTCTTTTTCATACTGCGTCTTGGAACTGATGCAAAGCCCCGGCATCAGCGTATGATTGATATCCACCATATAAGTCGCATAGGTATCATCATACTCCGAATTGCAGCTTGGAAACTGTTCCATGGAAAAGGCATCTTTCCCCATTTCATCCATTAAATGATACATGATGGTAGACTGATGCGGAAACAGCACTGCTTTTCCATCTGCAAAATTCTGCACCGCTTCCACTTCTCCAGTTTCCAGAAAATTATCGGGAAATGCTCCCATATCAGCCAGCTGCATCAGTTTATCTGCCGCATCTGTAAATACCGGATCTGAAAAATCAATCTCGCCCGATGCCAGTTTATCCTGCGCATAAGGATCGATACGGTTGGTAATCACCGTGTAGAGCAGTTCTCCCAGCCAGCTATCTTTATCGCCCAGTTCAATAGCAGCATACTCTGTTCCATGGGCAGCATTGTACTGGTTGACCTGATCCACCAGCGCCGTCAGCTCATCCCATGTTTTCGGCACCGTCAGCCCCATCTCCTTCAATAGATCCTGATTGCAGTAAGTTACAGCATAGGCTTCAACCAAACAGGGGATAATATAGTTATGTCCATTCCGATAAGGCACAACATAGGAATCTTTAAACTGAACCTTTGCCTGTTCCAGATAATCCTCCACCGGCACACATGCCCCAGCATCAAACAGGAAATCCGGATAACTGCCACCCCATACGGCAAAAATGTCCGGCAGTTCTTTACAGACAAGGGCAATCTTTAATTTATCTTTGATCTGCTCTGTAGAATAAGTTTTGACTTCTACCTGATAGCCAAGCTTTGCAGCAAGTCCCTTCCACAGATCGATATAATAGGTTCCCGGTGTGTTTTCATCAAAAAAGATCCATACAGAAAGAGTCGGCTTCTCTGTGCTGACAGTCTCAGGCTTTGTTGTATTCTCTTTTCCGGTTCTGCTGCACCCGCCTGCAATAAATGTGAACAACAGTATTACCGCCAGCAACAGGCAGACATGCCGTTTTCTTTTTCTGACATTCTTATGAAAACATTTCTTATCATGCCATTCGGAATATATGGCTGTTTCCTCTCTGTATGGAAGCTTTTCATGATATAAATATTTTTTATTATATAAAGATTCCCTGTTTCCAGTCTTTTTCTTTTCCAAAGTTTTCTTACCTTTTCCGGATGTTCTTTTATTCTATCCTATAATATTTCCTTATTAATTTCCAATTCCGCCATCTTTCAGACAACAACGCAACTATCTGCCGTACTATATTTTACATACTTTCTGGTATCGCTTATCTTTGCGCTTTTATTTACTGTAATAGAATTAACTGTTTTTTGCAAATTGTTTTTTCTGTTCCTGTAGCGATTTTTTTTAATCCGTGATAGAATACCTGCAAAAGTAAGAAGGATATGAACCATAAATATATTGCGACAGAAAGGAACCAATATGAGTCAGCAGAATGCTTTAAAACAACATACATCCGATTACCGGCGAAAATTATTGCTTTCCATTCTTCGGATCGCAGCGCCGGTCATCGCTATTATCTGCGGTATCTCGCTGCTCCTGCTCTCTTTTAGTTCCAGACAGACTGCATTAAAATCCCAATCTGCAGCAGCTGAAAAGATCAGCAGTGACCTGTCCCACATCATTACCAATACCGAAACTCTGTCTCAGGATATGATCTTTAATAATGAGATCCAACAGCTTCTGACTACAAGCACTGCCGGCGAACAATTCCCACAGAATGCCAATGCTGCTTATCACATTAATGGTTTTATCGCCAACCGTGATTATATCAATTGCGTTGTTCTGACCGGAAACAACCAGACATTGTATTCTACAGAAAAAGCTTTTACCAACATTACAGATTTTAATACGATACAGCAGTCCCGATGGTTTGCCGAGCTTCAGAATACGTCCAGTCCATACCTGTGGTTTACTGATCCTGATTTTTTACCAGTAGCTACCGATACTGATAACAATTCAGCTAACTCCAGGACTGCCCTGTCTTCTTCCAACAACACAGATTCTAGATCTGAAGGCTCTTCTGCATCCGATGATAACCATATTTCTGATGACACTGTCTCTACTGATAACAGTGATTTGAAAACGGTAGCAGCTTCTGAAAATAATACCTCTTCTGCTACCGTGGAAACATCTCAGGCAATTTCTCATTTTATGATGGCACGACCGGTCTACAGTATGAACGATTACACCACCCGTATTGGTTATCTGATGCTGTATCTGGATAACAGCTTTCTCAGTAACACGCTGAATTCCTTTGACTTTGGGCGGACGACCAATGCGATTCTGACGGATCACGATGGAAATTTCCTGCTCAGCAATCCGTCTACGGCGGACTACCGTTCTATACTGGAGGACATCTCTCCAGCGGAAAGCAGCCAGATCCTGTTATCCAACGGAAGACAGTTTGCCATCAATGTCAAACCTGTGTCCGGAAGCAACTGTTATGTATACATCATCACGCCATTACAGGAGATCAGCTCCAACCTGCATATTTTCCTTGCACAGACCATCCTGCTGGCGCTGGCAACTATCGCTTTCTTGTTCTTCCTTGCATTCCGGACAGCGTCCACACTGTCCAGCCCGATCATCCGACTGGCGGAAGTCATGGATTCTTACCGAAATAAAAATGTGGAGGCAGTCCTTCCACCGGAAGAAGATTTTAAAAGCCTACCGGAAGAAATCTCCCGTATCTATCAGTCCTATCAGCAGATGGTTGAACGTATGGACACCCTGATCCGGGACAATTTTATTAAAAATCTGGAAAAAAAAGATGCGGAACTGGCTCTGCTGCAAAGTCAGATCAATCCTCATTTCCTCTATAATACACTGGATTCTATCAATTGGATGGCAATCGCAAATGACGAAGACGAGATCAGTGAAATGGTAACCGCTCTCTCCGACATGTTCCGTCTGAGCCTGACGAAAAGCCACAGCTCCTACATCCCTCTGGGAACGGAGATGGAATATGTCCAGAGCTTCCTTACATTGCAGCAATTCCGCTATCAGGACTGTCTGGATGCAACGGTACATATTGACCCGGAACATGAAGCACTTCTGGTGCCCCGTTTTACCTTACAGCCACTGGTAGAAAATGCCATCAAACATGGCATGATATCTCCGGATGATCCATTCTCTATCGATATCAATGTTCAGTTGAAGCAAGATGCTCTGTATATTATCATCGGAAACGACGGCGCCCGCATCCAGCTGGAACAGATGCAGAAACTTCTGGATTTCAATATTGAACAGCAAGAAATCCTGGATTTTGATCAGAACAGCTACGGTGTCCAGAACATCCATCGACGCATCTGCATCCTCTGCGGAACAGAATACGGTCTGTCCTATGAGATCCGGGACGAACGCACATACTGTATCGTCCGATTACCGGTAAAGACGACGGAATAGACCCGTGCAAAGGAAAAGATAAAGAAATGAGGACGGAGAAAAACATTTTCTCCGTCCTCATTTCTTTATCTTTTCAACTGTTTTTTTCTGAATTCAGACAACGTACATCCCGTATATCTCTTAAAAATCTGTGAAAAATATGTATAATCATTATATCCTACTTCCACAGAAATCTCATACATTTTCATATTCGTAGATACTAACAGCTCTTTTGCCCTTTCCATGCGCAGTTTTGTCAGATAATTGACGATCGTGCTGTTCTGTTCCTTCTTAAACTGATCACAGAGGTAACTTTTGCTCACATTGATACTTTCTGCAATATCTGCTACAGAAATATTTTCATTATAATGGCGTTTGATATAGACCAACGCATCCCGCACAATCTTTGTTGATGTCGCACCGTTGGCATCTGCCACCATTCCCGGTTTCAGAACGGCATAGGGTTGTGCACTTTCTGCCTGTGGAATGGAAGAAACAGCGTTTCGCATCTCTTCTTCATTTACCAGCCCTTTCGCATAACCATCCAACACCTGATAATATGCTGCCTGATCGCTCTTCGCCTCGATCTTCTGATACATCGTATGCAGCATTTCCGCAAAATTCGCTTTTTTGATCGGTTTGAGCAGATAGTCACTGACACCGATCTTAACAGCCGTCTGTGCATAGGAGAAATCCCGGTAACCGGATAAGATTACAATCTCTGTCTCAGGCAAGATCTCTTTTGCTTTCTCTGCAAACTGCAATCCATCCATCTGCGGCATCCGCACATCCGTAATGATCAGCTGCGGACGAAGTTCCGGCAATGCATCTAACGCTTTCAACGGATCACAAAATGCGCCTTTGACCTCAAATCCAAAATCTTCTTTTTCACAAACTTTCTGGATTCCCTGAAGAACAATCTTCTCATCATCCAGCAGTACCATAGAAAACATGATTCTGCCCCCTTATCTACTGTATATACTCTCAAAATTTTTCATTTTTGAGACTGTCTCTGTTATAAAACATAATTCTGAAAAATATTCTTATAATATGTTTTTCTGGCAAACTTTCACAGATATATTATAATTCAACAGAAAAAAGAAATAAACCGTCTGTCTGTTATTTTTTATACAAACAAGTGGTTTTCTTTTTACCGCTCTATGACTGTTCACTTCCTGTAACAGTAGTTTGGGCAACATTCTACTTTACATATCTCGCAATCGTCTGAATGACCAGAGTGGTATCCAATGGTTTTGCCAGATGGTCATTCATACCAGCTCTTTTTACGGTAAGAATATCTTCGGTAAAAGCATTCGCTGTCATGGCAAGAATTGGTATTTTACTTGCATCTGGTCGGGACAAGTTTCGAATGGTTCTCGTCGCTTCCAGTCCATCCATGACCGGCATCATCACATCCATAAGGATCACGTCGATCTCTCCCGGTTGGGAATCTGAAAACATATCCACAGCTTCCTGACCATTTACTGCTTTGATCACTTTTGCCCCTGCTGTTTCCAAAACAAAACATGCAATTTCCTGATTCAGCTCATTATCTTCTGCCAAAAGGATTGTCACATTTTCGATAGAAACCTGCTCTAATTTATCTGTTTCCTGCATAACTGTTTTTTCTGAGGTATCTATAACAAATGGAACGCAAACTATATAGGTCGTACCCTCTCCCTGTTCACTTTCTACATGAATGGTTCCTCCCATTTTTTCGATCAGGCTTTTTGTAATCGACATCCCAAGTCCGCTGCCGCCATATGCCGAGCGTGCCCCATTTTCTTCCTGCGTAAACGGTTCAAACAGATGAGCAAGAAATTCTTTACTCATTCCGATACCCGTGTCTGCACAAGTAAATTCAATCCAGATTCTACGAAGCATTTGCTCCTGTCTGTTCTTTTCTGAATCTTTCGTGTAATTTTGAATGTCTTTCAATACATTATCCAATACAAAACAATCCTGCTCCGCTTCTGGTACACAGACATTTTCCAGAAACTCCGAAGCCGGAAGCTCCCGACACCCAAGCCAGATTGTACCATTTTCTTTATTATATTTTACAGCATTGCTCATGATATTCATCAGCATTCTTTTTACATGTCTCGGGCTGCCAATCAAATGCATGTGTGAAATCTGATACTCTTTCCGTATGATCTGAATTCCGCGCTCTGCTGCCTGCTTTTCAATAACTGTCTGAAGTTCATCTAAAATCTCATTCAAGCAAAAACTCCGTTCTTCCAAAACGACTTCTCCGGATTCCAGTTTTCCCATATCCAACACTTCATTAATTAGTTCCAGCAGCAAGTGAGACGCCTCCTTGATCTTCCGTCGGCACTCCGCCTGTTTTTCAACATTGTCCTTGTAATGTTCTGCCACTTCCACCATGCCGCAGATTCCATTGATTGGCGTGCGGATATCGTGGCTCATCCGCTGAAGGAATTCTGTTTTGGCAACATTCGCACTTTCCGCTTTCTTTGCCGCCTCTTTCAGCTGCTCCTGCATATTCTGTTCCTGCATCCGCTGGATCAGCAAAAATCTCTGTTCCTCACGATAGGTCAACATCTGTATCACAATTACCATAAGAATGTATGCAACAAGAACCGCCAGCACATTTCTTGGCACATTATGGAATACACTGTTCATTGGCATATACATATAAATATAATACTGACGTCCTTTATCCATACTCCCATAATAGGTTCTGATATTGTTTTTCACACGGATCATTTCTTTCAGATGTCCATGTTGACGGAGCTGATATAGAATCTCTCTTCCCTCCATCGTTTCATCCATGTCATCCGAAAGGAGCGTTTTATCGTTTGATGCTACGATATCTGTTCCATTGGTAACAACGATCGTTCCGTCATTGACCGTTTCATACCCAGAAAGCAGACTCTGGAGCGTCAGTGTATAATTCTTGGCATATTCTGTTTCCGTATGTGTATATACCACAACAATGCCATTGTTATCGGTTCGTCCACAGGCTGCCAGATCAATATGAGAACCGTCTTCGCAAGTCACACGATTAGCATATATTTTTTCCGGATAACAGGAAACATCCAGCACATTTTCTCTCATCAGATGTTCCCTGAGACCATCTGCGCCGATTCCATCTGTATTGTATTCGCATTCTACATTTCCATGTTCATCCAATAAAATGATACCGGACAACCGCCTCTCTTTTACATACACTGAAAGATCTTCTTCATCTGGATTGACTGAATCAATTTTCTTATCGTATTTCAGGTTTCGATCAATCTGACGATCCTCTCCAATAATGTACATCAGACTTTTTGCCACCGATGCTTCATTGAACTGAATATAATTAGCACACTGCGTCTTCACATAACGGATCGTTCTGTTTAACTGCTGATGAGCCTGCTTCTCCGCATACTGAATGGAATACCCAAAGACCACCAGCAATAAGGCAAGTCCGATGAAACATGTGATCAGAATGTTTTTTCTGCGTTTTTTAGATATCCGCCGTTCTTCGCGGAGCAGTTTTCTGGCGCCGGAGGATTCTGATCCTTCTGGATTCGGATTGTCTGCTTTTATGTTCTCTGTTTCCATGTTATCGGTTTCTGCATTACTGCTTTCCATATTAGCAGTTTCTGTATGAATGATTTTTATGTATTTTGTTTCGATATCGCCTGTTTCATTTTGGGATTCCTGTTCGGAAGATGATTTGTAAGATTTATCTTTTAAATCTTTTTTTACTTTTGGCTCCAATCTTCTGGTTTGACGAAAAAGTTGCTTATTATTTTTCAAGCTTTTCCACCTCCAGATATTTATCTGCATCTGACAGGTATTTTGCCAGAATCTTCTTCTCCGTTCCATCCTGACGCATCTCATCCAATACCTCTGTCAGTTCTTCTGCAATCCCACGGTCATCCTGTTTTGCAAAAGCGACGCCCAATCCTGTCGTCAGAATGTTCTCATCCAGAATCCGATAGGTCGTTTCGTAATCTTTCATATATTGTAAGATCGCCGTCTCATGCGCTGCGATCGCATCTACATATCCTTTGTCCAGGGAAATATACATCAACTCCCGTTCTTCCATGCTGTAAACATTTTCCACCTGTGGAATCCGTGCATCTTTATGACTCAGGAAAATGCTTTCCGGCTTGCCGGTAGACTGCACGGAAATCGTCTTCCCTTCCAGGTCTGACAATTGATAAATATCGCTGTTTTCATTAACTGCAACAACCTGATTACTGACCATGTAAGGTCCCGCCCACTGATATTCCGCAGATCTTCCCTCCATGGAAAAGCATCCCCAGATACAGTCAATTTCGCCTTCTTCCAGCAATGTCTTTTTCATTTCCCAATCTATGTTCTGGAAAACCGCTTCGTATCCCATTCTGCGAAATGCTTCTGTAGCAAGTTCCACATCAATTCCGGCGGCATTGCCATTTTCGTCCAGATAATTGTAAGGGGGATAACTGTCACTGCCGATAATAATCTGCTCCAGATGTTCTTCAGCATGTTCTGACTGCATCTGTTCATGGTTTGTTCCACATCCACAGAACAATGCCACCATGAGACCGACTGCTGCCACTCCTGTCATCGCCTTTTTCAAATACATGTTGTAACCTCTCCTTAATGTATTGTTCGCCTTTGTTTTCCTGTTGAATCTGTATGTTTGAATCCATATGTTACCTGAACAGCTATTTTCCCGGAACAATTATTTTCCAGAATAACTAAATCAGATATTGCCAAAAATCTGTTTATGACTATTTTTACCATCCACTAAAATAATGGTATTCAAGAATCTAAATGATCCGTCTTTTTCTCAGCTTTAATTATTACCTTTATATTTACAAATATAGTTCTCACAAGCACATTGTATCATTTATTTTTTTAGTCTGTCAATTATGTAGAACTATTTTTTATGTTTTAAATTTATATTTCGACAAAATTTGACAAAATATGTGGAAATACAAAAAAAGAAAACACAATCATACGATAAAATGTTTTCTTTGAAAGTGGATTTCAAAATCAAACTCATTTCAAAATTTGATTAAAATTCATATTATCCACTGTTTATAAAAACTTTTTCGTTGTATAATTGCGTTTTCTATTTTACTGCTTTGCCTTTAAAGTATGAATAATTATAACACTATGTCCATGCTACCCATTTTTCCATGGCATAAATTATCAAATATCTTTTTATTATGCAAGATCATTGTCGCAAATATATTTCAACAATCCCTGACATCCTTCCAGTACATCATCATAGGTTTCATCAAAATTTCCCGTATACCACGGATCTGCAATATCGCCTTTTCTGTCCGTAAAGTCCAGCAACAGATGCACTTTCTGATCCGGATCTCCGTAACAGAAACGCTCCATGTTTCGCAGGTTGTACTGCTCCATAGCAACAATATAATCATAATAACGGTAATCCGATCCTGTCATCTGAACCGCATGTTTGCCCGCAACAGAAATACCGTATTGCTTTAATTTTTCTCTGGTACCCCGGTGTACCGGATTGCCGATCTCCTCTCTGCTGGTAGCAGCGGATGCAATCTCAAACTGATCTGAAAGATCTGCTTTCTGTACCAGATCTTTCATAACAAATTCCGCCATGGGGGAACGGCAGATATTGCCGTGGCAGATAAATAGTATTTTGACCATTTTTTAATCTCCTTTAGTGCTAACGGATTTGAGGCGATAATCCTTTATTTTTCAACATTTTTGCACATTTTTATATTTAATTGTTTTTCATTTCTCCTCATAAATGAGGGTATTTCCTCCATAACTTTATGCGTTAGAAAGTGTGTTATATCTTCGATATATAACACACCCTCTTTTTTAGTCTTCGTCGTCTGCTTCTTCGTTAAAATCCGGTTCCGGTTCTTCGTCGTAATCATCATTTAACGATACTACAGCCGGGGCACGGTCAAGGCTATAAAAATTATATTGCTTGCTTTGTGCCATGTTAAAGAACTGTTCTTTGATGTTTCCCGCCTCAAGGTGTGTATATACATTAAGAGTAAATTCAATTGAACTATGTCCCATAATCATTTGAAGCGTTTTCGGACTTAATCCGGCACCGGCGCACATACTACAGAAAGTATGACGGCAAATATGCGGTTTGATAACAGTCATCTGTACTTTATAAGTATTATTATACTTCTGAATGATGTGTTGGAAATAATGCTCCCAGTGCAGGGAATAACAGATACTTTCATTTTTATCAAAGTATAAGAATCCACTTTTTCCATCTACCATAGGTTCTGCTTTGGGCGGGTTTCGTTTTTCTATTATTTTCCGAAAGCATTCCTCTACAT
>OLRJ01002413.1_pt1 | contig 13890 bp, 9 predicted proteins | sample 1672741 | NCBI WGS metagenome assembly OLRJ01 (sample SAMEA3136719, study PRJEB25190) | human gut metagenome | biome: human gut; feature: human-associated habitat; material: faeces | place: Austria | collected 2013
GTCAGTCTCAGCCATACAGACATGGAATATCTCAGAAAGAACTGGGCAGGAAAAAGAGCAGCAGCTCCCGTGCTGGAAAAAAGGTATCGTAAATACTTCCTGTGTTTTTCTTATACAGAAGAAGTGCCGCTTACAAAGGCACCTGTAAAAGAACAGATCATCTGCAGTGTGGATTTAGGGATCAATACGGATGCAGTCTGTACCATCATGCGGCCAGATGGAACTGTCCTGGGAAGAAAATTTATTGATTTTCCCAGTGAAAAAGACCGGATGTACCGTGTGCTGGGACGGATAAGCAGGTTCCAGCGGGAACATGGTTCTGTACAGGTGAAAAGCAGATGGGCTTACGCGAAGCGTCTTAACACAGAACTCGGAAGGAAGGTCGCAGGGGCAGTTACAGGATATGCGGAAGAAAACCACGCGGATGTGATCGTGTTTGAGTATCTGGAAACAAAAGGAAAGATATCTGGGAGAAAGAAACAGAAGCTGCATCTGTGGAGGAAAAGGGATATCCAGAAAAGATGTGAACATCAGGCGCATCGCAGAGGGATGCGGATATCCAGGATCTGTGCGTGGAATACCAGCAGGCTTGCCTGTGATGGATCGGGAACAGTTGTCCGTGATCCAGACAATCACAGTTTATGTACATTCCAGAATGGAAAAAGATATAACTGTGATCTTTCGGCGTCCTATAATATTGGAGCAAGATATTTTATACGGGAACTCTTAAAACCCCTTCCGGCAACGGAAAGGTCTTTGCTGGAGGCAAAAGTCCCTTCAGTAAAGCGTAGGATCTCATGTGTATATGCGGACTTAAGAGAACTATTTTCAGAAATGGAACTCTTAAGAGCAGCATAAACACAGGCAGATATACAGCGGATTACCTGCAGTGTGGGAACCTGCCATATCTGGCATGGAAAAAAGCGCATGACTGCGCATATCCTAAGCTACAGGCGTATCCACCGATATTTAGCCTTGTCGCTTAAAGCGACTGAGGAGCATGTGACTTTAGTCATGTGAGATCCACAAAGCATAGAATCAATGATAAGATAAATCTGTTTTATTGACTCCATATTTTGTACAAAGGAGAGAATGTGTATGAGAAAGAAAAGTAAAAGTGCAGCGATACTGGCTGTGGTCATGGCGATGACACTGGCAGGAAGTTCCGCAGTATATGCTGAGGAGAATTCTTCTGCGAAAACAGCTGAAACGGATGATAATGAAAAGGAAGACACGAGAGCAGCAGAGAATGAACCTGCTCCATGCAATGAAGGCGAACATGAGCTTATAGAAAGCAAAGTTGTTCTACCAACCTGCACAGAAAGAGGTTATACGATCTACAAATGTAAAGTGGATGGCTGCACCTACGAAGAAAAGAGAGATGAGACAGCTGCACTTGGTCATGAACTGAAAGAAGTTTCTATTCAGGAGGCGACAGCAGATAAACCAGGTGTGATCACATATAAATGTCAGAGACAGGGATGCGATTATACAGAACTGGCGGAGATTCCGGTCAAAAATACGAATGCTGTTGATGGCAAAACAGATGATGCAGATACAAAGACAGATGAGAAGCCGGGAACAGATGCTGACAGCAAATCAGAAGATGGCAAAACAGATGCTTCAGAAGAAAATAAGAATTCTAATACAGAAAATGCTTCCGTAGATAAAGACAATACTTCCGGAAAAACAGAACCCGCTGATTCAGATACTTCTGCCGATAGTAAAAATGAAGGTGCAGAGAAAGACCTGCCAGAGGAAGACCTGCCAGAGGAAGATATTGATGAAGAATATGCTTCTTATGCGTCTTCAACTTCTACAGACATTGTAACGGAGTATGATCCGGAAACTGCAGTTGGTACGATTCGTGTTGCAAAGAAAGATTCGGATGATCCGACAGAAACAGAGGAAGTTACCGGTATGACAGTTCCAGCGGGAACGACAGAAATCAAGAAAGATGCCGATGGAAACATCACGGATCTGGCAGTTTCTACAGCTATTGATGAGGTTAAAAACGGATTTTCTCTGACAAGTGAGAATAAGAAACTTCATTCGATTTCTATTAGTGATAAGAAAAATCCGAAAGATCATTGGATCACACTGAGTGCCAAAGAATCTGCCACTGAGCTGGGAATCCGTCTCCGCAATGGAAATAATAAAATTATTATAACACTTACGGAAAATGAGAAACCATTGAACATTATTAAAGTCTCTGATACAGAGAAAGAACTGCTCCTGACAACTTCCACTGCCGGAACCTGTGTGATCAATAAGGCGGTTCAGAATATTTCGGTGGATAAAGATGGGAAATATTCAGATAAGAAAACTCTGGGCAGAAAGAACCAGATCATTCTGAATGATGTAAATGGAAGTGCTCCATATCTGGAACTTGAGTATGTGAAAGACGAGGTTGCAACGACATCTGCATCTGAAAAAGACGAAGATGCTGCAAGAAATTTGGAAACTAAAAATGCCAAAGCAGGAGATTCTGAATCCAAAGGTGCTGAAGCGGAGAAACAGAAAGATCCGGATGAAGAATTATACTGGATTCAGCCATATGGAGAGGAAAACCAGGAACCGATCGTAATCACAGTTTATAAGAAATAAAAGTGTTTTTACAACAGATATGTCTGGATTTTTTATGTGAGTAAAAAAACAGGTCATTATCGTCCAAAACAGGAGATAATGACCTTGTTTTTTTGCATACGATTTTACAGAATGGTTAATTCTGATGCAATAAGCAGATTAATACTTACCAACAACGGTTGCTTTGAGCAGATTTGTGTTGCCAGGATGTCCAAGAGGAACACCAACTGTAAGAACAACGATATCTCCTTCTTTGACATAACCGTGTTCCTCAGCTGCTTCTGTAGCGTGAAGAAGAAGAATCTCCATGCTGTATTCCTCTTTGGTCAGGAGTGGCGTTACACCCCAGATCAGGTTCATCTGACGCCAGGTACGCTCATCCGGAGTACATGCAATGATCTGGCATCCCGGACGATATTTGGAAACCATGCGTGCAGTATTTCCGGAACGAGTAACTGCGATGATCGCTTTTGCGTTCAGGTCGATTGCTGTCATGCAGGTAGCATGAGAAATAGCGGTAGTTACATTTGTAGCATGATCTTTTGAAGAAGTGCTGAACTGTTTATTGTAGTCAACATCAGCTTCTGTACGAACTGCAATTTTAACCATTGTCTTAAGTGCTTCAATTGGGTATTTACCGGCAGCAGTCTCACCGGAAAGCATGATCGCACTTGTTCCCTGATAGATCGCATTGGCAACGTCAGTGGTCTCAGCACGTGTCGGACGCGGATTTTTGATCATGGAATCCAACATCTGAGTAGCTGTGATAACCTGTTTGCCGGCACTGTATACCTTTGCAATGATATCCTTCTGGATAACCGGTACGTCTTCAAGCGGAATTTCAACACCCATATCACCACGGGCGATCATGATACCATCTGCAGCTTCAATGATGCTGTCGATGTTGTCAACACCCTGCTGGTTCTCGATCTTTGCGATGATCTTGATGTCATGTCCGCCGTTTTTCTCAAGGATATCACGGATTTCTTTGACATCGGCAGCAGTTCTGGTAAAGGAAGCTGCAATAAAATCATAGCCTTCTTTAATACCAAACAGGATATCATCGTGATCTTTTGGGCTGATAAACGGCATGTTTACTTCTACACCAGGGAGGTTGACGCCCTTCTTATTACCGAGAACACCACCGTTTACGACTTTACAGATGATGTCCTGACCTTTGATCTTCTTGACTTCAAGTCCGATCAGACCATCATCGATCAGAATGCTGTTGCCTGGTTTGACATCTTTATATAAATCTTTATAGGTAACAGAAACGATTTTTTCGTTTCCTACGATTTCTTCTGTAGTTAAGGTAAATTCCTGACCTTCCTTCAGTGTGACCTTTCCATTTTCAAATTCGCGGATACGAATTTCAGGCCCTTTTGTATCGAGAAGCGCAGCTACCGGTTTATTGAGTCTTGTACGAATTTCTTTTAATTTATCAATACGGCCTTTTTGTTCATCATGTAAACCATGAGAGAAGTTAAAACGTGCTACGTTCATTCCTTCTTTAACGAGTTCTTCCAGAACACCGTCCTTATCAGTAGACGGACCAAGGGTACAGATAATTTTTGTTTTGCGCATTCAAATTCCTCCTACTTTTCCTAAAAAATACACCTTTATTCTAACATATTATTTTCAATGTACAAGTAAAGTTTTTGATAAAATACACGTTAAATTTATAACATTTTTTACATTATTGTGAGAAAAATATATGGGAATCGAAAGTAAAATAAAAGAAGAATAAAAGGAGAATTCCGATGCCTGAAACTATTTATTTAAAGAGTAGCAGACATCGGAATATGTAAAATTTAATTTCGCGAGAATCGCTGTAATTCAGAAACGAGTATGACGATTGATGTACTTAGCTTTATATTTGGAGTATACGATCGTCTGATCCTTGTACAGACCATAGTAACCGGATACGGCATAACTGATAGATACAGCAATCAGGTAATAGGACGCACCACGGAAGCCAAACAGCTCAAATGCGATCAGGATGGAAGTGATCGGGCAGTTGGTAACGCCACAGAAAAGGGCTGCCATTCCGGCGGCTGCACAGATGGATGGGGAAAGACCGATCAGGTGTCCCATGATACATCCGAATGTTGCTCCGATGCAGAAGGAAGGAACAATCTCACCGCCACGGAAACCGGCGCGCATGGTCAGGGCAGTGAGTACGAGCTTCCAGAAAAAGTCCAGCGGGCGAGCCTGACCATTCTCGACAGCAAGCTCGATCAGGTTATTTCCGGCACCCATATAATCAGAGGTGCGCAAAAAGAGTGTGATCACAATAATGATGGCACTGGCTGCGATGATACGGATATATGGATTTTTTAAAAATTTCGCATAAAGTTTGCTGACACCCTGAAGTGCCATACAGAAAATAATACTGATGGCAGCACAGGCAACGGCAACAAGAACCATCTTGAGTCCTGTTTCGATGGTAAGTTCCGGGATATTGACTACATGAAAAGATTCCGGATTGATGCCAAAGCCCGCCGCAAACTTTGAGGCAATAATGGATGCGATCACACATGGAACCAGTGCGGCATAATACATAATGCCAACGCTCACAACCTCCATAGAAAAGACTGCCGCTGCCATCGGTGTTCCGAAAACTGCGGAGAAAGCAGCACTCATACCGCACATGACCATGACATGACGGTCTTCTTCATCGAGGTGAAACCAGCTTCCAAGCTGATTGCCGATGCTTCCGCCGAGCTGAATTGCAGCACCTTCACGACCGGCAGATCCACCGGCAAAGTGAGTCAGGATCGTAGAAACGAAAATCAGCGGAGCAGAACGAAAAGGCACATCATCCTGAGAACGGATCGTTGATAAAACCTGATTGGTTCCGCCATCTTCCTGACCGAATTTCTGATACAGAAAAACAATGATCAGACCGGAAACAGGAAGCAAGAAGAATACCCAGAAATGCTCTGTACGATAGTTGGTTACGAATTTCAGTACTCTGGCAAAAAGGCTGCTGATGAAGCCTACGCTCAGTCCGGTCAGTACTGCCAGAACCAGCCATTTAATAAGATTGGTCATATCATATCGAATGTGATCGATATAATAGTGCAGGTTATGGATTTCTTCTGGTTTTTTTTTATCCTGTGTGTTGTTCATAGCTTCCTTTTATTCCTGTGTAATTCCGGTTACTTCGTATCCGGCATCTTTGATCGTCTGACGGATCTTGTCCTCATCAACCTTTTCCGGTGCTGTGAAAACGGTTGTGTTATTTTCGTGAGAAGATACAACGTCTTCAACGCCGAATGCTTTCTTAATAGCTTCGTTTACATGTGCTTCGCAATGTCCGCACATCATTCCCTCAACATTAACTGTAACTTTTACCATAGTTTTTTGCTCCTTTTCTTTTTTATTATAATCATTTTTTACTTCAATGGAAGTAGCTTGTTTAATTTTTTTGTCCTTTTTTGTGTCGTGGATCTTAAACAGGTTCAGACGAAGGGCATTGGTGACAACGCAGAAGCTGGAAAGACTCATTGCGGCGGCACCGAACATCGGATTCAATGTCCATCCGAAAATCGGGATCCATACACCGGCGGCCAGTGGAATGCCGATCACATTGTAGAAAAATGCCCAGAAAAGATTTTCGTGGATATTTTTCAGGGTTGCACGGCTGAGACGTACTGCAGCAGGAACATCGCTTAAACGACTCTTCATCAGAACGACATCAGCGGCATCGATCGCGATATCAGTTCCGGCACCGATCGCGATTCCGATATCTGCGCGGGTAAGTGCAGGGGCATCGTTGATTCCGTCACCAACCATGGCTACTTTGCCCTGTTCCCTGAGTGAACGGATCACACTTTCTTTGCCATCTGGGAGAACACCTGCGATGACATCATCAACACCGGCTTGTGCACCGATCGCTCTTGCGGTGCGTTCATTATCACCGGTCAGCATGACAACACGGATTCCCATATTCTGGAGTTCTTTGACCGCCTGTGGGCTGTCTTCTTTGATAACATCGGCAACAGCGATAATGCCGACCAGTTTACCGTTCCGGGCAAAAAGCAGGGGCGTTTTTCCTTCTTCTGCAAGTTTTTCTGCCTTCTGGGAAAGGGTGGCAGGAACGTTTACCTGGCTGCTGATGAATTTCATGCTTCCACCGATCAGAGTTTCCTGTTCGAGCACTGCAGAGAGTCCGTTTCCGGGAAGGGCATGGAAATCAGTAACCTCCGGCGCTGTAAGATGTTGTTCTTCTGCATGTTTGAGAATCGCTTTCGCGAGCGGATGTTCACTTTTTTTCTCCAGGGCAAATGCCATGGTGAGGAGTTCCTGCTCGGAGATTCCATCTGCAGGGAGCAGATCAGTAACTTCCGGCTGACCGCTGGTGATCGTGCCGGTCTTGTCCAGGGCAACGATCTGAACTTTGCCGGCCTCTTCAAGAGAAACGGCAGTTTTGAACAGGATACCATTTCTGGCCCCCATTCCATTGCCGACCATGATCGCTACCGGAGTGGCAAGTCCGAGAGCACATGGACAACTGATAACGAGAACGGAGATACCGCGGGCAAGAGCATAGCCAAATTCATGTCCGGTCAGAAGCCAGATGATCGTGGTAACGATTGCAATCGTAATAACTGCCGGAACAAAAATACCGGAAACACGGTCTGCGATCTTGGCAATCGGAGCTTTGGTAGCGGCAGCATCACTTACCATTTTGATGATCTGGGAGAGAGTGGTGTCTTCGCCGACACGGGTTGCTTCGCATTTGATAAATCCGGACTGGTTGACGGTTGCGGCGGAAACAAGATCTCCGGCTGCTTTGTCAACAGGGATACTTTCGCCGGTAAGGGCAGATTCATTGACGGCGCTGGTTCCTTCAACGATCACACCATCGACCGGGATATTTTCACCAGGACGTACGACAAAGATATCACCCTTGTGAACCTGTTCGATCGGAACGGTTACTTCCTGATCGCTTCTAAGAACAATGGCGGTTTTGGGGGCAAGTTTCATGAGGCTCTTAAGAGCATCGGTCGTTTTTCCCTTGGAACGTGCTTCGAGCATTTTTCCAACAGTGATCAGCGTCAGGATCATTGCGGCAGACTCGAAATAAAATTCCATCATGTAGTTCATAACGGCAGCGGAATCACCGTCTACCTGTGCTCTTGTCATGGCAAAAAGTGCGTAGACACTCCATATAAATGAGGCCATGGAGCCGAGTGCAACCAGTGTGTCCATATTGGGGGCACGGTGCCACAGACTCTTAAATCCGCTAATGAAGAATTTCTGGTTGATGACCATGACGATTCCGGCAAGCAGAAGCTGGACAAGTACCATGGCAACGTGGTTATCGTTAAAAAATGCCGGGAGTGGCCAGCCCCACATCATGTGTCCCATGGAGAAGTACATCAGAACGAGTAAAAATCCGATGGAAGCGATCAGGCGGCGTTTGAGAACCGGTGTCTCGTGATCTTCCAGGGCTTCCTCGGCTTCAGACATGGAAACCTGTTCTTTATTTGCACCCTTGAGTGATGCGCCGTAACCTGCCTGCTCTACGGCTGTGATGATGTCATGAGAGGATGCGGTTCCTTCAACTCCCATAGAATTTGTCAGAAGGCTGACCGAGCAGGATGTAACTCCCGGCACTTTGGATACGGCCTTCTCCACACGGGAACTGCAGGCAGCGCAGCTCATCCCGGTGACGTTGTATTGTTCCATTGTATTACCTCCTATTTCATTAGCTTCTGCAGAGTTGCAACCAGCTCATCGATGGTTTCATCTTTACCTTCGCGGATATCACGAGCCACACAGGTACGGATATGATTCGCGAGAAGTTCTTTGTTAAAAGAATTGACGGCGGCATTAACGGCGGCTGACTGAATGAGGATATCGTTGCAGTAAGCATCGTTTTCCAACATTCCTATGATTCCCCGGATCTGCCCTTCGATACGTTTCAGACGGTTGATGAGTTTCTTGCGGTCAGCTTCTGAACGGTCGGTGTGCCTGGTACAGCAGCAGGCAGGAGCGGATGGGGTGGCATTATCATTGCTGCAACAAGATTTTTCCTGAGTAGTTGCTTGTTCCTTTATAATTTCTTCTGTCTTTGTAGAGGAACTGGCATTAAAGTTATTATGATCCATAAGCAAACTTCCTTTCGTTCGAGATTTATTATATCAGATGTGAGATGACTCCCACCTCGCAGCAAGAATGCCGATGGCATTCCTAAATCGCATACCCTACAGGGGTATATTCACTATACTTGTAATATATACCCCATGAGGGTATGTGTCAAGGGAAAATATAAAAAAAGAGGGATATCAGGGAATTATACCCCGATAACCCTCTTGCTGATAAGCAAGGATACCCCGGCGGTCAGCGCTTCCGCAATCCAGAAAGCGTTCCATACACCAACGGCTCCGAAGAAATGACTCAGGACAAATGCTGCCGGAAGGATAATGACCAGGTACCTGCAGAGAGAGACGATCAATGAGGCAGTTCCTCTGCCAAGTCCCTCCAGTGCACCACATGCTGTGACGGATACAGAAGAGATCAGGAAACCTGCACAGATGATTCGGAGTGCTGTTTTGCCTGCGGCAATTGTCTGAGGATTTGTGGTAAACATGCCGATCAGCTGTCCCGGAATTGTCAGGCAGATGATTGTTCCGATCAACATGATCACACCACTCATGCCAAGTGTGACGAAGTAGATTTTTTTTACACGTTTATGTTCACCGGCACCATAGTTGTATCCGATGACCGGGCGCATGCCCTGTACAATCCCGCTTGCCGGAAGATACAGGAAAGTCTGCAGTTTGTAGTAAATTCCCAGAATCACCACATAACTCTGGGAATAGGCTGCCAGAAGTCCATTCAGTGCAGAAACCAGGACAGAAGGAAGTGCAAGATTCAGTGCTCCCGGGATACCGACAGAGTATAATCTTGCTGCCAGAGCCATGTCCGGATGGAGATGTCTGCGGCTGAGTTTTACCTGGATTGGCTGCATTTTGTAAATGATCAGATAGAAAACAAGATTGAATACCTGACCAAGTCCGGTTGCCAGTGCAGCGCCTTCAATACCCAGTGCCGGGAACGGACCAAGGCCAAAGATCAGCAGCGGATCAAGAATGATATTGGAAACACAGCCGACCAGAAGCCCGATCATCGTAATCTTCATTTTGCCAACGCCCTGGAAGATCTTTTCGTAAGCAAGGTTAAGCGTATTTATCGTAGCAAACAGAAAAACAATTGTAGAATAACGGATTCCAAGGTCAATGACATCTGCATCACCAGTAAAAAGTGCCAGAAATCCAGGCATCACAAGGATACAACCGATTGTCAGAATTACACCATGCAGACCGGACAATGCAAGCCCGTGTGTGGCTGCTTTGCTGGCAGTTTCTCTGTTTCCGGCACCAAGACAGATGGCAATCTGTGAACTGATACCAATTCCAAAACCAATCGCAATCGCATTGGCGAAGTTTTGGACAGGAAAAACAAGCGACAGCGCGGTCATGGCATTTTCACTGATCTGTGCGACAAAGAAACTGTCCACGATATTGTACAGAGAATTTACGAGCATCGAAATGACCATTGGCAGGGCCATGGACATGATCAGCGGAAAGACCGGCTTTTCTTTCATAAATGTGTCGTTCATAGAAACTCCTTTCAAATAAAAACATCTGCAAGTGCCGGTATTTCTGAAAAATCTGTATCGGCGGAGCAGACATAAAAAAACGCCGCACAACTACCGCAATGGGTAATTGTGTGGCGAAAAATGGTTGGACCAGAAAAATCCACACTATGTTTTGGAAATTAAAATGGTTGTAAACATGAAAGAACAGAATCGTTGTTTACAGACACAGATTGTAGCATATAAATAAGAAGAACGTCAATAAGAAGATTGTACAAAAAGGAGATATCCGACCTCATTTGGATGGTCAGGTATCTCCCTCCGGGAAATATCCAGATCATCGGCATTGGCCATATATGTCTGTGTATACAGAACGACCGTGTCACCTTCAAGTAAAGTCAGATTTCCGCTTGGGATGATTATTTTCTTATTGCGTTTGACCAGAACAATGATGGAATGCCGGGAAATATCCAGATCACGGATCTTCTGATTTGTCCATGGATTTCGCTGCTGGAGGGTGATCTCTTTTAATTTGATATGATCTTTGTCCTGGAAGGATTCCGCGCCAATGATCATGACATCGCCGGCTTTCAGAACAGTATCTCCTTTGGGGACAAGTATACGGTGATCGCGTTGAATGACTGCGATGATGATCCTCTGTGGCAGATGCAGATCCGCGATGCGGTGATCTGTCCAGTCATCATGTTTGTCCAGTTGAATCCGGATAAAATGCACATCTTCTTCCTGTCCGTATTCTCCGATTCGTTTCAGCCTTGAATACTGATCAACAAATCCGGCAGAAATAATACCGGTGGGGATGGCAACCATACCAACACCAAGAAATGCAATAAAAATTCCGAAAATTTTTCCCATTGTGGTGACCGGATAAATATCACCATATCCTACAGTCAACAGAGTGGAGGCTGCCCACCAGATGCCGGAAAATGCATTGGTAAATACTTCCGGCTGGGCTTTATTTTCCAGACTGTACATACACAGACTGGAAGAAATCATCAGTATCAGTATGATAAAAACTGATGACATCAACTGTTGCTTTTTGCTGACAATAACTTCGGTAATCACATTCAATGAATCATAATAGGCATTGATCCGGAACAGCCGGAATATACGAATGATCCGAAGCATACGGAACGCTACTGCTCCTGACGGGAAGAAAAATGGCAGATAATATGGAATAAACGACAGCATATCCACAATCCCCGAAAAGGACAGCAGATATTTTCTCACTGCCCCCAGCTCTGACTCATTTGGATACAGGCACTTCGCCGTAATCACACGCATCAGAAAATCCACTGCAAAAAATGCGACCGTCAGGCGTTCTATCGTAAGAAGGAGACTTCCATATTTCAGTGCCCAGTTGTCAAACGTATACAGGATGCTGACTGTCAGATTTAATATGATCGTAAAAGTGTTAAGCACATCATAGCCCCAGCAGGCAGCATCATAATTGCAGCCAATTTCAATTAATTCATAAAGACGCCTGCGACGCTTCTCCCATTCTGGTTTCAAAGAGATTCCTCCTTGCGAAAATATTAATTTCATTTTACAGGAATGTACCGTAAGCGTCAACGCTGGTACTTGCATTATTCCCAAATTTTGTTATACTGTTAGCAGGGTCAGTTTTCGACCCTTTTCTTATATTCGTAATAACAAAAGGGGGTTTTTTATGAGTAACTTTTTTAATATGGACAATTCGCTCTGGCGCTTTCTGGGAAGGCTGGCAGATGTGATGATTCTGAACATTGTGTTTCTGATTACCTGTCTCCCGGTTGTGACGATCGGAGCCGCATGGACTTCTCTCAGTTATGTCACTTTGAAGATGTCACGGGATGAGGAATCTTATATTGTGAAGAGCTATTTTAAGGCTTTCCGACAGAACTTCCGACAGGCTACCGCCATCTGGGGAATTGCTCTTGCAGCTATGTTTATCTTCTATATGGACTTCCATATTGTGAAAAATATGAACCAGTCCATGGCACAGATGATGTTCATCCTGCTTTCAGCAATTGCCCTGCTGTTTGCCCTGACACTGCTGTATGTATTCCCGGTACTTGCCAAATTTGACAATACCGTAATGAATACCATTAAAAATGCTTTCTTTATGGCCATCGGCAACCTGCCGCGTACTCTGCTGATGGTTGCAGTCATCGTCGGTTCTGTTGTACTGACCTTCCTGTCACAGCAGACCATTGCCATCGGACTGTTAGTATGGATCATGTGCGGATTTGCACTGATTGCCTTCCTCAATGCACATATCCTGGTGAAAGTATTTGACCGCTATATACCAGACGAGGAAGAAACAGAGAATGATTCCGCATCCAGTATCGATACCTCTGTGTTCCAGAACCTGCATCCGGCTGAAACAAATGAAGATGATGATTCTTCTCTGTAAACCAAAGATAAAACGGCTGCCTGACAGATGATTCTTTCACCTGCCGGGCAGCCCATTTTATGATCTCATATATTCTAACCAGTGGAAGATATCCTGATAAACATCTTCTCTGTCTACTTCATTCAGTATCTCATGCCGGTCCTGTGGATAGAGCTTCAGGGTCACATCCTTCATTCCCAACTCTCTGAACTGTTCATATACTTTCTTTACGCTTTCTCCCGCATTTCCCACCGGATCATCTTCTCCCGCCACCAGGAATATCGGAAGATTCTTTGGCATTTTCGCCAATATTTCTTCATCACTCAGCATATGGATGCTGTAGAAAAGATTATAATATCCATTTAACGTAAACCGATAGGTACACAGTGGATCTTTTACATAAGCAGCCACATTTTCTTCATTCCGGCTGAGCCACTGTCTGCCTTTTAAGGGACCAAACTTACGATTGTATCCCCCAAATGCCATGGCATCCACCAGAATACTGCGATAATGCCATCCGGTAAATAATGCCATCGTCCTACACAGTGCCATTCCAAAGGCTGTAGCAATCCGTGGCTGATGTCCGGTTCCCATAATGATGGCTCCTGCCAGTCCCTTTCCGTGAAGGCAGAGATACTGACGCACCAGGAAAGATCCCATACTGTGTCCCAAAATAAAATATGGTACATCCGGGAAGCGTTTCTCTGTCATCAGACGCAGACGGTGAATGTCCCGCAGCACCACTTTATTGCCTTCTTTTTCTGCAAAATAACCCAGCCAGGAATCATCCTGTACAGACTTTCCGTGTCCCAGATGATCGTTCCCCACCACTGCATAGCCCTGTTTCGCCAAAAACGCAGCAAATTCATCATAGCGGTTTATGTACTCTACCATTCCATGGGAAATCTGAAGTACAGCCACCGGCTTTTCCTCTGGCTCCCAGCAGATCGCATGAATCTGTGTCTTTCCATCGTGGGACGGATAGGTAAATTCGATCTTCTTCATTGCAACACCCCCATTTTAAAAATGCCTCTGCTGGAATTGCAGAGGCTGTGTTTGATTGTTATTTTTCTGCCAGTATATCTGCTAATTTTGCAAACTGCTGCAATGTCAGTGCTTCCCCCCGGATGCTGGCTGACACGCCTAAGGCTTCTATTGCCTGAGCAATCTGTTCCTTGGTGTAGTGCAGATCCGGTGCGTTATTTAATCCATTTGCCAGTGTCTTTCTTCGCTGGTTAAAAGATGCCCGGATCAGGCGGAACATCAGCTGTTCATTTTCAGTTGCCACAGGTGGCTCACTGTA
>OLRJ01002427.1_pt1 | contig 13837 bp, 10 predicted proteins | sample 1672741 | NCBI WGS metagenome assembly OLRJ01 (sample SAMEA3136719, study PRJEB25190) | human gut metagenome | biome: human gut; feature: human-associated habitat; material: faeces | place: Austria | collected 2013
TCCTTTTCTATTCACACCTCGCCTCACAGCACAGTGTCATTTTTTCATTTTCTCTGCTAGCTATAAGAATTACTCTACAACAGCTAAGATCTCGATCTCAACGAGAACAGCCTCGATTCCGTGACCTCGCCGCGCACCATCCTGCCCGCCTCGGTGGCGTTGTCGAGCACCATCGCCGCCGGGGCGCGGCCCCAGCGGCGGAAGATCTCGAGCAGCCCGGCGCACAGGCACTCCGACCTCTGCGACATGAGGGCGACGCACTGCCGGTCGTTCGAGTGCGGAAGCGTCGCGACCAGCAGCTTGAGGTCGAGGGTCCTCCCGCCGACCGCGGCGCGGAAGTTCCCGAAATCGACCTGGCAGGTGCCGGGCGCCCACTCGAGCTCGAGGTACCCCTCTCCGCCCGCCGCCGCCCGGGCGAGCCTGAGCTCGCGGACGAACCTCTGCACGGTGGAGTAAGAGCCGCCGTAGCCGCGCTCGGCGACGAGCCTGTCGTAGATCCGCCTGGCGGTGTGGCGCTGCTTCCTCGGGGCCCCGAGGTCGGCCTCGAGAACGCCCGCGATCCATTCCTCGTTGCCCTCGAGCGCGGGCCTGCCCCTCCTCCGGGGCATCGGCGCGGCGGGCGACATGTCCTCCATGTCGGCGTACTTCGCCACGGTGTTCCGGCTCACGTGGAGCATTCGGGCGATCTCGGACCTCGAGCGCCCGGCGGCATCCATCGACCGTATATCATTCACTGTGTCCAGGGGCACGGTCATCTCCTCCATCCTTCCCGGGCGGGCTCGCCAAAGTAACCGCCCGGGGAAACCATACGGCGAGGGCCGCGCCCCCGGTCCCCGGGGCGCGGCCCTCTTGCTTAAACTGCTCAATTTTTCGTGCTCACGGTGCTCATTTCCCAGTGATCACTCGGGCCACTTCTTGGTGAACACCAACACCAGCCTGTCGGCCAGCCTCCCGAAGCCGATGGTGCCCTCGTCGGTGGTCGGCATGTCCGCGGGGGACATCGCGGGCGCCTCGTGCGCCACAGTGTCCACGTGGCCATCTCTTATCGTCTCAGCGTGGTGGCTGAAGATTCTAGGCGGCGGCCGCATTCCTTTTCCGAGGTGCTGACACCAACGTTTGGCACACAACCACGAGATGAGTGCCTCTATTTCGGCGTCCTTGGCCTTCAGCTGCGCGGCGTAGTTGGTGCCGTCGTCCCCGCTCACCTGGTCCTTCTGGGGCGCCTGCTGGCCCTGCTTCTGCTGCATGCCGACGCCCTGCTCCTGCCCGCCCCGGTCCTGCGCCTGCTGCACGCCACTTGACTCACCCTCCATTGCGACCGCCTTTTCGCGTCGTGTGGGCAAAGAAAAATGCCCGCACCCTCTAGGTATGGGCATTGTCCGGGCGTGTCACAAAGGAAGGACGACTCTGATGCGGTGGCGTGCTATGAAGCCCGCCGTACGACGACGCAGGAATCGAGAAGCTTATGTAGATAGGAGATCAGGTTGAGGACGTCGACGGCATCCTCCTCGTTGACATCCCAATGGATTCTCAGCTCATGTGCCGTCGGGTTTCGCACCAGGTGCATCACGCCGTTGAGGAGCTCTTTAAGCCCGTTCTGCTGATTGCGTTCCGACTCGGTCTGCAGGGCACTCAGGGCAAGGTACGGGTCATTCAAGCTGAACGCCTTTTCAAACAGTCTCGTCCCATCGAGGCTAAGCCCACTCATCGTTCTCACCCGCTCGCAAAGGCTCTTCGCCGCCTCGTGCACGGCATGGTAGTAGTCCTCGGTGAGGAGCTCCCGACGGCAGCACTTGAGCACCTCAGTGTGGGCCCCATAGCCGATCAGCTTGTTTCTGAGTTCCTTTGTCCTACGTTCGACTTCGCTCAGGTTGGTCGCGGCTTTCACTAGGTGAAACTTGCCGCTGTCCAGAATCTCCACGCCAACGAGCATGAGCGTTCGGTTCACCTCGGACATCATCCAGTGGTAGCGCTCGGGCTGTTCCAGCCCCCTCGCAGGCTCGAAGCAGTGGCTTATGAGGCTGTATACGATGTTGGTCGATTTGGTGGCGTTGACCCGCTGTACAAGGGCGCAGTCCAATCGCCTCCATTTGGTCATGCTGCCGCCGGGGTCGGGAAGGCGAAGCTCAGCTAGCAAGCCGCCTATCTCCGAGCCGGTCAGGCCCGACCCGGTGTCACCTATGACCTTGCATATCTGCATTATTTGGGCGTTGGATAAAGTTGGCAGCTGCGACATGAACGTTCCTACTTTTGATAAGACGGGGACAGAGCTAATGGGCTTTGGGTATCGCCCTATGTGGTGGGCGATTCTTTGGGCTTGGCATCGAGAAGCCCGTTGACGACTTCTTGAATGAAATCTAGAAGCTTAAGCAGGTCAGCGTTCCTCACGATGACGCGTTGTCCAACGGCGTAGAGGGTATCCCCAGTCTTTCTTAGGTATTGCTCGTCAACAATGCCATTGCTATGCGTTATGAGGTGCCGCCTGTTGAACATGAGGTTCATGAAGTCGAGCCCGTCATCGCCGATGCGGTGCTCGTATCTGAATCCCGTCAGCTCGTCAAACAGATCATCGCCGTCACGGAGCCTTTGGAAGACACCACGTTTTGCGTTGGTGCCTCCCAGCTCGGTATACCTGGCCTTGCAGAATGACTCGAAGGTGCCGACGATTGAGCCGAGCGTGTCCTCCCGGATCGATTCGACCTGCTTCTCCGCCTCTTCGGATGAGAAGTCCTGCTTGAATATGTCGTGCACCTTTTGCAGGTCGTCTATACGGCGTTGATACGATGTCAGGGAGTCCTGGATCGCGTTCATCGAGAGGTCCTTGCCACAGCAGGGGCAAAAGTAGGCATTGCCTATTATGCTGAACCTTGTGCCGCACTCATCACAGGTGATCTCTGTTTCCCATGCATCGGTCTGGGATATGGGGAGGTTAGCATACAGGGGCCTACTTGATGGCTTGTAACTGATTCGCACGTACTTGTTCCGTCGGGCCTGTCGCTCCAGCTGTCTGAAAGTCGAGTCGAGTTCATCGCGGACTAGGCCGAGGGCGAAGCTCTTGATGTTGGCGTTTAGGACGGCGAGCTGTCCTTGCGTCCACCACTTGTCATGAGGAGCCACGAGTCCGCACCTAGGGCAGCGCATGTGATGGCCGACCACCTTGTCCTCCCAGTCGTGGAGGTCGATTTTGAAGGTGAAGAGGCAGTTTTCGTTCGGACATTCGCGATCGATGAAGCCGTTTTCGTCAGACTCTATCTGTATGGGCATCTGATAGGAATCGTTCATGTTATGGAGTGGTCCCCTTCTAGTCTGCTTGTCCATCGATCTCTCTCAGCCTTATGAGCCACCTCCTGACGGCGCCGGACTCGAAGAACCCGAGCAGCGCCCCCTCACAGAAGCGGTTGGCCCGAAGCGAGGCGACGAGGAGTGCCATGACGGTCTGCCCGTCGAGTTTCGAGGCGTCGGCGTCCTCCATGGACTCCGTCGACCACTCGATGTCGCTGCGGGCGAGGATGTCGTTGTAGTGAGCCAGGTCATATTCGGGGTGCCCGTCCACGAAGGTGTAGACGCAGCGGTCGAAGTCCCACATCGCCGGGCCGAAGCTCACATAGGGGAAGTGGATCGGGTCGTTCGCCGTCCCCTTGTGCTTGCGGTCCACGACCCATGTTCCGTACTCGTAGGTGGAGTCGAGCTCTGGTATGAGCTCGGTAAGGCTCTCGTACATGCTCCTCCTCGGGAAGTGCGCCTGCGCTATAGAGTTGAGCCGTGAGCGGACGTCCTCGAAGGGCTGGCTGAGGTTGACTCACGGCTCCGAGCAGAAGCGCCATCACCGCCTGGCCGTTGAGTTCCGATACATCTGCCCCAGACATTGCTTGGCTGCTCCACTCGAGTCCGTTGCGTTCAAGTATGTCGTGGTAATGCGCGAGCTCGTACTCGGGGTGCTCGTCGACGAAGTCGTAGATTGCCTGTTCAACGTCAGCAACCGTCGTTCCGTAATTCACGTAGGGCATCTTGATTGGGTCGTTCATGGTGCCCTTGCTCTCTCGGTCTACAACCCAGTTGCCGAATCCCTCGGCATTCTCAATCGCAGGCAGATGTTTTGTCAGGCTCTCAAACATAAGCCGCCTCTTTTGAGAAATGAGTTTCAGCAATACCGTCGAGCTGCGAACGTATTGTCTCGAAGGGCTGGTTCAGGTCCAATGTCCTCACACTTATCTGGTTACCGCTCATCTGATACACACCATCAGGCTGCACGTCTTCGTCGGTCTTGGTGTAGAGCAACATGCCCGACACGCTATGCTGCTCGTGAGTGCTGGCGAGCTCCGCTTCCTTGTTCTTCACGTAGGTGAAGATCTGGTACAGGTTGCCGGAGTGGACGCTTTGCTTGTCGAACTGCTGTTGCGTCGTGTGACTGTAGTACTTCGCGTCGATGATGAGGACGGTCCTGCCCCGCGTGAGCGTTATGTCGGTGTGCATGGCGGGGAGCATATCGCCGAAGCCGTCGTCGAGCGCCCAGCTGATGTACGGCGCCCCCGCGGAAAGTTCTGGGTGCTCACGTCTGTAGTACTCGAGGATGAACTTCTCGTACAGGTGGCTCATTCGCCGCTCGTCGAGGAAGTCCATCATGCGGAGGCTCCCGCTCTCCCGCGTCTGGAGAAGGCCCTTCACGACCAGCCAGCACACGTTCATGAGCATGCGATAAGTCTGGTTGTTCCGGTCGAAGCGCATGTGCCAGTCTTCGCCCGAAAGGTTCACGTCTTCCACGTCCGCGAAGTACGGAAGCAGCCGTCTAAGTGCCTTCTTGCGCGCCTTGTCGATGTCCGAGCGAATCAAGAGCATGATCGTCGCCTTGAGGATGCGGTTCATGCGCGTGTCCGTGCTGAACTCGTCGTAGCTGCAAATCAGCTGCCTGCGCAGGATCGAGCGCGTCTTCAAAGACTCGGACAGCTCAATCTTGCCCCTCGGTGAGGAGAGCATATCCTTGCGGTCGACGTACTCTCGGCCAAGACCGCGCTTGAGCTGCAGGCTCACGCCCCGTGACAGTATCTCGGCGAGGAGGTCGGCGGTGTTGTCGAACTCCTCGGCTGTGATGTCGCGGTAGCCCTGCCCTTGTAGCGTCTGGAACGCATAGGCGAGCATGTGGTAGATGTTCTGTATCCGGATCAACGGATCGACCTGCGCAACTTGCCGGCCCACTCGTCGACCTTGGTGAGCTCGTCGAACCAGTACTCGCGCAACATCGGCACGAGCTCGTAGTTGACGATTGCCGAGAGCTTATCGTCCGTCACATCGTCCGGGGACATGCGGCAGAAGTAGCTATGGCCGATGCAGAAGCCGTCTCCCAGCGATTCGTCGGACGCGATCGCCTCGTTCAGCTTCACGACGCAGGAGATGAGCCTATCGAATTTCTCGCTGGCAAGTCCCTCCTGATAGGCGATGAAGCTCTCTGTGTCGAAGGCAGGACGGAGGTCGAAGAACGCGAAGCGGCGGCGCAGGGCGTAGTCGAGCATGGCGAGCGAGCGGTCCGCTGTGTTCATCATGCCAATGAGGTATACGTTGCTCGGGACGTAGAACAGCTCGTGCGAGTAGAGGAGCTGCAGCGTGTTCCTGGGCCCGCGCTTGTCGTTCTCGATGAGCATGAACAGCTCGCCGAAGATCTTCGAGAGGTTGCCACGGTTGATTTCGTCGATGATGAAGAAGTAGTCGTTGTCAGAATCGTCCTTCGCATTCTTGCAGAAGTTGTAGAACGCGCCCTTCTCGAGGTCGAAGCCCTGCGCGTTCGGGCGGAACCCCTCTATGAAGTCCTCGTAGCTGTAGCTCTGGTGGAACTGCACCATCATCACACGTTCGGCGTCCTTCACGCCCATCATGGAGTAGGCCAGGCGCTTTGCGGCGAAGGTCTTGCCCACGCCTGGGGCACCCTGCAGGATGATGTTCTTCTTCGCGCGCAGGACGTTGACGAGGGTCCTGTAGTGCTCGCCGTCCATGTAGACCTCCGAGAGGAAGTCCTCGGACGTGTACGCTGGGTATTCAACCTCCTCCGTGTCTTCCTCGACTTCGCCGCCCTCGTCCTCGAAGAACGAGTTGAGCTTCTCAACGAGGTCGGGATAGGTGGTGATGTCCGTCAGGGTCTTCACGGCGAGGAGGTCTTCCGTGTGCCACTCTCCTCTGTTCGTCCAGCGTACCCTGCGGATGTTCGGATAGGAGTCGCCATTTTCGTCGAATTGGTAATCCCCCTCAACGATGCCGCGACCAATAATCACGCTGCGGCCCCGCTTAGCAAAGACAACGTCGCCCGGCTTGATCTCGCGCGAGAACTGCCAGAGCGCGAGCGCGGAGTTCTTCTGCGAGTACTTGCTACTGTACAGGGTACGCAGGTTCTTGCGGATGTCTTCCTTGCTGGCGTAATTCTCGACGTTGCCGAGCTTGCTCCAGCCAACGCCCATTACGCCACGCGCGTAGAAGTCATCCCACCTCGCGGCACCGTCTCCCGGGGAGTAGGTCCAGTAATGTGTGGTCTTGACCCCCTCGTCTCCAAGGGAATTTTCTTCCGCCTTCTCGGCTGCAGCCTTCTCGGCGACCTTCCTCTCACGGTTGACACGCTCAGACTCCACGAAGGCGGCAGCCGTCAGCGAGGGAAAGTCTGCATACGGGCACTCTTCGCTTCCGAGCTCCGACTTGATGGTGTCGCAAATGTCGAGGTAGCGATCCCCGTCATGAACTGGCGAGTCCTTCTCCTTCGGCACTATGCCGGCGATGGCAGTGCCAGCCTTTGCGACGTCGGCCATGAACCAGCGGTTGCGCGAGTCCAGGCTGATGAAGTTGTAGGGCCTCGCCCAGTAGAGGCCCATGGTGAGCTTCCAGCCAAGTGTGAACTGGATGACGGTGGTATCGAATGCCTCGACGAAGGCCTTCCGGGTTTCCTCGTTGTCGTCGGCGGCCAGTGCAAGTTCGGCCTCGAACACGTGCCAGAGGTTATCGATGTCGTGCTCGCCGCGATGTTCGTCGTTGGCGAAGGCATAGAAGGTCGCGTTGAGGTTGTTGAGCACGGGGATGCCCTCGAAATCCGTGGGCTTATCTGCCCCAATGTCGAACACCTCGGCGATGCCGGCGATGATCTTTTGCCGGTTTGCGTCTGTGATGCCCTTGTTGAAGAGGCCGAAGACGGTGAACGGATCGATGTCTTGGAGCTCATCTGCCTCAAGCTTAGGGAGACTCATCCCGATCGATTCATAGACAGTTGCTAGCTTGTTTATCAGATCGTCGCGCCTATCTCGATAGGTCAGCAGCTTGTCAGATAACTCTTCATAAAAGCTAATCCAAGTAAATTTTGTGCCGGTCATTATAGTCACTGCCTATCTTGTGCCTCTGTCGAGGCGCCTTGCTTGCAATGTTTTCCATATGCGTCAACATGCGCGACAGGTATCTTCATCGAATCTAAGTACATCAACGAGCATCTTTGCATCAATGTAATCCAACGCTTCGTCGATATCGCGCCCATTTTCTTACTACTCCGTCAATTACGCTGATAACGTTTCTTTTCGGCGAGGATTGTGCAGATGCGATCTCACACAAGGCTATTTGGTTTGAGCAAAGAAGTGATAAGCGGGCGATTGAATAGCTCCATCCGCTTTGGTAATAACAAAAAGCAGCGTGTCGCGCTCCTGCGACACCGGGAGAGGAGAGCCCTATGAACATCGTTGTATTGAGTGGTAGCCCGCGCAAGGGCGCCAACACTGACACCATGGTCGACACGTTTGCTGAGACTGCGCGCGAGGGTGGTCACACGGTCGAAGTCGTGCGCGTTGCCGGCAAGAAGATCGCCGGTTGCCTGGGGTGCCAGTACTGCTTCGGGCACGAGGGCGCTTGCGTGCAGAAGGACGATATGGCCGGCGTGATTGAGTCGCTCAAGAACGCCGACATGGTCGTGTTCGCTTCGCCCATCTACTGGTTCGATATCACCGCGCAGGAGAAGGCCGTCATCGACCGTCTGTACGCCTTCGGCGCTACGGGTTTCCCGTTTACCAAGACTGCCCTTTTGCTCGACAGCCACAGCGAGGGCGTCTATGACGCGGCGATTGCTATGTACAAGGCTACCTGCGCGTATTGCAAGTGGGAGGATCAGGGCATCGTCACCATCAGCGGCATGACCGAGCGTGACAGTATGGCATCGTCACCCAAGCTCGAAGAGGTGCGTGAGCTCGCTCGCGAGCTCGCTTAACTTTGCGTTGCTGAATATCTGTCGAGTATATAAGACGGATTATCATATAATCTGTCGAGTATAAAAGATGGATTGGGGAATGATGAATAGGGAGATTCTGAAAAGCGTCATCTTCGACCAGCATGAGATTATTCGCAACGCAGATATCGTCCATCGTCGATATTTCCTTGATGCCCAGGCCAACTATGTCGTAACCGGTTTGCGCCGTGCTGGAAAGTCGACGCTCCTCTATGGTCTTGTTCAAGACCTGGTCGCGCGGGGTGTCGATTGGCGCCGGATCATCTACATCAATTTCGAGGACGAGCGACTCGCCGAGTTCACTTTGTCGGACTTCAACGACATTCTCGTGGTCCAAAGTGAGCTGAGCGACGAGGAGGGCTTTTTCTTTCTTGACGAGGTCCAAAACATCGATGGTTGGGAAAAATTCGCACGTCGTTTGGCTGATTCTGGTCGTCGAGCATACATAACGGGAAGCAATGCAAAGATGCTGGGCGCGCAAATCGAGACGACGCTTGGTGGCCGCTACCTGACGAGGTATGTGACACCTTATCGATTCGACGAGTTTCTCGATGCCACCGGAAAACAATACGACGAGGCGGCCGTGTACTCGACGTCTGGTAAGGGTGCGATTTCGGCAGCCTTTGAGTCGTTTTATGTTGACGGGGGCTTTCCCGAGTCGCTTCGCTATGGCATGCCGCGAGAGTATGTGGAGAGCGTTTATCAAAAGGTGCTTCTGGGTGACATCGTTGCTCGAAACAACGTGCGTAACCCGCAGGCGATGAGGGTGTTGATGAAGAAAGTCGCGGAGACGGTTCATAATGAGGCGTCGAGCACGATGTTCTACGGCATGTTGAAGGGCGTCGGATACAAGGTCAGCAAGGACTCGGTGATCAACTACCTTGCCATGGCCCAGGAAGCCTATCTCATCTTTCCCGTTCGCAATGCTGTTGCCAAGTTTATCGAGCGTGAGGGAAACCCAAAGTACTATTTCACAGACAACGGGCTGCTCAACCTGTTTCTTTCTAAAAAGGAGCCGGTTCTTCTGGAAAATGAGGTCGCGGTCGCGATGCTCGATAGGTATGGTGACGAGCTCTGCTATCTCAAATCGCCAAAGAACGGCATCGACGTTGATTTTTATGTGCCCGATGAGGGGCTTGCCGTTCAAGTTACCTATTCGCTTTCGGAAAGTGCTAATCCACGCGAAGTGGGTAATTTGATAAAGCTTGCGCGGGTTGACCAAAATGTCCGTCGTTTGCTTATCGTCACAAAAGAAGAGGACGGATCCATCGAAAAGGATGGTCTGAAAATAGAAGTGATTCCGGCTTGGAGGTTTTTGCTTGAGCTTGCAAGCAGATAATTCGAACCGTATGCAAGGGCCCCGGAGTGCGGTTAATCGTGCTCCGGGGCCATCGTTTAAGGATTTGTGGCGGTTCGACTTCCGCGGTTTCAGCCGGTTGCCTTAGTCGAACAGGCTCGGCATGTCGTTTTCCTTCATGAGGGCGCCGGCGGAGGGGAGGCTCTGCGCGGTGAACCTGTCCACCCAGGCGCCGTTGCCCAGGATGTCCTCGATCGCGCCCACCGTGGTGACGATGCGGTTCTTCTTTGCGGTGAAGGCCTGGACGCCCTGGGTGTTGGTGGTCGTCTTGGTCTTGAGCAGCGACGTGCTGAAGTTCATCAGGCGGAAGTCGTTCGAGACGAGCGCGAGGTCGCGGTCCTCCTTGAGCACCTGGGCATAGAGCAGCTTGCTGCCGCCGTAGATGGCGTTCTTGAGGCGCTTGCGGTTGGTCTTGGTCACATAACCGGCGAGCGCCACACGGACGACGCGGCCGTTCTCGAAGACGAACAGCACGTCGGCCTTGTAGTCCTCGGGGTCGATCACCCAGATCACGTTCTCGTCGGGATCCATCTCGAGGTCGGTCGGCAAATATGAGCCGAGCTGTGCGGACTTCGTGTCCTCGAACGACGCGACCTTGCACTTGTACACCTGGCTTTTGTCGGTGAACACCAGCAGCTCGTGCGTGTTGGAAGAAGGGAACTCGATGAAGGGCTTGTCGCCGTCCTTGTACTTGAGCGCGGCGCCCGTCTTGAGCACGCGGTCCGTCATCTTCTTGAGGTAGCCCTCGCGCGAGAGCATGATGGTGACCGGGTACTCCTCGACCTCGGGCTCCAGACTCACCTCGATGACGTCTGACGGGTCAATCTTGCCCGTGCGGCGAGGCATCACGTACTTCTTGTTGACCTCCGCCAGCTCGTTGCTGATTACCTTCTTGATATTGTCCTCGCTGGAAAGAATATCCTCGAGCTTAGCGATCTCGTCCTCGAGCTTCGCGATGTCCTTGGTGCGGTTGAGGATGTACTCCTCGTTGATGTTGCGGAGCTTGAGCTCGGCGACGAACTCCGCCTGGGTCTCGTCGATGTCGAAGCCGCGCATGAGGTTGGGCACGACTTCCGCCTCGAGCTTGGTGTTGCGGATGATGGCGATGGCCTTGTCGATGTCGAGCAGGATCGCCTCGAGGCCGTGCAGCAGGTGCAGGCGCTCGGACTTCTTGCCCAAATCAAAGCTCACGCGACGGCGCGTGGACTGTATGCGCCACTCGACCCACTCGTGCAGGATCTGGCGAACGCCCATGACGCGGGGATAGCCGTCGACCAGCACGTTGAAGTTGCACGAGAACGAGTCCTGCAGCGTGGTCGAGCGGTACAGCTTGGCCATGAGCTCGTCGGGATCGACGCCGCGCTTCAGGTCGATGGCGATGCGCAGGCCCGAGAGGTCGGTCTCGTCGCGGATGTCGGCGATCTCGCGCACCTTGCCCTCTTTGGAGAGCTTGACGATACGCTCGATGATAACGTCGGTCTTTGTGGTGTAGGGGATCTCGTAGACCTCGATGATGCGTTCCTCGGGGATCCAGCGCCAGCGGGAGCGGATCTGGAAGCTGCCGAGGCCCGTCTCGATGATGCGCTCCATCTCCTCGCGGCGGTAGATGATCTCGCCGCCGGTGGAGAAGTCGGGCATGGGCATGTACTCGAGCAGGTCGCACTCGGGGTCCTCGAGGTAGTGCATGGTGGCGGTACAGACCTCGTTGAGGTTGAAGCCGCAGATGTCGGACGCCATGGCGACACCGATGCCCTTGTTGGCGGACACCAGGATGTTGGGGAACGTGGTGGGCAGCAAGCGCGGCTCCTTCATGGCGCCGTCGTAGCTGTCGACGAAGTCCACCGGGTCCTTGTCGATGTCCTTGAAGATCTCGGCGCAGATGGGGGAGAGCTTGGCCTCGGTGTATCGGGAGGCGGCGTAGCTCAGGTCTCCCGAGTAGTACTTGCCGAAGTTGCCCTTGGACTCGACGAAGGGCGCCAGCAGCGCCTCGTTGCCGGTGGCAAGACGAACCATCGTCTCGTAGATCGCGGCGTCGCCGTGCGGGTTGAGCTTCATGGTCTGGCCCACGATGTTCGCGCTCTTCTGGCGCTCGCCCTTGAGCAGGCCCATCTTGTACATGGTGTAGAGCAGCTTGCGGTGCGAGGGCTTGAAGCCGTCGATCTCGGGGAACGCGCGCGAGACGTTGGTGCTCATGGCATAGGGCATGTAGTTGGTCTCGAGCGTCTGGGTGATGGGCTGCTCCGTGACCTCGGAGTGCAGTCCGATGACGTTCTCGTTGCTGACCTGCTTCCTTTTGGGCTGGATTTTGGTTTTCTTCTTTGCCACGATTTCCTCTTGCTGCTTTTTTGTTGAACCGATTCGGTGCGCCGCCGGCGCGACTGCCCGCTGATGCGAGCCATGCCTTACTGCAGGTCCAGCTGGTCCAGGTACTCCTTGCCGTGCTCGGCGATGTGGCGCTTGCGGCCCTCGTCGTCGTTGCCCAGCAGCAGGTTGAACATGGTTTCCATCTTTATGACATCCTCGGGCTCCACCTTGATCAGACGGCGCGTCTCGGGGTTCATGGTGGTGAGCCACATCATGTCGGGGTCGTTCTCACCAAGACCCTTCGAGCGGTTGATGGAGCACTTCTGGTCGCCGATTTCCTTCAGGACATCGTTCTTCTCGAGCTCGGTGTAGGCGAAGTAGGTCTTCTCCTTGCAGTTGATCTCGTAGAGCGGCGACTCGGCGATGTAGACGTAGCCCTCGTCGATGAGCGTGGGCACCAGGCGGTAGAGCATCGTGAGGATGAGCGTGCGGATGTGGTAGCCATCGACGTCGGCATCGGTACAGATGATGACCTTGCTCCAGTTGAGGTTGTCCAGGTCGAAGGTGGCGAGGTTCTTGATGCGCTTATCCTTGATCTCCACGCCGCAGCCGAGGACGCGCATGAGGTCCATGATGATGTCGGACTTGAAGATGCGCGGGTAGTCCTCCTTGAGGCAGTTGAGGATCTTGCCGCGCACCGGCATGATGGCCTGAAATTCACTGTCGCGGCCCTGTTTTACCGAACCGAGTGCGGAATCGCCCTCGACAATATACAGCTCACGGCGGGACGCATCCTTGGTGCGGCAGTCCACGAACTTCTGCACACGGTTGGCGAGATCCATCTGCTGGGTCATCGTCTTTTTGATCGTGATGCGCGCCTTCTCGGCGTGCTCGCGGCTCTGCTTATTGATGAGCACCTGCTTGCAGGCCTTCTCGGCCTCATCGGGATGCTCAATGAAGTAGACCTCGATCTGATGCTTGAGGAACTCGGTCATGGCCTGCGCCACAAACTTGTTCGTGATGGCCTTTTTCGTCTGGTTCTCATAGCTGGTGCGGGTCGAGAAGCTGGACGAGACAAGCACCAGACAGTCCTGCACATCGGCAAAGGTGATCGCACTCTCGTTCTTCTTGTACAGGCCCTTGGTCTTCAGCCAGCCGTTGATCTGGCTGACGAAGGCTGTGCGCACGGCACGGTCGGGGCTTCCGCCATGCTCCAGCCAGCTGGAGTTGTGGTAGTATTCCAGACACTGCACGGTGTTGGAAAATGCGAACGCCACATTCATCTTGACCTGATAGTCTGGCTGGTCGGCGCGGTCGCGGCCGGTGGCGGCACCGCTGCAAAAATGCACCGGCGTCAGGGCCTTATCCCCTACCAATTCGTTGGCATAGTCGGTGATTCCGTGCTCGTACAGATACTCAAACTTTTCGGCGTCCGCGCCGGATTTGTCGGTAAATACCAGCGTGACGCCATCGTTGACGACAGCCTGACGGCGGAGCATATCCTTGAAGGATTCCGCCGGGACGGCAATGTCGGTAAAGACCTCGGTGTCGGGCTTCCAGCGAATGACCGAGCCGGTGCGCCTGCCCTTGAACGGCTCCTTCTGCAGGCCGCCCACATTCTCGCCCTTTTTGAAATCGAGGTGGTAGTGGAAGATATCGCGGTAGACATCCGCCGTCATCCACTCACTGGCGTACTGGGTGGCGCACAGGCCCAGACCGTTCAGGCCGAGGCTGAAATCATAGTTGCCGCTGCCCTCGGCATATTTGCCGCCGGCGTACAGCTCGCAAAAGACCAGATCCCAGTTCCAGCGCTCCTCAGCCTTATTATAATCGACCGGAATGCCGCGGCCGAAGTCCTCGACCTCGATGACATGGTCCGGAAACAGCGTGACATTGATGCGGTTGCCATGGCCATCGCGCGCCTCGTCGATGGAGTTGGA
>OLRJ01002430.1_pt1 | contig 13834 bp, 8 predicted proteins | sample 1672741 | NCBI WGS metagenome assembly OLRJ01 (sample SAMEA3136719, study PRJEB25190) | human gut metagenome | biome: human gut; feature: human-associated habitat; material: faeces | place: Austria | collected 2013
AAAATGTCTGATATAATAGGGACTGTTACAAGAACAAACAGTAAAAATATGACAGGACCGGAGGTTAGTATTTTCAGGTATTTCCGAGTGCTGTTTTATCCGCAAATATTAGTTTTGTGACTTTTATTCGTAACGAGGTGAGAAACACATCTATTCACTATAAAAATGAGCTTTTCGTTACGAATCTGGATACGAATTTTTGGCTGATAATGATCATAGTAAAAGTCACAAATGGAGGGATTTACCATGAATGAGTTCAAATTAAAAGCCCCATACAAGCCAACCGGCGATCAGCCCCAGGCCATCGAGAAATTGGTCGAGGGATTTAAAGAAGGCAACCAGTTCGAGACTTTGCTTGGTGTTACTGGCTCCGGTAAGACTTTCACAATGGCGAATGTCATTGCCCAGTTAAATAAACCAACTCTGGTACTTGCCCACAATAAAACACTGGCGGCCCAGCTTTATGGCGAGATGAAAGAATTTTTTCCTGAGAACGCAGTGGAATATTTTGTCTCCTACTACGACTACTACCAGCCGGAGGCTTACGTTCCTTCCACAGACACCTACATCGCCAAGGATGCATCCACCAACGACGAGATCGATAAACTCCGCCTTTCTGCCACAGCGGCCTTATGTGAGCGGAAAGACGTGATCGTAGTTTCATCGGTATCCTGTATTTATGGCCTGGGTGCGCCGCAGGAATTTTTTGATATGATGATCTCACTTCGGCCGGGGATGGAGAAGGATCGTGACGAGGTTATCAAACAGCTGATCGATATCCAGTATACAAGAAATGAGATGGATTTCCACCGAGGAACATTCCGGGTGCGTGGCGATGTGCTGGAGATCTTTCCGGCTAACTCTACAGACCGGGCGGTGCGTGTGGAATTTTTTGGAGATGAGATCGAGCGTATCACAGATATCGATGTGCTTACCGGAGAGATCAAAAGTGTGGAAAGCCATGCAGCGATTTTCCCTGCATCTCATTACGTTGTGCCTCAGGAGCAGATCCGTCGTGCAGCAGATGCCATTTTGGAAGAGATGAAGCAGCAGGTGGAATACTTTAAAAGTGAGGACAAACTGATCGAGGCTCAGAGAATTGCGGAGCGTACCAACTTTGATGTGGAAATGATGAAGGAAACGGGATTCTGCTCCGGGATCGAGAACTACTCCAGGCACCTGACAGGGCTTGCACCGGGGCAGCCGCCGTATACACTGATGGATTACTTCGGAGACGATTTTTTACTTATTATAGATGAGTCCCATAAGACAGTTCCCCAGGTTGGCGGTATGTATGCCGGTGATCAGAGCCGTAAACAGACACTGGTGGATTACGGCTTCCGACTTCCATCTGCCAAGGATAACCGTCCATTGAGCTTTGATGAATTCGAGAACAAGCTTGACCAGGTAATGTTTGTATCTGCGACACCGGGAGAATATGAATATGACCATGAGCTTCTCCGCGCAGAGCAGATCATCCGTCCTACAGGGCTTCTTGATCCGAAGGTGGAGGTGCGTCCGATCGAAGGACAGATCGATGATCTTGTAGCAGAGGTAAATAAGGAAATAGAAAAGAAAAACAAAGTCCTGATCACGACCCTGACCAAACGTATGGCAGAGGACCTTACCGATTATATGAAGGATCTGGGAATCCGTGTCCGATACCTCCATTCAGATATTGACACTCTGGAGCGTGCAGAGATCATCCGCGATATGCGACTGGATGTGTTTGATGTGCTGGTTGGAATTAACCTTCTGCGAGAAGGGCTGGATATTCCGGAGATTACACTGGTAGCGATCCTGGATGCAGATAAGGAAGGCTTCCTTCGTTCGGAAACATCCCTGGTACAGACTATCGGCCGTGCTGCCCGGAACAGCGAAGGCCATGTGATCATGTATGCGGATAACATGACAGAATCCATGGAAAAAGCAATCTCGGAGACAGAAAGAAGGAGAGCGATACAGGAGGCTTACAACAGGGAGCATGGCATCACTCCGACCACGATCAAGAAGGCGGTCCGTGATCTGATCGCTGTTTCGAAGAAGGTGGCAGAGACAGAAGTGAAGCTTAAGAAGGATCCGGAATCCATGAACCGAAAAGAACTGACGAAGGTGATCGCTCAGGTAGAGAAGCAGATGCGTGCTGCGGCAGCAGACCTGAATTTTGAGCAGGCTGCTGAGCTGAGAGACAAGATGCTCGAATTAAAAAAGAATCTGGAAGAATTAACGGAATAGGCTGCAAAGCAGCTGACAGTACAACACCCCTGGCTGTTACAGCCAGGGGTGTTACCGGGTATGCTCGATCTGTTTTTAGGAAAAGCTTATTTTGTAGTTGAAAAGCCCAGGGAGCGCAGGGTGATGCCGGAGCCCTTGAGAAGATCAGCCCAATATGGAACAGCCATATCCAGAGTGTCATTTGCAATTTCGGAAGCATCTTTTTGTGTCAGGATCTCATAAGGATCTGTAAGCTTCTGGAAGTGGAAGGATAAATTAGAGGATTCATTCCTGATGGCGGAAAGCGGAGCGGAGCTGCTCATAGTGGCGATCAGTGTACCGGATTCATCATCAGGAAGTATGCTCATGTAAAAATAAAAGTTTAAGGAAGCCGCAGTAGAATTCATCGGGAAAGTCAAAGTAATATCACTTTTTAAATCATCATGGCTGGAAAACCGGAAATAGAATTTAAAACTGTTGTTTTTTGGAATGTATGTGATACTTCGATATTCATCTACGGAAACCTGCATAGAAGAAGATGAACCCAAACCGCCTAAATCCATATCGATTTTTTTTGATTCATCGTGTGTGTTAAGCTCGATTTTTACGCTTCCATCACTGGCCTTTTTGCCTTTGCTCAGAATGTGGTTTTTTAATTTTATGCCGGGCTTCGGAGCTGCGGTAGGGGTTGGTTTTGCCGGAGCAGCAGTAGGGGCTGGTTTTGCCGGAGCAGCTTTTTTCTGGATTTTAACCTTGCAGACAAAGCGGATCCCGTTTACCTGAGCAGTAATTGTAGCATTTCCTGCAGATTTTGCAAAAAGCTTGCCAGCTTTGTTTACAGTGACGATTTTGGAATTGCTGCTCTTCCAGGTGATCTTCTGATTGGTACCACTAAGCTTCAGCTGGTATGTCTGACCAACTTTCAGAGTTATTGAGGTTTTGTTCAGTTTCGGGGCCTGTACAGTGACTTTGCAGGTGTATTTCCTTTTGGAAACGGTTCCTGTAATGGTGGCAGAGCCTTTAGCCTTAGCCTGAAGCTTGCCAGCTTTGTTTACTGCGACGATCTTGGAATTGCTGCTCTTCCAGGAGATCTTCTGCCCTTTTTTGAGACCGGTGATCTTCAGTGTTCTGCTCTGCCCCTTGATCATGGTAAGCTTGGAAGAACTGATCCTGGGAGCGGCCTCTGTAACACAGACTGTGCCAGGCAGAATTGCCGATTCTGCCGGAAGCATGGCCAGTACAAAGACTGTCATCAGAGATATCAGGATTTTTTTCCATTTTTTCATAGCGATCCCTCCTTCGAAAAAATATGATGATTCTCTTTATTAATTGATTATAAGTAAAATTCCGGAGAAGGGCATTGGCATTTGTGACAGTAACTTTGTTATAAAGAAGAGAAGAAGTTATGTATGCTGTTCCCGATAGGCGGAAGGGGTGATCCCCATTTTCTTTTTGAAGCTGGTGCTGAAATAATATTGATTGGCATAACCACATTTCAGGCTGATCTCCTTCAGACTCATAGTAGTCGTAGTCAGATAACGGGCGGCTGCGGAAATTCGCTGAGATGTGATAAAGTCACTGAGACTGATCCCCTGATTTTTTTTGAAAAGAGCACTTAAATAAGCTGGGCTTACATTGGCAGAGGCAGCAATGTCATTGAGGCAGAGCGTATTGTCAGTGTAGTGTTCGTTGATATAGGAGATCACCAGTTCACAGAGCTTCTGGTGATAATCATTCATGGAGGAATCAAGCTTCCGGCATAAAAGATGGCACAGATCCTTCAGCCATTGACATAGCTCTTCTGTATTATGAAACTCATTTATGTGATTGTAAACATACAAAATTTTAGCTTCAAGGTCATGCGTATCCAGATTTAATTCATAGAAAAATTTCAGGATCCGGCCAAGAAGAGAATAAATCTGTATGAAAGCGAAATTCTTTGTGCGAAATTTCTGAGTGAGCCAGTCGGAAAAATTCTGAAACCAGAGATCTATGGCAGCGGTATCCTTTTTGCAGAGAAGCCGGATCAGTTCATCTTCCTTTGTATCTGAAAAATCTGCAACAGACAGATCGGAACCCAGAGCCTCTCTTCCGTCAAAGATATTCTGATGAGGGAAAAAGAATCTGTATTCCAGCGCATGTACGGCGCTTTTATAAGAATGGTTCAGGTTCCAGAAATCCTGGACAATTGTTCCAATGCCTGCATTGAGAGAAAGCCCCAGCGGCTGGCAGGCATCTGCGATTGAGGAAATAAGTCCGCTGGTAAGCTGGCGGAAGCAGTTGGACTGACAGCCGCTGTGTCCCAGAATGCACAGATAGCCATCCATATCCGGGAGAAGATACACAAAATCAAGAGAAGCGGTTTCCTCTGTTATCAGATCCTGAAGGTTGAGAAGCTCCATCTGAAATTTTTCAATCCCGTAAACGGATTTTAGATCCGGAGCATTTTCAAGCTCCAGAATAACAACTGCATAAAAATCATAATTCAGCTCCAGGTTCAGATACTTAAGATAAGGATTCAGTCGGTAGGCTGCTTCAGAAGACGGAAGGTGTGTGATCTCGCGGAAAAATTTTTCCGTAAGAAGAGGCCTGCTTTGTTTCAGAAGCTGGAGATTTTTCTGTTCCTTTTCCATCAGTGCAAAAGCGTTTTTTACCTTCTGGATAAGATAGGCATAATCCAGAGGCTTTTCGATATAATCCAGAGCACCGAGGAGCAGAGCACGTCTTGCATATTCAAATTTATCATAGGCACTGATCAGGATGATCTTCACCATAGGATTGATCTCAAGAGCCTGACGGCTCATGGAAATGCCGTCAAGATCAGGCATTTCAATGTCAGAAATGATCAGATCTACAGGCTCTTTTTTCATGGCTTCGATAGCAGAGGTTCCATTGTAGCAGACATGGATGATCTCTGCATTCAGTGTTTCCCAGTCTATGTTTTTTTCGATACCTTCTGCAGATAAGTAATTATCATCTACGATCATTATTTTTTTCATCAATATCTTCCTCCATCTGTTCGAATTCAATGGTGACGTATGTGCCGTTTCCGGGGTTGCTGCGGATCCTTACGGAACCGTTTCCGTATAATGGGTTGGAAATACGGGAACTTACGTTGGAAATTCCAAAATGCTTCTCATAATCAATAACATTATGCTCAATAGCATGGCGCAGCTGTGCAAGGGTTTCGGAGTCCATGCCGGCACCGTTGTCCTCAATGGAGATCACAACCGTATCATCGCCATAAAGAACATGGATCGAAATGAAAACAGCTGGTGTGCCCGAAGAAATCCCGTGCAGAATGGAATTTTCGAGAAATGGCTGAAGTGTAAACTTGCAGATCAGGAAATTTTCGATTCCATCTTCTGCTTCGATCTCCCAGTCCAGATTATCTTTATGACAGAGCTTTTCCATTTCCAGATAAAGCCGGGCAATTTCCAATTCATCTTTAATAGGAATAAGTTCCTTTGATTTACGCAGGGTAAGACGGTAAAAGGCAGTCAGATCTGCGATCATCTGATCAGCAATGTCAAGCTTTCCAAGGGACTGGCAGGTACGGATCGATCCCAGGATATTGTAAAGAAAATGCGGATTGATCTGTGACTGGAGCAGCTGGTATTTCAGACGTTCTTCGTTTACGGAAAGATTTACAATGGATTTCAGGTTTCCGGCTATTGTGTGCTGCATATCTTCAAAGGTGATGCCCAGTCTGTCAATCTCATCATACCTGGAAGGATCATCCGGGTGGGGAACAGTAACGATAGATAGATGTTCCGGGTCATGTCCCAGCTGAAAGGCTTCCATTGCATAGGAAAGTGCAGTGATCTTCCGGGTAAGATTTTCGGAAAACAGGATAACGATGATAACAGTAAGGGGCAAAAAAATAAGGACAGTGATCAGTAAGGCACGGATCAGGATGTGCGTGTTGCCCTGAATATAGCTTTCCGGGATTTCGGTAACATGGAGCCAGCCATTGCTTAAGGTGCAGCAGTTATAGTATTTGTCGCCGCTGTGAAAAGAAGAATCGGCATTTCCTTTGAGTTTCTGAAACTGTGCTTTGGAAATTCCGGATAAATTCAGTGAGGATGTATTCTTTGCTGCAATCTCTCCGTGATCTGTGAGAATGTAGCTGTATATGCGGGAATTCAGAGCAGCAGGCTGCAGATAAGTGGTAAGCTCTGAGGTGTCCAGAGCAATGCCGTAGGCGTATTCCAGAATACCGGTGGCCTGATTTTTCAGTGCCCGGACGCAGAGGATCACATCGGCAGATGATTTTTTTGTGGACAGTATTTTAGGCAGAGGCATATTGGAAACCGGTATCCAGACAGAGGAAAAGCCTGAACCGGAAACAGTATTTTTATCCAGACCATATGCAGAAAGCTCATCTGTGGAAAAGAAGTACAGGCCTTCTTTTGAACCGAGCTGATCGGGCTGCAGAAAAACATATATATGGAAGAAATCGAATGTGGATTTATACAGCGAAATATTGTTTTTTACAGTGGTGAATTTTTTCAGTGCATCTACCTTATTGGAGGAAGAATGATTTAGGGAGTACATTTGAAACTGTATGGTATCTGCTACATTTTCAACCTGGCCGAGACGGTCGTTCAGCTGAGAAACCAGCTGTCTGTCAGTCATTACGGCGGAATCGATAATACGATCTCTGGCAATGTTATAGGAAATGTGATAGCTGATGAAGGTCAGGGAAATCAGAGGTACCATAGTTGCGATCAGAAATGCGAGCAGGAGCTTATAGCGAAATGAGGAAAAACTGGGTGGGATACATTTGTGGAATTTCATAGTACATATTCTCCTTTATGTCAAAAACAAATTAATGAAACCGAATTCAGCTGTGAAAAAAGCCGTTACAAATATAGATTATATAAAAGGATTATAAAAAATTAACAACAAAAATACAAGAGAACGAAAAATAATATAAATAAATCATAAAATATTGTATTTAGAATGAGGGGGCTCTCTGGTATCCTTAAACCATCAAAAACAGGTGTGGACAAACACGAAAATGTCCAGAAAGGAAGAAAGATATGAAGAAAAAAGTAATGAGTGCAGTTTTGGCAGCAGCGATGGTTGTGGGTATGGCAGGTAACGTGGTTACTGTTTCCGCAAAGGAAAAATATGATCTTACCTTATACAGCGTCAACACCACAGACCCGGATTTTGAGGACTGGCTTGCAAATGTGGAAGATGCCACGGGCCTGAACATTAATGTAATTGCGGCACCTACAGATACAGATACCCGTCAGCAGAAGATCACCACAATGCTTTCCACAGGAGATACTTCCGTGGATGTCATTGAGATCAACGATGAGATGAGCGCGGCATTTAAAAATTCCGGATGGCTGGAAGGACTGAATGATACAGTAATGACAGATGATATCATTGATCAGTTTGCTCAGGGATATGTAAAGGATATGATCACAGATAAGGACGGAAACATCGTCGGTGTTCCAGGCTATGCAGGATATCTTGCATTCTGGGTAAATCAGGAGATCATGGATGAGGTCGGAATCAAATCCATTGATACAAAAGAGGATTTCATGAAGTATATGAAGGCTGTTTCCAAGGATGGAAGATTCGGTTACGGCGGTTCCTGGGAGAAAACTTATGCATTTAACGAGCTTGCACAGTTTGTAAACATGTTCGGCGGCGATTATTTTGACTGGACCAAAGAGGAAAACAAGGAAGCAGTTCAGTTCCTTCACGATCTGGTTGCTGACAAAGAAACATCCATCGAACAGATTGCAGATAAATATGACCAGATGAATCCGAAGATCAATGACGGAAAATACGGATGCTGGTTCATGTGGGGCCTTGGAACAGATTATGCAAAGGCAGATATGCTTGGCGCAGATAAGATCCACATGGAAATGGTACCGGATTTCAGCGGTAAGGGAGAGCGTGCGATCTTTACAGATTCTTGGAACTATGTTCTTAACAAAGCATCCAAGAATAAAGATGCAGCTGTGAAATTCCTTCAGTATATGGCTGATGAAGGCGGAATGGAAGCTTCCTATAAAGCATTTGACAGATATCCTGCAAGAAAGGATGTTGCAGAGAAGGTAGTTCCGGATTCTGACCCGGCAAAAGAAATGTACAGCAGATATGCAAATGAATGCAATGTACAGGGACGTCCACTGGCGGCACAGACAATGGAATTTATCAGCGATATGGGAACGATCTTCCAGTCCTGTATGAAAGACGAGATTACAGTTGATGAGTTCTGCAAGAAGGCTCAGGATGTGGTAGATATGTATAAGTAAAAGATATAAAAAAACAGCAATGTAAAGCAGAGGTAAAAGTCTGCTTTACATTGCTTGATGAACAGGGAGGAAAGTTCCATGACAATAAGTAAAAAAACTATGAAGTGGATACCATGGCTTTTGATCCTGCCGGTTGTACTGATCAGAGGCTTTACAACAGTATATCCCATTCTGATGACTGTGAAAAACAGCTTCTTTAATATCAGTATCCTTGCAGGTATCAATGAATTTATAGGCTTCAAGAATTACCTGAAGGTATTTTCTGATCCTAAAGTGCTTACATCGATCAGCTTTACGGCAATATTTGTGGTTGTTTCCATGATCCTGCATGTGATCCTCGGAGTTATCCTGGCACTGATCCTGAATATGAAATTCAAAGGCCGCCGTTTTCTGAGGACTATTGTGCTGATCCCATGGGCTATGCCAGCAGTAGTAGCCGGTATGGCTGCAAAATGGGCATTTAACAATGATTATGGTCTGATCAATGATTTTATCCGCTGGTTTGTACCGGGTTACCAGAACAGCTGGCTGATCAATACAGGTACTGCAAGAGCAGCGGTAATTGCAATGGACCTGTGGAAGGATCTTCCGTTCTTTGCAATTCTTGTACTTTCCGGACTTCAGTTTATTTCCGGCGATATCTATGAGGCAGCAAAGGTAGACGGTGCAAACGGGATTCAGAGCTTTTTCCGGATCACACTTCCGCTGATCGCAAAAAATGTCCTGACTTTATGTATTCCGTTCACACTCTGGAGACTGACAACCTTCGATCTGGTTTATTCCATGACATCCGGAGGTCCTGGCGAGGATACTGCGCTGATCGCATATAGGATCACAACAGAAGCATTTACAAATCTAAACGTAGGATATGCTTCGGCGCTGGCTATGCTGCTGTTTGTTGTAATGGCGATCTTCAGCTGGCTGAATATACGTGTTATGAGTAAGTTTGACAGTTAGGGGGGAATTATCGTGAAGAATACAGGAAAATATAATGTTTATCATGGAGTGATAGCTGTTGGAAGATGGGTTCTGTTTGCCATTGTGGCTTTTCTGATCCTGTTTCCGGTCTACTGGATCTTTATTTCTTCGATCACACCGGCAGGAGAACTGTTTAAAACACCGATTGATTATCTTCCGGATCATCCCACACTGGAAAGCTACACATTTCTGCTACAGAATGTCGGACTGCTTTCAAAGATTGGAAACACCGTACTGATCGTCGGTCTTACTCTTGTGATCAGCACCGTGCTGTGTGCAATGGCAGCTTATGGCTTTTCAAGATTTAACTCAAAGGGAGTTTCTGTTGCATTTGCATTTGTTCTGGCTACCATGCTGATCCCTGAGGTTGTTACAGCCCGCCCGCTGTATGAGTTTATGCAGAAGGTAAAGCTGTATGATACATATCCGGGACTTATCCTTCTTTATATCAGTACCGTTATACCGTTTACGGTTCTGATCCTCAGAAACTTTGTCGGTGAGATCCCGATCTCACTGGAGGAGGCAGCTGCTATTGACGGCGCATCTTTTTCACAGAGACTGTTTACGATCGTTCTGCCGCTGATGAAGCCGGCGATCGCTACGGTTTGCATCATCAACTTTATTACCTGTCTGAATAACTTTTTCACACCGTTGTTTTATTCAAATGGTATTCAGGTACTTTCTGTTTCCATCGTACAGCTTCCGTTACGTGACAACATGTATGGAGTTCCGTGGGATCTTGTCAGCGCCATGGGATGGATCATCCTTCTTCCGATCATTATCTTTGTAGCTGTTTTTGAGAAACAGATCATGGATGGTATCATGGCAGGTGGAGTAAAAGCGTAAATATTTTTAATTTCCAAAAGAGAGGAGAAAACAGATATGTATCAGGCATTTACAGGCGGACTGGGAGGAATCGCACTTGCAAAGCATGGAAAAAGCCGTGCGATTAATGCAGAAAATCCTCATGGAGAAAAAGGCAGAGGCGGTATGGCTGCAAGTCATCTCGGACCGTCCAGAAAAGGAAGCCCGTGTCTTAAGGATATTGAGCCGGGAGCTGTGGTAACTCTGGCAGAAATGGAAGGACCGGGACAGATCAATCATATTTGGATCACCGTCGACAACAAGACTACAGAGGCAGATTGCTTTGTACTGAGGGATCTTGTGATCCGTATGTACTGGGATGACGAGGAAACTCCTTCCGTGGAAAGTCCTCTGGGTGATTTCTTCTGCTGCGGATTCGGAAGAGAATGTTTTGTAAATTCTGTTCCGGTGGCTGTTGTTCCAAACAGGGGCTTTAACTGCTATTTCCCGATGCCGTTTAAGAAGAAAGCAAAGATCACACTGGAAAACCAGCATGCAAATAAAATCCCGGCTTTCTTTTATCAGGTAGATTACTGTCTCTATGATGAGCTTCCGGACGATATTGCTTATTTCCATGCGCAGTGGAGAAGGGAACGGTTGACAGAAAAAACAAAAGATTATACAATTTTGGATGGAGTAAAAGGAAAAGGCCATTATATAGGAACCTACATGGCACTTACCACACTGGAACGTTACTGGTGGGGCGAGGGAGAAATGAAGTTTTATATTGACGGAGATGAGGAGTATCCGACCATCTGCGGAACAGGAACGGAAGATTACTTTGGAGGTTCCTGGAGCTTTGCCAAACAGGTGGATGGAAAAACCGTGGAACAGAATTATAACACACCGTATCTGGGATATCCGTATTATTCTGCTCATGACGAACTGATCCACAATTTTTATCACAATGATGACTGCCCGCCAATGCGAGGCTTTTACAGATGGCACTTACAGGATCCGATCTGCTTTGAAGAGGATCTTCGCGTTACGATCCAGCAGATAGGCGTCGGATACCGTGGCCTGTTTGAACGACAGGATGATGTAGCAAGTGTAGCGTACTGGTATCAGACACTTCCTCATGCACCGTTCCAGCCGTTGATGTCAAAAGAGGATAGATGGCCCAGATAAAAAGGGTGGTAGAGATTGAAAAAACAGGTATTTTGCGGGGTATTTGCCCTGGCTCTGGCAGTGACAGGATGTGGAGTCCAGAAGAAGGAGGCTGTATCTGATATTGTGCCGGAGAACAGACAGGAACTGACGATCCTTCATGTGGATGCAGGCGCAGAAGGCTTTGATTCTTTTATCAGCCAGGCGGAAAAGGATCTTGGAATAAAGATCCATATTGAAAAATGTCCGGCCAATGCGGACAATCGCCAGGCCAAAATAGCAACTCTTCTGACATCAGGAGATGATTCTGTTGATCTGATCACAGTAAATGATGAGATGATATCCGAATTTAAACATAAGGGATTTCTTCTTCCGTTGGAAGATACGGTTATGACAGAGGAGACAGCGGCGAATTTTCCGCAGGAATACCTGAAAGAAATATGCATGTCAGACGGACATATTTTTTCGGTACCGTTCAAAATGGATATCATGGCATTCTGGGTGAACCAGGAATTGCTGGATCAGGCTGGTCTGGACAGACTCTCCTGTCTCAGTGATCTTGAGATCCTTCAGAAAAAGCTTCAGAATACGGGAAAATATGCATACGGGGATGCATGGGAGATTTCCTACATATATAACAGTATCAGCGAGTATGTCAATTTTTTCGGAGGAGATTATACAGACTGGACGGATCCGAAAACCAGAGAAGCGGCAGGATATATGAAGCGAATGCTGGATACAGGGATGATATCAGAGGAGAATCTGATCGACCAGCATGATCAGCTGAATGAAAAATTTATAAACGGCCAGTATGGATGTATGTTCATGTATACCGGTGCGTTGAGGACCTTTCAGAATGCAGGCGTATATGGAAAAGATAAGATCCATATGGCACCATTTCCGGAATTTGACGAGAAGGTGACCAATATCGCAACCTGGCAGTATGTACTGAATAAAAATTCTGATCATAAAGAAGCAGCTCTGAAATTCCTTCAGTATGTGTCCGGATATGAGGCCAGTAAAAATTACGGACAGCTGACAAAAATGTGTCCGGCAAGACTGGATGTGATCGAGGATAAGAGTTTTGAGCTGGAGGGAATTGAAATGATTCGGCAATATCTGAAAGATTATAAGCTGAAGGCAAGACCACTGTGTGCCGATTCCATAGAAGCTGTTTCGTCCATGGGGACGGAATTTCAGAAATATGTGCTGGGACAGAAAACAGAAACGGAATTTTTTGCCGGGGCACAGAACTGCATAGACCAGTATTACAAAAAAGCATCGTACTGATGCTTTTTTTGTTTTGAAAAAATAAGAACTTTTTTTCAAAACATATTGACAAATATTTTACATGGTGATATCTTAAAGACTGTAGATGTTAGCACTCCACCAAAATGAGTGCTAACAGATATAAAAAAAGAATCAACATCCGTCAGGAAAAACAAAAAGGAAAGGAGATGGCTTCATGGAAGAGGTGTTGAATGAGCGCAAACGAAAAATATTACAGGCAATCATCAAGACCTATATGGAGACCGGAGAACCGGTTGGATCCAGAACCATTTCCAAGTATGCGGATCTCAATGTAAGTTCCGCAACGATCCGAAATGAAATGTCAGACCTGACAGATATGGGCTATATCGTCCAGCCTCATACCTCGGCAGGAAGAATCCCTTCCGATAAAGGCTACAGACTTTATGTTAATGAGCTGATGAAGGAGAAGGAAGCAGAGGTTGCAGAGCTACGGGATCTGATCATTGAGAAGACAGATAAGATGGATAAGGTGCTTAAGAAAGTTGCGAAGGTTCTTGCCTCCAATACCAATTATGCCACCATGGTTTCTGTTCCGCAGTACAGCGGCAACAAGATCAAATTTATCCAGTTGTCGAGAATGAGCGATCTTCAGCTTGTGGCTGTGGTTGTCAGTGATAACAACACAGTCCGGAACCAGATCATCAATCTGGATGAGGAAATGGATGACCAGACGATCCTGAAACTGAATCTTCTTCTTAACACCAATCTTAATGGTGTTCCGATCCAGGATATCAACCTTGGGATGATCGCCAGACTGAAGGAACAGGCAGGCAGCCACAGCGGTGTGGTGGCCACAGTTCTGGATGCGGTGGCAGCCACTATTCATGTGGAAGAGGAAGATATGGAGATCTATACTTCAGGTGCAACCAACATCTTCAAGTATCCGGAGCTTGCCGATAAAGAGAAGGCAACGGAACTGATCTCCGCATTTGAGGAGAAACATGAACTTGCCGATCTTGTGAAGGAACAGATGTCAGATGGAGAGAATACAGGAATTCAGGTTTACATTGGCGATGAGATGCCGATCCAGACCATGAAGGACTGCAGCATTGTAACTGCCAGATATGAACTGGGAGACG
>OLRJ01002432.1_pt1 | contig 13832 bp, 10 predicted proteins | sample 1672741 | NCBI WGS metagenome assembly OLRJ01 (sample SAMEA3136719, study PRJEB25190) | human gut metagenome | biome: human gut; feature: human-associated habitat; material: faeces | place: Austria | collected 2013
GCCGCCGGAGCGGTGCTTAAGCCGTCAGGCGGGAATTGTGCGGTGTTGCCTTAAATAATTCTCCCAAATGTGTTAAAAATAGTACAAAGAGATAATTCTGTCCCATTATACCATGTTAAGCAGGTGAATACAATCTACAACCCCAAAAACCTGACGATGCAAAAACAAAACCCCAGGCAAGCCAGCGGCGCTGCCTGGGGGAAATGTACTGTAATACCAGAGATAAAGCAGGCTGCGGTTCAGCCGCGCTTCATGCGGCCCAGCAGCAAATAATAACCCGCCCAGTCCAGCTTGCCGAACAGGGGGCTCTGCGTGCGCGCAGCTTCGGACAACATCCATAGCAGACGTAAGCTGTTCCAGCGGCAGGGCAGGTAATAGGGGCTGTAACAGTGCTCATGGCGCATTGTATCCAGCAGGCTTTTCAGCCATGGGCTTTGCAGCGCGGTGCGGGCTTTGGCGCGGCGTGCGGGCATGGCATCGGGGTCCCGCCGCAAAATGTCCGCGGCACCCTCCGCCAAAACCTGCAATTCCGCGCGGTGCAGCGGCAGCATATCCTGCGGCGGGCAGGCAGCAGCGGTGCAGGCGGCGTTCAGCTTGGCAAAATGCTTGGGCCAAATTTCGCAGTAATTGGCGTGGTACTTGGTGGAAAGGGTGCCGGTGCGGCTGCAATCGTAAAAGGTCAGGGCGCTTTCCAGCACAAGGTAGCTGAAATCCGGCTGGCAGCGCCCCAGCAGAGCCAGATAATCCAGCACAAACTGCAAATCTTCGCCAAGGGTATAAGCCTGGTCAAAGGCAAGCTGCCGGGCGTATGTGCGCCGGTAAAGCTTGTTCCACGGCATGGCGATCAGGCAGTCCAGGTGCAGGCGGGCCAGGTCGCTCTGTTGGGCCGGGTGGGCTACTGTGGTTACAGGGGTGGTATCGTCCGGCTGCATGGTGTAGTGCCAGAGCACAAAAGCGTTGGGGGCAGCGGCCTGTGCCGCAAGGGCGGCGGCCAAAGCGCCGGGGCGCAGGGCATCGTCACTGTCCAAAAATACAATATACTCGCCGGTGGCGGCCCGTAGCCCGGCATTGCGCGCGCCGGAAACCCCGCGTTCCCTGCGGTGCAGTACCACCACACGGGGATCCTTTGCGGCGTAAGCGTCACAAATTTCGCCGCTGCGGTCTGGACTTTGATCGTCCACCAAGATCAGCCGCAGCCCGCCCGGCAGCTGCTGGGTCAGCACACTTTCGATGCAGCGGGGCAGGGTGGCTTCCGCCTTGTATACCGGAACGATCACACAGATGACGGGCTGTTCCATAGGTGACCTCCAAAATCGTACACAATGCGTACAAAATCATCATAAAAGCGTGCAGAAGAATAGCGCTGTGCCGTCTTTGCACCGGCGGTGCTCATCTGGGCGCGCAGATCCGGGTGTTCGTACAGCATGCGGATGGCAAAGCTCAGCTGCCCGGCTACATTGCCGTCACGGTCCACCAGCACGGCCTGGCTGCCGTCCAGATATTCCGGCATACCGCCGCTGCGGGTGGCAAGCACCGGTCGGCCGCAGCCCATGGCTTCCACCGCCACAAGCCCGGCGGCTTCCTCCACCAAGGTGGGCACGCAGACAAGGTCCGCCAGGCGGTAATATTCCGGCATCGAATCATTGGGCACATAGCCAGTAAAGCGCACCCGGTCGCCAAGGGTCTCGGCCTGCTGTTCCAACTTGCGCAAAAACGGGCTTTGCTGGGTACGGCCAAAAAACGGGCTGCCCACAATCAGCAGCTTGATGCGCGGGTCATGGATATTCTCCATCGCTTCCAACAGCTTGTGGATGCCCTTATCCGGCTCCAGGCGGCCGCAGAACAGTACAACAAAATCTTCCGGCGCAAAGCCGAGGGAAGCCCGCAGCGCAGCATCCGCCGGGCCGGGCACAAAGCGGGCGGTATCAATGCAGTTGTGCAGGATGTAGGCATGCTTGCGGTCCAGCTCGCTGGTTTTGAGGTAATCATCGCGGATAAACTCGCTCAAGGCCAGAATACCGCCGTAAATGGCGTCCATCTCATGGCTGCAGCTGGTCTGGCCGTGCAGGTGGGCCAGGCAACGCCGCTTGCCGAACATTTTGCTGATGGCGCTGCACTGGGTCAGGATGCCGCCCTCCGCCACAATCAGGTCCGGCGTGGGCAGTTCCAGTGCAAGGGAAAGCTGAACCTTTTGATACCACGGGTCATACGGGGCGGCAACGCCAAAGCAGCGCTCCAGAAACACCATGGGATAATACCGGCGCACGCCGCGGGGCTTGGCAACGTACAGCATTTTGGTGTGCTGCAGCCCTTGTGCCTGGGCGGCGGCTTCCGGGTCCGGGATGCTGGCGCACAGCAAATCCAGCTTGCCCGCCCGTTCATTTTCACGGATCAGGTGGGTGACAAGGGTTTCCACCGCGCCGCCCTGCACAGCAGGAACCGGCAGCTCCGGCGGCGGAACCAGCAAAATGCGCGGTTTGCGCGGTGTATTCGGCGAGCGCAGCGGCAAAATGGACAACCCCTTTTTTCGTTGGTTTGAAAGTTTGGCGTGGACGGAAAATTAGTTAGGAGTTAGGAGTTTAATTAGGAATGGGGCAGGTAAAGAATAATTAAAAAAGAATAAAGAATAATGGTGGTGGACCGCGGCGCGCAGCGCCGCTCAGGAAATATTAGGTTTTGGAATGTTTGAAAGTGCGTGATGAGCGGCAAAATATTCCGTAGGGCGCGATGCCCTCATTGCGCCGGGGAGAAACGCAAAATGGTTATCGCAAACCTAAAAATTATTTGTAGGGGACGATGCTTGCATCGTCCCGTGGCCGTTTGTCCCATATACAATCCTTGGAAAAACGCTATGACATTAGGTCAGCGGGCGCACAATGTGCACCCCTACGTTCTCTATGGGGAAAACGCGTGCTTCAATATGTTTTGAGCGTATTTTGTTTACCCGTTCGCGATCCAATCCCTATTTTTATTCTTATATTCTATTATATTAAAGTTTTTTCGCCGAAGCCTTTTTTTCAAAAAAGGCTGGAAAGCTCCCGTAAACAATCACTTTGCCGGGCAAAGGCTTTCGGCGGGCATCATGGCCCAGCGGGCGGCGGAAAGCTTTTCGGTCATCTTCATGTGGCGGCAGTTGGGCAGGTAGCTGATCAGCCCCTGCATCAGAAACTGCTCCTTGCTGATGGCCTTGACCAGCTGCGGCTCCGGGTTCTGGCGTACCTTGGCGCACAGGAAAAGATACCGCCGCCAACAGGCAGCATAAGCCGAATCAATCACCGAACGGTCCGCGCCGTTCTCGACATAAAAGCGGTACCGGTCAGCCAGGCCGTCCACCGCGTCAAACGCGCCGGGTTTCAGGCTGGTGCGCATAATGCTGCCGGAACGCAGGCGGTAATTGTACAAAACATCCGGCAGGCACACCACTTTATCGCACCGCCAGAACAGCCGGTGCGCCACAAAATCATCCTCGTGCAGACGGCCCTCCGGGTAATGCAGCAGCTTCCACACCTCGGCGCGGTAAAGCTTGTTCCATGCAACGGTATAATAAGTGCCGTTGGGGGCATAAAAATCATTCAGCAGATCCTTGCCGCGGAACACACCTTCCTGCGTGGGCGGGGTGAACACCGGCTCCGGCAGGGGCTTGCCGTTCTCCTGTACGTCCTCCACTGCGCAGATCGCCATGTAGGCGTCGTGCGCTTCGCAGGCTTCGTACATCTTTTTCAGGTACGCCGGGCGCACCACATCGTCGCTGTCAATAAAGGCATAATAGCGGCCGCGGGCCATATCAATGCCGGTGTTGCGCGCGCCGGAAAGCCCCTGGTTCTCCTGGTGCACCACTTTAATGCGGTTGTCCCGCTTGGCAAGGCGGTCACACAAAGCGCCGCTGCCATCCGTTGCGCCGTCATCGATCAGCAGCACTTCGATCGTGCCGTAGCTGGCCGGGAAATCCTGGTCCAGAATGCTCTGCACGCACTCTTCCAGCCAGGGCTCTGCGTTGTAAATGGGAACGATCACACTAACTGCAATATGTTCCATCTTGTTTTTCCCCCTCATTCCTCAGTCCGTTTTGCTGCCATGCAGCTTGCCGCGGGCGTGTGCCAGCGTGTAGGTCAGCCCCGGTGCGACGCAGAACAGCACAGCGCGCGCTTTTTCGGCACCAGGCACATGCGGGCAGCGCAGGATGTCCGGCAAAATGCTGTCCAGATGCTTTTTGTGCTTCAAAAATTCCGGTTTCAGCTTTGCCATGGCTCTGGCCTCGCTGGCCTGGCACCAGAACAGGTAAAACACCTTCCAGTACCATGCCACGGCCCATTCATAATAACCTTTATATTCGGTTTTGTCCGGCTGCGCGGCAAACCAGCCCAGCCAGTTCCAGTACATTTTCAAATCATCCAGCCGCCGCGGCGGAAACAGCACCTCGGTCATCTGGCCGCCGCGCCGCCGGTAGTGGTACAGCACGCGCGGCACACAGTAAACATACTCGCCGTCATACACGCGGTGCAGCTCGCTGGCGTCATCGCCAAAGAACATGGTTTCATCAAAATGCACGCCTTTATCGCGGAACAGGCAGATGTCAAACAGCTTGTTCCAGCACAGCAGCCCGTAAAAGCCGCCGGTTTTAAAGGTATCCAGCAGCAGCTCCATGGCCATGTGCCGCCCGGCAATGTTGATGTTGACCCCGGCCCCCGGCACGGGCTTTTCCTGTTCGTCCACCGCGTCGGCATTGCAGGAGGCAATGCGCACATCATTTTCGCGGATGGCATTCAAAAGTGTTTCGTAGAGATCCGGATCCACCAGGTCGTCCGAATCCACAAAGCCGATGTAATCCCCGCGGGCATTGTCCAGCCCAACGTTCAAAGCGGAGGCCGGGCCGCCGTTTTCCTTGTGGAACACCCGGATGCGCGGGTCGGTTTTGGCAAGCTCATCACACAGCTCGCCGCAGCCGTTGGGGCTGCCATCCTCCACCAGCAGCAGCTCAAAGTCCGTAAAGCTCTGGGCCAGAATGCTGCGCACCGTGCGGGGAATGTAATCCTTGGCGTCATATACAGTTGTCACAATGGAAATGGTCGGGTTCGGCATGCAAAACGTTCCTCTCATAAAAAGCGGTTTTTCAGCTGGGTATAAGCGGCCAATAGCCAGGCGCTGTGCAAAAATACCCCCAGCCGGTAGGGCAGCGCCAGCAGGCGGTTGGGGTCCGCAGTCAGGCGGGCGCGCAGGGCCGCGCGGGCATCAGCATCCTGCAAAATGCGGGCAAACAGCTGCCGCCGCTGGGCAAACGGCATGCGGCCGGGGCAGCCGGTCAGCAGCCCATATTGATTTAACGCGGCACGCACCCGGCTTATTTGCACCAGGCGGTCAATTTCTGGTGCAGGCAGCTTGGCATCCGTCAAGAATGCTTCCAGCACGGGGCGGGTCACAGCCTCGGCGTCCAGCAAATCCCCCCGCAGGGAGCGGGACAGACTGCCCGCAAGCATATCATTCTGATTATAGTATACACCTGCAAGGCAATAAATGGCAGAGTTTTTTTGTAAAAAAAGCAAAAACCGCAAATATTGAAGATTAAACAAAACATCTTCATTGATTTTTAAGCGTGGGTCAAACTGCAGCTTGTTCCGGCGGATCACATCCAGCCGGAACAGCTTGGGGTAGGGGGCGGCGAGGTAGCCGCTTTCAAACAGCAGCGGGTCCAGCGCATCCCCCAGCGCGGCGGGGCCGGCATAGCAGCCGGGGGCCAGCGGATTGGGGGCAGGGCCGCTGGCGCGCACCATGCCGTACAAAATCAGGCCCGGCTGCGCATCAAATGCAGCGGGCAGCGCCTGCCACAGCCCCGGTAGCAGGGTATCATCCGCATCCACAAACAGCACCCACTCGGCACCGCTGCGGCACAGTGTATCCAACCCCGCGTTGCGCGCGGCGGATGCCCCGCCGTTGGGCTGGTGCAGTGCGGTAATGCGGGGGTCCTGGGCGGCAAGGGCATCACACAACGCGCCGGTGCCGTCCGGGCTGCCGTCCTCCACCAGCACCAGCTGCAAATTGTCCGGTGCACCCTGCAGCACGCTTTCAACCGTCTGGCGCAGCGTGTGCTCGGCCTTATAGCAGGGGATCACCACCCCAATGGCGGGCAGGCTCACAGTGTTCCCTCCCTTTGCAGGACTTTGCGGTAAATTTCAATCATCTGTGCGGTGTTTTTGGCCGCGTCATGGGTCACCCGGGCGCGGATCTGCGCGGCGGTGCCCAGCGCCGTGCCGTGGTCCGGCAGGGCAAGCACCTGTAAAATGGCCGCGCTCAGGGCGGCATCATCCCCGGCGGCACCGTACAGCATCCCCTGCACGCCGCTTTGCAGCATATCCGGGATGCCGCCTGCCGCGCTGGCCACGCAGGGCAGGCCCAGCAGCATGGCTTCGCCCAGACTGTTGGGGCTGTTCTCGCTGTAAGACGGCAACAGGAAGAGATCGGCATCCAGGTAAGCCTGCCGCATGGCGGCGGCATCCAGCGGGCCGGTGTACTGCACATGGTCCGCCAGCCCCAGGCGGCGGATCAGCTGTTTGCACCAGGTCTGGTAGGGGAACATCCAGTCAATCACCGGGCGCAGCAGCGGCCCTTTGTCCAGCGGGGGCCAGCCCGCCACCCGCAGCACCGCGCCGGGGTACTGCGCCAGCACGGCGGGCAGCGCTTTGAGCACGGTATGCAGGTTTTTGAGCGGGTAGTTGCCTTGGCTGAGCAGCAGCACCGGCGCTTCGCCAAAGGTGCGGGGGTGCCACACCGGTGGGGTGTAAAACTCCGGGCGCAGCGTTTCGTTGCAGGGGTAATAACTGGCCTGCGGGGCCAGCTTTTGAACGGCGGAACGGTCAAAGCTGGTGCGCCCGGTCACATGGCGGGCGTTGGCCAGCACGGCGGCTTCACTCTGGGCAAGGGTGTCAAAACGGGCCTGGTTCACGTCCAGCAGCCCGCCCGGCACATGGCGGTCAATCAAATGCTGCGCCGCGCAGGAGTGTAGCAGCCGTGCTGGCACGCCGTCATTCAAGTGCAGGGCACAGTCAACCATCACGCCCTGGATGCCCACCAGCACCGGTATCCCCGCCGCCTGGGCCGCCTGCTGTATGGTGCGGGCGGCAGCGTACTCGGTGCCCCAGATATGGACAAGATCCGGGGCAATCTTTTTGAGCAGGGCAGAAAAGTTTTCCACACTTCCGGTGGGAACCAGTGCAAAACTTACGCCGTTTTTGCTGCAAACGGTTAAAGTTTCCGCGCGGGCATCCACGCTGGCAACGGTAATGGCCGGGGCGTCCGGTGCGGCGGTCATGCCGCCCAGCGCGCCGGAAAGCCAACCCCCGCCGATCTCTTTTGCCTGCAAACCGCAGGCATCCGCGGCAGCAGGGATGGTGATGCTGACAAGCCAGAGTACCTTCACATTAGCCACCTCACAAATTCAGCCGCAACCGCCTGCGGCACCAGCTCAGGGAAGAGGTCACACACTTCCCCAAAGGGCAGCTGTTTGCCGCACACTTCACCCAGCCAGCGGTGCAGAATATCCGCAGCATCAGCCTGGCCTTGGTGCAGCACCAGCGCCAGCGGATAGCGGGCCAGATAGGGCAGGGCAGGGTCGTTTTCGATCACGCAGAGGTGCAAAACTGGCTTGCCCGCAGCAAAGTAGTCAAACAGTTTGCTGGGCAGCTGGTTGTCTACCGCGTTGCCAAGGTTCAAAAGAACATCGGCCTGTGCCTGCATGGTGCGGGCGGTTTCGGCGGGCACGGGGCCGGGCTGTTCAAACTGTTCGCCCAATACAGCCTTGGTCTGGGCAGCGTCCGCGGCAAAGTATTGCCAGCCGCCGCCTGCCATCGTCAGGGTCCAGCCGCTGGCCGGGCCCAGGGCGCGGAAAAGTTCCAGCGCAAAGCCCGGCTCCCGCAGGCCGGGATACAAAGAACCGCAGAACACGCAGCGCTTTTTGCTGTCTGCTGCATGGTTCGGCACTGCCGCCGGGGGCACCAGACTGGGGAAATCCAGCACATGAACTTTTTCCGCCGCCGCGGCCAGCGGGGCGCCGGGGGCGTAATCCCCAACGGCCTGCCGGGTGATAAAGGCGGCGGCCAGATGGTTCAGCAGCTCCAGCTCCCGCGGGTAGCCGCCGGGAGCCTGATAATCCCGGTTGGAAGCATAGGGGTCCAGCTGCCAGATGGCCTTTTTGGCCTGCACCTGCGCGGTTTCCAGCGCAAACGCGGCGCGGTAGGGCGCACAGACAGCGCAGATCACATCAAAATGGAACGCAGCATCCAGCTTTTCCAGCTCCCGGCGGGTATCCACCACCCGGCGCGGGGCGTGCAGCACCAGCTGGCGGAACGCCGCCGCCACCGCCGTGGGGCGGCAGCAAAGCCGCGCCAGCCGCACCGGAATGGGCGAACCGCCACTGCGGCCGTTTTCCAGCGCGGCGTTCATCAGGCGCTCGTCCGCAAAGGCAAGGCAGTGCACGGTGCAGCCGGGCAGCTCCGGATGGGGATGCAGGCCGTCCCATAGTTCCAGCAGGTGTACGGTGTGCCCGGCAGCACAAAGCACCCCTGCCAAACGCTGTGCCATCAGCACATTGGCAGAGGTTGGGTTTTCCACACTATCCAGTATAAATAAAATACGCATGGTGTTTATCCTGTGCAAAAGGAGTCAGCGCCGGTCTTTTAACATGGTACGGCACACTTTGCGCCACAGCACCGGGCAGTTGATGGTTGCCCACGCCGCCGCGCGGATGGCAAGCGGCAGCCGCGGGTTGCGGCCAAGGTTAGGGTCCTGCAGCCCGGCGCGGATGCCCACCCCCAGCTCGTTGATCTGCACGCGGTAGGCGGCGGCATCGTCCCGCCGCAAAATCATGCTGGCAAGGTAGACCAGCTTTTCGTAATAAAAGGCATTGGCGCTCTGCTGGATGGCCGGGCTGGCATGCTCGCGGATGAACACGGCGGCCTGGCGCTGCTGGTCAATGCTTTCCGGCGGCAGGGCACGGTGGCTGGCCGAAGCCGCGTGCTGCCGGTAATGGTAGCCTGCAAAATCCACATAGGCACAGCCGTCTGCCGCGCTGAAAATCTGCCAGTTGGCCACAAGGTCTTCGTTGTAGGCAAGGCCGTTGTCCATGATCTCGGCGGTGATCAGCTCGTGGGCGTACAGCTTGTTCCACAGCCCAAAGTCCACCCGGTGGTCATGCAGCAGGGCATCCAGATGGGCGGGCGGCTGAAACACCGTGGTCTGGCTGGGCGGCGGACTTTCCGGAGGAATATCCTCGGTAAAGCAGTCATACCGGCAGCAGGCAATCTGGCAGCGGGTGGTTTGGGCAGCGTGGTACAGCGCATCCAAAAACTGCTTGTGGTAGCAGTCGTCCGCATCACAAAAGGCAAACCACCGGGCGTTCAGGTTCAGCCCCGCGCGTACCCCGGCAGCGCGGGCGGCGGCAACACCGCTCTGGCGCTGGTGGATCACAACAAACCGGGCGTCCCGGCTTTCCCACGCGGCGGCAAGCTCGGCGCTTTCATCGGTGGAACCGTCATCCACCACAAAACAGGCGAAATCGCCAAAGGTCTGCGCAGCCAGGGATGCCAGACACTGCTGCAAAAACGCAGCGCCGTTATGTACCGGCACCACCACGGCAATGGCAGGGCCTTTGAACTGGGGCTCGGTTTCACTCATGGCTGCACCTCCTTTGTATATTTCTGCGTCTGCTCCAGGTAAAATTTTTGCAGGATGCCCGCGCTGGTGTGTACATCAAATCCGGCGGCAATGGCTTTGGCCTGGGCGTTGGGGTCACGGGTCAGGTCCGCCGCGGCAATGGAATCAGCCCAGGCGGCTTCATTCTGCAAGGGCAGGTAGTGGATGTTGCCGGCAAACGCCGCGCCGGGGTCCACCGTATCGGCCACAAAGCAGGGCAGGCCGGCGGCCTGGGCTTCCACCAGCACAACGGGCAGCCCCTCAAACAAACTGGGCAGCAAAAATACATCCATGGCGTGGTACAGCGCGGCCATATCCTTGCGCACCCCGGCAAAAATTACCCGGTCGCTCAGGTTAAGCTCCTGGGCAAGGGCACGGGTGGAATCAACCAGCTCGCCGGTGCCGATCAGCACCAGCCGGGCGTTGGGCATGCGGCGGCTGACCCCGGCAAAAATGCGCAGCAGCCCGGCATGGTTTTTCTGCTCACAAAAACGGCCCACATGGCCAAACAGAATTTCGCTTTCCTGCACGCCAAGCTCAGCGCGCAGGGCGGCGCGGGCGGCGGGATCGTGGAGGGCGAACACATCGGTCATAATGCCGTTGGGCAGCACGGTGAACGGGTGTTTGCCGTACAGCATCTCCCCGGCGCGCTGGCTGCAGGCAAAGCGGTGGGTCAGGTCGTGGTCAAAGCGGGAACTCATCAGCCGGTCCAGCTGGCCCACCAGGTTGTGCTCATAGGCAGTGTTGTGGCTGTGGCCTGCCCGCACCGGCACCCCGCAGCGGCGGGCCACGGCATTATAAAACATGCCAAAGCCGCTGTAATGCCCGTGGATGACCTTGTATTCCGGGTGCGCGGTAAAAAAGGCGCGCAGGTCATGCAGGTATTTCGGGATATTATTGTCCTGCCGCACCGTCAGCTTGGTAATGTGCCCGCCTAGGGCTTCAATTTCAGCATCATAAAAGCAGGGCTTATCATAGTGGTACAAAAAGTCAAACTGTACCTGGCTGCGGTCCACGGCACGGTAGACATTCATGACAAAGGTTTCCATGCCGCCGGCGTCCATGGCGGGCATGATTTGTAATACGCGGATCGGCGGCAAAGTGCGCCCCTCCTTTTGCGGCTTGCCGGGGGAACATCCACCCGGCAGCGGTTGGCATTATTCCTGTTCCAGCGCTGCCTTGCAGTTCAGCAGTTCGGCCTTTGCATCGTCCGAAAGCACCGGGTATTCGTGGCAGCTCTTCTGCAAAGCATCCAGTACAATCTCGCTGACCAGGTAGCGGGTGTACCATTTCTGGTCAGCCGGGATGGCATACCACGGGCTGTGCTTGGTAGCGGTTGCGGTGATGACTTCATCAAAGGTATCCAGATATTCGTCAAAACGCATCCGCTCTTTCAGGTCGGAGCAGGAGAACTTCCAGTTCTTTTCCGGGCGATCAATGCGCTCTAAAAAGCGCTTTTTCTGTTCGTCCTTGGAAACGTGCAGAAAGATTTTGACCACGCGGTAGCTGTTCTCGTACAGGTATTCTTCATAGCTGCGGATCTGGCGGTAGCGCTTTTCAAAAAAGTCCTTCTTGCTGTCTTCCAACACGCGCGGGGCCATCTGGTAGGTCTTTTGCAGGTCGTGAACCTGCACCACCAGAACGTCCTCGTAATAGCTGCGGTTGAAAATGGCAATGCTGCCGCGGGGCGGCAGAGCTTTGTTCACCCGCCACAAAAAGTCGTGGTGCAGTTCCTCGCTGGTGGGCAGCTTGAAGCTGGTTACCTGTACACCCTGGGGGTTCAGGCCGCCCATCACATGCTTTATGGTGCTGTCCTTCCCGGCGGCATCCAGCGCCTGCAGAATGATCACAAGGCCCTCGCGCCCATCGGCGTAAAAGGCGTCCTGCAGGGCGGCCATCTTTTCCAGGTTTTCGGCAGTTTTGGCCAGGATATCTTCTTTCTTTACATGGTCATCCTTGCTGTCGCAGGGCAGCTTGCGCAGCGCGCATGGGTGGGAACCATCAAACAAATAGCGGTCAGCCTTCATCCGGGCGGCCTCCTTTCTGCAAAAGGACAAAATTACACTCTCTCAGTATACCCGTTTTGGCCCCCATGTGCAACCGCAAGATGCAAAAAAGGCATTGCAGACGCGCGGCCCGCAATGCCTTTTTTCATAATTACAAAACAAAATCAGAACGTCAGGTTGCCGAACTCGGAAAGCTTCAGCTGTTCGTTGTGCTGCTCGGCCCAGTTGATGCTCCACGGGCTGCCGAACAGCAGCAGGTGGTTGCCCTTCAGGTCCTCGATGCAGCGGGTGTCGCTGGTCAGGTCCAGTGTTTTGGGGTCCAGCTCGTCCGGGTCGTTCATGATCCAGCGCAGGTGCTCATACGGCAGGGTCTGCATACGGATGTCAACGTTATATTCGTTGCGCAGGCGGTATTCCAGCACTTCCAGCTGCAGCACGCCGACCACGCCGACGATAACTTCCTCCATACCGGAGCCAAGGTCGCGGAAAATCTGGATCGCGCCTTCCTGTGCGATTTGCTCCATGCCTTTCACAAACTGCTTGCGCTTCATCGTGTCCACCTGGGTCACGCGGGCAAAATGTTCCGGTGCAAAGGTGGGGATGCCCGCAAACTGCACATGCTGCTTGCCGGTGCACAGCGTATCGCCAATGGAGAAGATGCCCGGATCAAACAGACCGATGATATCGCCGGCATAGGCTTCGTCCACGATGGCGCGGTCGTCAGCCATCAGGCTGGTGCCGGTAGCAAGCTTGATGTTCTTGCCCTCCTGCACATGGAATGCTTCCATGCCGCGCTCAAACTTGCCGGAGCAGATGCGCAAAAACGCAATGCGGTCGCGGTGATTCTTGTTCATGTTGGCCTGGATTTTGAACACAAAGCCGCTGAACTGCTCGCTGCAGGGATCCACCACATCGCCGGTGGGAGCATCCTTGCGGGGCAGTGGCGGCGGGGTCAGGCGCAGGAACTCTTTCAGGAAAGGTTCCACGCCAAAGTTGGTCAGCGCGGAGCCAAAGAATACGGGGCTCAGCTGGCCGTGCTGCACAGCGTCCAGGTCAAACTCTTCGGCGGCACCATCCAGCAGCTCAATGTCGTCAGCCAGCTTCTGGTGGTTGGCCGCGCCGATCAATTCGTCCATTTCGGGTGCGCCAAGCTCGGCGGTGATCTCGTCCACCATCTTCACGCCGTTGGCGCGGCCATCGCTTTCAAAAGCCAGCACCTTGCGGGTGTCGCGGTCAAACACGCCCTTGAACTCCTTGCCGCAGCCGATGGGCCAGTTCATCGGGTAGGTTTTGATGCCCAGGATCGTCTCAATGTTTTCCATCAGTTCAAACGGGTCGCGGGCTTCGCGGTCCATCTTGTTGATGAAGGTGAAAATGGGGATATGGCGCAGGGTGCAGACCTTGAACAGCTTGATGGTCTGGGCCTCAACGCCCTTGGCGGCGTCGATGACCATGACGGCGGAATCCGCCGCCATCAAGGTGCGGTAGGTATCCTCGGAGAAGTCCTGGTGGCCGGGGGTATCCAGAATGTTGATGCACTTGCCCTGATAGTTGAACTGTAAAACAGAGGAGGTAACAGAGATACCGCGCTGTTTTTCAATATCCATCCAGTCAGAAACGGCATGTTTGGCGCTCTGCTTGCCCTTGACGGAACCGGCGGTCTGGATGGCTCCCCCGTACAGCAGCAGCTTTTCGGTCAATGTGGTTTTGCCGGCGTCCGGGTGCGAAATGATCGCAAACGTCCGGCGGCGCTCGATTTCTTCACGCAAAGTTGCCATGAAAGTCAATACTCCTTTATTCCATTGCAATGTGACTTTTTACGGTTGTCTGCTTCCGTCACATGGGGAACACTCCTCTATCACTCTGGTTTTCAGGCGGCACCTGAACTATTACAAGAAAGGTTACAAGACATACCTTTCTATTTTACTATGATTTTTAAGGGATTGCAACGCCTGATACCGGATTTTTAGCCGGTAAGGGGAGAAAAAAGCAAAATTTGATGGAAAATGCGTGGTGGGGGGCCATCATCCCGCCGGGGGAGAAAGGCAAATGTTTGACTGTACGCCACAGATTCTAAGGCAACACCGCGAAATTCCCGCCTTGCGGCTTAAGCACCGCTTCGGCGGCTGCGGCACGGCATCTGCG
>OLRJ01002433.1_pt1 | contig 13830 bp, 8 predicted proteins | sample 1672741 | NCBI WGS metagenome assembly OLRJ01 (sample SAMEA3136719, study PRJEB25190) | human gut metagenome | biome: human gut; feature: human-associated habitat; material: faeces | place: Austria | collected 2013
TCTGAGATGATCGGGTGTTCTTTTTTTATTGTTTTTTCTACATATTTCATATATAATATTTACAGAAAAACGCACAAATCTGAATTCTATTTTATGAATAAAATGGAGAGATGCGGCGTGCTGAAAAATATAGTATTTGGAGGAACCACAATGTCTGAATTAAGTGATAAGATCAGATCAGAATTTAAAAAAGCAGATGATGAGCGGGATGCTCTTTTGAATACCCCGGAGGACATCGACCGCTGGGATAACATTGTATATGGACACGATGACAGAGAGATGCAGAAGCTGGATGTGTACAGACCGAAGCAGGCACAGGGAGAGGATCTTCCGGTGATCATCAGTGTTCACGGCGGTGCCTGGATGTACGGAGATAAGGAGAGATACCAGTATTACTGTATGAGTCTTGCCCAGCGTGGATTTGCTGTTGTGAACTTTACCTACCGTCTTGCACCGGAGTACAAATTCCCGGCACAGCTGGAGGACCTGAATCTTGTCTGCAAGTGGGTGATGAAGCGTGCAGGAAGATTCCACTTTGATACAGAGCGTATTTTTGCAGTGGGAGATTCTGCAGGAGCCCATCTTCTGGGACTTTATGCAGGAATCTGCACCAACCCTGCATCTGCATCCAAATATGATTTTGCGGTACCGGAGGGATTTGCCCTCACTGCAATTGCATTGAACTGCGGCGTATACAGAGTTCCGAGGGAAGAACCGGAGAATATGACCATGCAGATCATGAAAGAGCTTCTTCCAGAGGGCGGTACGGAGGAAGAACTGGAGAAGATTGACGTGTTAAATGGCATTGCAGATGTGTATCCCCCTGTATTTTGCATGACTTCTGTAGCGGACTTCCAGAAAACACAGGCACCTGCCCTTGTTCAGAAGCTGATGGAGAATAATGTGCCGTTTGTATATCGCGTGTTTGGAGATAAAGTAAATAAACTTGGACATGTGTTCCACTGCGATATTAAGACTATTGACGCGGCTCAGTGCAATGATGCAGAATGCGATTTCTTCCGGGAATTTTGTTTCTGATCGGATATGATATCTGGTTGTTGCTGCGAACGGAGTGAACAGTAACACCGTTTTTCACGGAAACCTGCGGTTCGCCACAGGTTTCTTGTTTTATATGGTAAAATTCGATATGCTTAAAACAGGAGAGAATAGATGAAGAAAAAAAGGATTTACTGGCTGGCCGTAATTGTATGCTGCCTTTTCCTGTGGGGCGGGGCTGGAGGAAGGACAGTGCTGGCGGCTGATCATGTGATAACAGATTTTTCCAAAATCTTTTACATACCTGCAGGTGCCGTTTTAAAAGACGGGGATATGCAGGGACTTCGGGAAATTTACGATGATATGGGCTGCATGGCTTACACAGAAGAGGGAGAAAAACTTTATCTGAATGTAATCTGGGACTATTCTGCAATTGATATACGAACTGCAGGTGCCTATGAACTGAAAGGTACGGTACAGCTTCCAGAAGGCTATGTGAGCAAGGCTAAATTACCTGTGTGGACGGCAGAAATCTCAGTACAGAATCCGGGACAGCCAGAGATCCAGGTCTATTCCAGAATGATTTCTGCAGGTATTTACTATTTTCCCTGGATTGCAGACCAGGATCCGGATACCATGACCATCTGGATGCGAAAAGAAGGGGAAGACTGGGTAAATGTAAGTGAGGAAGGGTATGGATTCTGCGATACCGACGGAATGTATCTTTCCTGCCAGAGTATGCTGCCGGGAAATGTGTATACACTGACGGTGACTTATGAGAGAGGAAAAACCCGAAATCTTACTTACCGATATGGGTCAGATGGAGCGCTGGATGTGATCAGTTATCAGCCTGATACCCTTGGCGATACGCTTAAGAAGGACAGGACCATCCGTTCTATTGAGAGTATAAATGAAAAAGGCCTGCAGCGCTGTATGGTTTATGCAGTGCGGGTAGGGCAAAGTCTGGCAGAGGTAAGAGCAGATCTGGAAGAAACATTTCATATTCTGGGAAGCACCTGTGAGGAATATGAGGATACCGCAACCCATCCGTCTGTAATGATGCCCTCAGTGTGGGATTTTGACCAGGTAAATACGGCGGTTCCAGGCGTTTACAAGGTGACTGGGACGTTTACTGCTCCCCAGGGATATGAGGCAGATTCCGGGCTTTTAGTGCCGGAGGCGGTGGCTTATGTCACGGTACAAAGACCAGATCAGCCAGAGGTACAGACCTGTTGTATGACAGGTGTGGATACCTTGTACTTTCCAATGGTGCTGGATGCTTTTTTGGACAGCCAGATAAGTGGATTCCAGGTATATTTAAAGAATGCAGGAACCGAAAAAAGAGTAGAAACCGGTAATTTTTATTTTACCAGAAAAGGCCTGTATCTGAAGCGGGGCGGTCTGAAGCAGAACCAGGAATATGGCATTTACGTTCTTTATCCAGGTGGAAGCACAGGCGTGTATACCTTTCAATATGATGAAGATCTGATCACCAATGAACACTGGTATGAGAGAAACTATGCAGACCGGGATGGAAAGGATTTCCCAGATATAGACAATGGTCCGGAGAAAGTGACAGATACGTCTACGATCATGGTAGGAAACCGTCTTTTGGATCTTATACGTATGGGAGAGAAGCAGATCCCTTTTGAAAAAGACGGCGTTCTCATCGAGGTTCCAACAGAGACGGTAAAGGACTGGGAGATTGAAGACCAGGATCAGATCCAGGTGGATATCTCCAGGGAAGGGAATGGAATATCCGTTAAAATTTCTAAAAATGGGAATGAAATTACAGAGATTCCAGGAGCTGTTTTAAAAGTTCCATATACTTCTGAAGATGGGGAACCTACGCTTACAGATGAGGATGGAAATACTTATACTGGTACTGTGGAGGAAACCCAGAAGGTGGCTGTGATCCCTATTGACAAGACGGGAGAATACACAGTGGAAGAGACACCAGAGGAGGAGGTCTCAGAGGAAGCAGATACAGAGACAGAGGATATCTCCCAGGATGCGGAAGAATTCCATTCGTCTGGTGAAATTCCAACAGAAGCCCAGGAAGAAAGAAAAGAGAAAGATTTATCAGCACAGCATAAAAAAACGGCTTCTATTGTTGGAAGTATTGTAATTTTGTTAATATTTTTATGGCGTTTGCAAATGGGAAAAGGAAGAAAACTCCGAAAGGGGGGACGGGGTGAAAGAGAACAGGGCAAATAAGAAAAGCAGAAAAATGCTGTGGGGGACGATGCTTATAACCATGGTCCTGTCCTTTATGTTTTTTTATGTATTGTATTGTTCAAACAACAAATATATGACAAGAGAAGAAAAGGCAATACATGGACTTCTCTATGCAGATGGCTCCTATGAAAATCTCCCTGTATATTATCTGTCGAGAGAGTGGGAATACTATCCGGATGTGCTGCTTACACCCAGGGATGATCTGTCAGATTACTATTCCCGTTATATCTCCATAGGAGAATACGGCGGAATGGAGCTTGGAGACCGGGATGGCGATCCATATGGGAGCGGTACCTACCGCCTGCGCATCATGATTCCGTCGGAAGAACATACCTATGGATTATATCTGCCGGAAATATTTTCTGCATATAATCTGTATGTAGATGGAGTTCTGATCGAACAGGTGGGAAATCCGGATCCAGATCATTATGTAGAGCGCATTCAGCATAGAATGTTTACTTTTAAAGCCCATACTTCTGTGGAAATTATGATCGCAGTGACCGATAAGGATTCTGCATCCCCGGGAATCCAGTATGTCCCGGCCTTTGGAAATCCGTTGAAGGTAAATACCATAAGAGGAATCCAGATATTTATCAATTCTTCTGTATTTACATTAGTGGTTCTGGTTTTGCTGTTTTCCATCTGGGCTTTTTTCAGGACCAGGAGCAGGGCAAATGCGCTGTTTGCGGGAGTGTGTCTTTGTGTGCTGGGATATACCTGTTATCCGCTTTTGTACACTTATGCAGCGCTTCGGGTGCAGCCGTGGTTTTCTCTTGAGATGCTGTTTTATTATCTTGCTTTTTCAGCTATGCTGCTTTTGGAATATGAGATCACAGAACGAAAATATAAATGGATTGGCTGGGTGGTTGTACTTACTGCAGTGCTGGGAGTGGGCGCCACTGTTGCAGGATTTTTTGCAGGAGGAAGTAAGACAGCAGTTCTTTCTTACGGCATTTCCTGGGGAACAGAAGGGTTAAAATGGTTTACTGTGGTCTGTCTGATAATTGCCGCTTTTTTTTATACAGAGGGAGAAGGAAAAATTTCTCTTCTTGCAGGAACTGTGATCTATGCGGTCTCTCTGGCTGCAGACAGAATCTGGCCATTGTATGACCCTATTATCGGGGGATGGTTCCCAGAGTGGGGCGGGACGATCCTGACAGGGATTTTTGGGATGCTTCTTTGGAAAGAATTGACAGAGGGCTACCGCATGCGCCTGATTTACGAAGAGCAATCCAGGCAGATGGAGCTTCGCCTGATGATGCAAAAAGAGCATTATGAGAAGCTGACAGGGGCACTGGAGGAAGCAAGCCGTACCAGGCATGACCTGCGCCAGTATATCCGTACCGCTTCCATGCTGCTGGAACAGGAGCACTATGAAGAACTGAAAGAGTATTTCCACCGGTTTGCCAGGGAAAGCAGTGAAAAAATGCAGACGCCAGTCTGTTACAGCAAGAACATGTCTGTAGATGCAATTCTCCATTATTATGCGGCGCAGCTGGAGCAGCTGGGAGTGGAATTCCGGCATTCTGTGGAGATACCGGCCCAGATGAAAATTACGGATCTGGATATCTGCAGGATTTTTGGCAATCTTCTGGAAAATGCAGTTCGTGCCGTGAAAAATGAGCAGGATTCGGAAGAGGCTTATGTAAATTGCGTGTGTAAAGTGAGAATGGGAAAATTGCTGATCAATATTGAAAACACCTACCACGGGGAATTGAGAAGAAATGGAGAGGTGCTGTATTCCACAAGGCATAGTGGACGTGGAATTGGAACAGCCTCTGTAAGCAAAACAGCGGAAAAATATGGGGGATATGCAGATTTTGCAGCAGAAGATGGAATGTTTCGGGCAAATGTGTTTATCCCGCTTGGAAATCTGGAAGGAAAAAAGTCTGCATGAATGAACGTGCAGACTTTTTAAAATTATGAAAAAAGATAGTTCAGATATTCCTTCTTTATGGCGTTGGCACCCCGCTTGCGGATCTGGACGATTTCCTGATTGTCCAGGAGAAAGCCTTCTTCCAGAGTTTTATGAATGCGGTCCATATTTACCAGACAGCCCCGGTAGCAGGAGAGAAAGCATGGCAGATCCTGGATCAGCTCTTCAAATTTCTGGAAGGTCAGGTAGGTGCGAAGCACACCGGCATCGGTGTGGAGCTGGACTGCATTGTGGAAGGTGTCTGCATATAAAATTGTTTTTACAGGTACCCGTACGAGAGTCCGGTCACAGATCACTTCAATGTATCGTGCATCCTGAGCACTTTTGATTTGGATGGAATCCAGCACGTTTGCCAGCTTCACCGGATCCAACGGTTTCAGAAGATAATAGGTAGCCTGGACGTCGTAGCTGGCGACTGCGAAAGCGTCACTGCTGGTGACAAAAATTAGGGCACAGGAATCCCCCTTCTGACGAAGGTTTAGTGCCACATTCATGCCGTTGCTCTGTTCCATGTAGATATCAAGAAAGACCAGATCATATTTGTCAGGGGTGTAATCCTCCCAAAAGGCGGCAGGAGAGGAAAAGGTGTGCAGCTGAACCGTAAGCTGACGCCTGGCGTAATAATCGCTGACAGTTGCTGCGAGTGTATCAAGATCCTGCTTTACATCGTCAATCATTGCAATATTCAATCGATAAATCCTCCGTAAGAAGTAATTTCAAAATATTATTGTAAATCATAAATTCAAAATATCACCGAAAGTGTCATTTCATCCCATGTGTATTGTTTTTTCAAAATGAATCGGATATAGTAATCTTAAGGTGATGAGTAGCTTGAAAGTAATACTTTTTCGGTATACTTTCTAAGACCTCTCTATAATATCACAAAATACGACAAAAGTGAGGTAGAAAAATGAAAAATTGGAAAAAAGTTATGGCTATGTTATGTGCCGCAGCAATGGTTACCGGATTCTCCGCTCCTGTATGGGCTGAAGCAGATGCAGCAGAGGATACTGAGGCAGCAGCAGATACTGAAGCAGCAGATGATATCACAGAGCTGACACTGGATATGCTTGACGAAGCTGCATACGAAGGAACATGGTTATCTTTTGAGCCAGGATTTGACCTTTATGTACCAAGTAACTGGAATGTTCTGGAGATTTCTGATGATGATGCAGCTGATGGACTTATTTTCCAGGCTCAGGATCCGGATTCTGAAGAGGGCGTAAACATGGTAGTGACCGCTACAGATGTTGGAACAGATTATGACCTGTATTCCATGGCTGACGAGCTTGCTACAGAGTATAAGGATGTTGAGAAGGTTTGCATCAACGGACTTTATGGTGTTACCTTCGAGACTGACACTACATACGGACTGGCTTTCCTGGAGGATGCAGAGGGCGTTATGTACAATGTTCAGATCGGACCGAAATCTGATGATATTCAGCCAACTGCTGAGACACTTTTCATCTCTCTGATCAAGACCGAAGACAATACAGCTAATACAGGCGATGAAGCAGCTGACGCAGCAGAAGCTGATACAGCAGAATAAGAATCTGCAGACTGAAATGAAAAAATAGGACAGGAGTTATACCGCATATCTGTTTAGGACAGGGAAAGGTATAACTCCTGTTTTTGTTACTGTTCTAAGAAGAATTCCCGGTTTCTTCTGAATGATGAAAAGAAAACCGGGAATTGGATACTTTTAAATTAGCTTTGCAAAGATTTTTTTAATTTGGCATTCCATTTCTGCACGATCAACGGATTCATTTTTACCTTCTTGCGGTCGTAAGTGATCAGTCCGTTGATTTCTTCTTCAATATCCGAGAGCTGGGTGTAGATGGTAGCGGAATACCCTTTTTTTACAGAAGGGACGATGGTTCCTTCCATAAGTCTGGAAAAGCCGTCCGTGAGAGCCTCGCTGGTGGTGAATTTCTTATAGCCGTAAATATTTTTGCAGGCACTGTGTTCTGGCAGGCGAAGAGAATAGCCGCCAAATTCGGAAAGTGCAAGCACGCGGTCTGACTTCGGAATCGGAAGTCCCAGGAAATAGTAGTGAAGACTGTTGATATCTCCACATCCCTGGTCGAACCATCCGCTGGCAGAATCCACAAGACGGGAAGGGTCCAGCTTGTGGATAAAATCTGTCACCTTTTTCGTGGAAAACTGTCCCCAACCTTCATTAAATGGGACCCATGTCACAATGGAAGGATGGTTGTACAGAGTCTTTATCATGTCCCGGATATCATCTATATATTCCTGGCACCCATCCTTATCTGTACGGGAAAGAAGGCGGGCGTGGATATCTTTTACCGGAATGCGCAGCCAGTTTAGAAGAGTGGCCAGGTAAGTTACAAACCAGTGATGATAATCGGAACCTCCGTTTGGCATGTCCTGCCATACCAGCATACCCAAGCGGTCACAGTGGAAATACCAGCGGTCTGCCTCGACTTTGCCATGCTTGCGGAGCATGTTAAAACCAAGATCCTTCATGGCACGAATGTCATAAATTAGGGCTTCGTCAGAAGGTGCGGTGTAAAGCCCGTCGGGCCAGTATCCCTGATCCAGAACGCCGCTCTGAAAGTAAGGCTGGTTATTCAGGAAAAAGCGTGGATAACCGTCATCCGCCATCTGCACATCACACTTACGCAGGGCAAAATAACCGAGAACCCGGTCACTGTCAAATTCCAGGGAGTAGGGATAAAGCCAGGGCTCTTTGGGATTCCAGGCTCTTTGCTCTTCCTTTGGAATGGAGAGGCTGGTTTCTTTTCCAGGCTTTATGGAGGCGGTGAGGATCTCATCCGCACACAGCTCCTCCCTTAATCCATCTGTGTCAAGAAGAACTGGCGGGTAAACCCTGCAGATGATAGAAGATAGGGCTTCCAGGTCTGCGTGATCTGAAATTCCGGAAGGAGTGGGCGGTATGTTCCCGGCAGCTGCATCTGAAATATGCCTGGAGACTGTACGGACTCTCATTCGAACCAGTCCTTTGTCAAAATCCGGTGTGGTGCGCACGTCTCTTATGTAATCCTTTGGAACAATTTCCATCCACACCGTCTGCCAGATCCCACTCTGTGCAGTATAAAACATGCCTCCTCTTTTTAGCTGCTGTTTGCCTCTGGCGTGGTAGGAGGTGTCGCTGAAATCGTGGACGCTGATCAAAATAGAGAGGGTGAGATCTTCTGCAGTAAAATCCGTAATATCTGTGCTAAAGGGAAGGTAACCACCCTTATGGTAAGCTGCAAATTTCCCATTAATGTACACGCTGCAGATCTGATCCACAGCTCCGAAATGGAGAAGAAGCCGCTCCTTTCTCCTGTCCAGGCAGTTATCTGGGAGCTGGATGATCCGGGAATACCATAATGTCTCATCAGGAAGAAGCTGCCGGTTCACCTGGGAAAGAGGTGCTTCTGGGGAAAAAGGAACCAGGATCTGGCCGTCAAATGGAAAATTTTCGTTTTCGTAAAATTGCCATGGCAGAATACGGCTGTCTGTGATCAGATAATCCCACATTCCGTTCAGATTGATCCAATGTTTTCGTACCATGCCTGGTCTGGGATATTCTTTTAAGGTTTGTCCCTGGGCAGCCGCCCCGGTCCAGATGGTTTCCAGATTTTTCAAATATAGATCCTCCTTAAATGGTAAAGTTTGTTTACGGAAAATATGAAAAAATAATTATCATGATATCTTTTATTATACACGAAATACAGTACTTTGCAATTAAAATTGCCAGGAGAACGAGAACAGTAACTCCAAAACTTGTAATTGAAAAAGCAGGGAGGTTATGTTACGATAGAAAGTAATGATGGAGGGGAAAAAATGAATCAAACACAAAACAAAAACCTGCTGACAGAAGGTTCCATCTGGAAAAAGCTGATGGGTTTTGCATTCCCGCTTTTTCTGGGAAATCTGTTTCAGCAGCTGTACAATACGGCAGACTCCCTGATCGTGGGAAACTTTCTGGGAAGTGACGCGCTGGCTGCAGTAAGTTCATCTGGCAGCCTTACTTTTTTGTTGGTAGGATTTTTCCAGGGCCTGGCCATGGGAGCTGGTGTTATCATCGCCAGATATTTTGGGGCAAGACAAAAGAGGGAACTTCACAGAGCCATTCATACTACTGTTGCATTTGGTATCCTGTGTGGTATTCTTCTTACAATTGGCGGCGTTGTGCTGGCACCGAAGATTTTGATCCTTATGAAGACACCGGCAGATATTCTGCCTAAGTCTACCTTATATTTTCAGGTGTATGCAATGGGCTCCCTGGGACTGGTTCTTTATAACAATTTCGTAGGAATCATGCAGGCGGTTGGAGACAGCCGCCATCCATTGTATTATCTGATTTTTTCGTCTTTATTGAATGTAACCCTGGACATGGTATTTGTAGGCAGAATTGGAATGGGCGTGGAGGGCGCAGCTCTTGCAACGATCATTTCCCAGTTTGTAAGTGCTTTTTTGTGTCTTTATCGTCTGATGAAAAAGAGCCCGGAGGAATATACGGTTTCCCTGAAAGAAATCTGTCTGGATCCTTACATGCTGAAGCAGATCGTGTCCAACGGTCTTCCTGCCGGCATACAGAACTCTGTGATCGCCATTGCAAATGTGGTGGTACAGTCCAATATCAACAGCTTCGGCAAGCTGGCTGTGGCTGGCTGCGGAGCCTATTCCAAGGTGGAAGGGTTTGGATTTTTGCCGATCACCTGTTTTTCTATGGGACTGACCACATTTATCAGTCAGAATCTTGGGGCCCAAAAGTATGACAGGGCGAAAAAAGGTGCACGTATTGGCATTTTGTGCAGTATTTCCATGGCGGAGGTAGTGGGGATCATTGTGTATTTTGCAAGCCCTGTGCTGATCGCGGCTTTTAACAGCGATCCGGAAGTGGTTGCTTATGGAGTGAAGCAGGCCCATGTGATCACCTTGTTTTATTTTCTGCTTGCATTTTCCCACTGTATTGCAGGGCTTATGCGGGGCGCGGGGAAAGCTACTGTGCCGATGTTTGTTATGCTGGGCTGCTGGTGCCTGATCCGTGTGACTTATATTACTATTGCCGTGAGACTGCATCCAGTGATCCAGACTGTATTCTGGGCGTATCCGCTGACCTGGTCTTTAAGCTCCATTCTGTTTTTGATCTTCTATCTGAAATCAGACTGGATCCATGGCTTTGAGAAGAAAAGAAAATAGCAGGCTGACAGGCGAGATAGAAGTGAGCTGCTGGTCAGGAAATGAACAGTAATACGAAAGTAAATGCCGCCTGTGCGGTGAAAAAGGAGTTAACATTTTCATGAATGTGCTGAATATCGAACATGTAAGCAAGATTTTTGGAGATAAAAAGATTTTTGATGATATTTCTTATGGAATCCATGATGGAGACAAGATCGGAATTATCGGAATCAACGGTACTGGAAAAAGTACCCTTTTGAAGATCCTTGCAGGGGAAGAAGAGACAGATGAGGGACAGGTGATCTCCCAGAATGGATTGCGGATCACCTATCTGCCCCAGATGCCGGATTTTCCAAAGGGAGCCATTGTGCAGGATTATGTAGCCGATGGGAAGTGGCAGAAGGACTGGAGTACAGAGAGTGAGGCCCGGAATATTTTAAACAGGCTGGGGATCACCGGGCATGATGTGCCGGTGGAACAGCTTTCCGGCGGACAGAAGAAACGTGTGGCACTTGCACGTACCCTGGTGAATCCTTCTGATGTGCTGATTCTGGACGAGCCTACCAACCATCTGGATAATGAGATGGTGACCTGGCTGGAGGACTATCTGAACCGGTTTAAGGGCGTTGTGATCATGGTTACCCATGACCGTTACTTTCTGGATAAGGTTACCAACAAGATCCTGGAAATCAGTCACGGGAAGCTGTATTCCTATGATGCCAACTATTCCGGTTTTCTGGAATTGAAGGCGCAAAGGGAAGAGATGGAGCTGGCTTCCGAGAGAAAGCGACAGAGTATTCTCCGCATGGAACTGGAGTGGGCAAAGCGTGGCTGCCGCGCCAGAAGCACCAAGCAGCGCGCCCGTCTGGAACGCCTGGAGGCCTTGAAAAGCGGCAAAGCACCTGCCCAGGATCTGGATGTGCAGATGGATTCCGTGGAGACCAGAATGGGAAAGAAAACTGTGGAGCTTCACCATATTTCCAAAAAGTATGGGGATAAAGTGATCCTGGATGATTTCGATTATATTGTGCTACGGAATCAGCGGCTTGGAATCATCGGACCTAATGGCTGTGGAAAGTCCACTTTGATCCGTATTATAGACGGGATGGTAGAACCGGATTCCGGTACTGTGGAGATTGGAGAGACTATCAGGATCGGCTATTTTGCCCAGGAAGTGCCAGACATGGATGGAAATCAGAGGGTGATCGACTATATCCGTGATGTGGCGGAGTTTATTCCCACCCGTGATGGCAGGATCAGTGCTTCCATGATGCTGGAACGTTTCCTTTTTGACTCTGCTATGCAGTACACACCGGTTGCGAAGCTTTCCGGTGGGGAGAAGAGACGTCTGTATCTTTTGAAAGTGCTGATGGAGGCTCCCAATGTGCTTCTTCTGGATGAGCCAAGCAATGATCTGGATATTCCTACTTTGACTATTCTGGAGGATTATCTTTCTACTTTTTCCGGAATTGTGATCGCAGTGTCTCATGACCGTTATTTCCTGGATGATGTGGTTGACCGTATTTTCGCTTTCGAGGGAGATGGAAGGCTGACCCAGTATGAGGGCGGGTATACAGACTATGCAGAGGCGCGGGCGCGAAAATATGGGGATGGAAGCGGCTCTGGCGCACCTTGCGTAGCTGGTCTGGCGGACAAAACATCTTCTGGATACGGCGCCGGGGAGGAGGAAACGAAGAAGGCTACCAGAAAAGACTGGAAGCAGGGACAGAAGTCCGAGAAGCTGAAATTTTCTTATAAAGAAGAGCGGGAATATGCCACTATTGACGAAGATATTGAGAAGCTGGAAGAGAAGATCGCCAAGCTGGAAAATGATATGATGGCGAATGCAACCAATTCTGTAAAGCTGCGTGAGATCATGGCAGATAAAGAAGCCGCAGAACAGCAGCTGGAAGAGAAAATGGACCGCTGGGTATATTTGAATGACCTGGCGGAGAAGATCGAGGCGCAGAAAAATAATGGGTAAAAGTCACAAAGAACAGCCTATTTCCAGGCTTTGCCAGGAGCCAAAAAAGGCCAAGATTTCTTCAGCTAATAGAAATGAGCAGCTTCGTAAAATTCCTAAAATAGATAAAATTATGGAAACAGAGCTGGTGAAGGAACTGGAGAAACAGTATGGACACGAAAGAGTCCGGACAGCAGTGAGAGAGTCTGTGGAGCTGCTGCGGCAGGAGATTTCCGGCAGTAAAGCTTTAGAGGGTTTTGGAAAATGGGCAGAAGCCTCATCAGTGGCATATACGGAATATATTTTACGAAATACGAAAAAAAAATTGTTCCGTGAGGAGCAAAAGAGAATGCAGCGGGTGATCAATGCTACCGGTGTGATTCTTCACACCAATCTTGGAAGAGCACCGCTGGGAGAGCGTCTGGTGTCAGAGCTTGTTCCGCTGATGACTGGATATACCAATCTGGAACTGAATCTGGAAGATGGGAAAAGAGGCAGCAGGTACGACCATTTTGCAGAAAATCTGTGCAGGCTGACGGGAGCCGAGGCAGCTATTGTGGTGAATAATAATGCGGCAGCGGTGCTGGTGATGCTGACAGCTCTGGCTTCTGGAGGAGAAACTATTGTTTCCAGAGGGGAACTTGTGGAAATCGGAGGAAAGTTCCGGATCCCGGACGTGTGCCGCCAGAGTGGGACCACACTTGTGGAGGCAGGGACTACTAACCGGACGTATCTTCAGGATTATGAAAATGCAGTGACTGAGAATACTGCTGCTTTTCTGAAGGTACATACCAGCAACTATCAGATTACTGGATTTACCCATGAACCGGAACTGTCAGAGCTTTCTGAAGCAGCCCACAGTCGGGAATTCCCTCTTTTGGTGGATTTTGGAAGCGGAAGCATTGTTGATATGGCAGAGTATGGAATCCAGCCGGAAAAAACCGTACAGGAGCTTCTGGAAAAGGGTGCGGATATTGTAACCTTCAGCGGGGATAAGCTGTTAGGTGGACCGCAGGCAGGTATTTTGGTAGGGCGTAAAGATCTGATTGAGAAGATTTCAAGGCATCCTCTTATGAGGGCGCTGCGGATCGATAAATATACTGCGGCGGCACTGGATAAGACAGTGGGTATTTATTTGGACGACAGGAAGCTGGAAGAGGAAATTCCTGTTTATGAAATGATGGGAAGAAAGTTTGGAAATCTCGAAATATATGCGCCGGCTTTCCTGAAAAAACTGACACGTTGTAATCCAGAATATGATTTTATGATAACATCTACGCGAAATCCCATTGGTGGTGGTACAACACCTGGAAAAACATTGCCAGGAGCTGCATTGCTGATAAAGAGCAAGAAGAAAAATGGTCCTTCTGCCCAGGAAATCAGCAATCGCTTACGCCAGATGGAAGTTCCAATTATTGGGCATATTGTGGATGACTGGGTTTACCTGGAACTGCGGACATTACTGTCTGATGATTTTGAAATTATGGAAAAAGAATTGATTTATGATTTATAAAAAGACTTTCTCCAGAGCGTGTTTGAA
>OLRJ01002437.1_pt1 | contig 13814 bp, 10 predicted proteins | sample 1672741 | NCBI WGS metagenome assembly OLRJ01 (sample SAMEA3136719, study PRJEB25190) | human gut metagenome | biome: human gut; feature: human-associated habitat; material: faeces | place: Austria | collected 2013
TCTCAAGCGGATCGATACCATTTCCAAGAGACTTACTCATCTTACGTCCCTGAGAATCTCTTACAAGACCATGGATCAGAACGGTATGGAACGGCTCCTTGCCGGTCTGTTCCAGAGCGGAAAATACCATTCGGATAACCCAGAAGAAGATGATATCGTAACCGGTTACCAGAACGTCTGTCGGATAGAAATAATCCAGTTCTTCGGTCTTATTCGGCCAGCCAAGGGTAGAGAACGGCCACAGTGCAGAAGAGAACCAGGTATCCAGAGTATCCTCATCCTGTTTCATATGGGTACATCCACACTTCGGGCACTTCTCTGGCATCTCTTTTGCTACCACCATCTCTCCGCACTCTTCACAGTAGTACGCCGGGATACGGTGTCCCCACCAGAGCTGACGGGAAATACACCAGTCACGGATGCCTTCCAGCCAGTGCATATATGTCTTTCCAAAACTTTCCGGAACGAATTTCAGTCTGCCGGATTCCAGAGACTCAATGGCCGGTTTTGCAAGCTCATCCATTTTTACAAACCACTGCGGTTTGATCAGCGGTTCTACGGTCGCTTTACAGCGGTCATGAGTACCTACATTGTGTACATGATCTGTAACTTTTACAAGAAGTCCCATCTCATCCAGTTTCTTAACGATAGCTTTTCTTGCCTCGTAACGATCCATGCCTGCATAAATGCCGCCATTTTCATTGATGGTGGCATCATCATTCATGATGTTGATTTCCGGCAGGTTATGGCGTTTTCCAACTTCAAAATCGTTTGGGTCATGAGCCGGTGTAATCTTCACACAGCCGGTACCAAACTCTTTATCTACATATTCATCAGCAATGACCGGAATCTCTTTATTTACGATCGGAAGCAGCAATGTCTTTCCGATAATATCCTGATATCTCTCATCTTTCGGGTTTACAGCAACTGCCGCATCTCCCAGCATAGTCTCCGGACGGGTCGTAGCGATCTCTACGAAACGGCCTTCCTCTCCGACGATCGGATATTTGATGTGCCAGAAATGTCCGGCCTGCTCCACATGCTCAACTTCCGCATCAGAGATAGATGTCTTACATACCGGGCACCAGTTGATGATACGGGAACCTTTGTAGATATATCCTTTTTCGTACAGACGGATAAATACTTCCTTGACTGCTTCTGAACAGCCTTCGTCCATGGTAAAACGTTCTCTCTCCCAGTCAGCAGAGGAACCCAGCTTTTTCAGCTGTTTTACAATACGTCCGCCGTACTCTTCTTTCCAGTCCCAGGCATGTTTTAAGAACTCTTCTCTTGTCAGATCAGACTTCTGAATGCCCTGCTCTTTTAATTTATTGATAACTTTAACCTCTGTAGCGATGGCTGCATGATCCGTACCCGGCTGCCACAGTGCGGAATAGCCCTGCATTCTCTTATAACGGATCAGGATATCCTGCATCGTATTGTCCAGCGCATGTCCCATATGCAGCTGTCCGGTAATATTTGGAGGTGGCATTACAATGGTAAATGGCTTTTTGCTGCGGTCTACTTCCGCATGAAAATACTTATTTGCCTCCCATTTTTCATATAACCGGTCTTCCAGATCTTTTGGATTATAGGTTTTCTCCAGCTCTTTGCTCATCTGTAGATTCTCCTTTAATATATGATGTATCGTTTCTTTGTGTATCAGCTTCTGCACCCGGTTTCAGTTGCTGTAATGTAAAACAGATTTTCTCCAGGATACAGATATCATAATTTCGTTTTCTCCCCATTATATCAATTTTCCCCTGCCCTGTAAACTTTTTTCTGCATACTTTTCGCTATGCCATTGACAGTAGCATAACAAACTCTTACACTAAGTATAATATTATGAAAGTCTGGACTCTTCCATGGGATACACCGGGAACACACAGTCTAATCATAATATAAAAACAGAAGCTACAAAAGAAGCTACCGAAATAGGGGAACGCTTCTTTATTATACTTCCGTAAGGAGATAATCATTACCATGAAAAAATGGAGCAAGCTTGACAATGCTGCCAAAATCTTTCCATCTACAGTAGAAAATTCAGAAACCCGTGTATTTCGCATTTACTGCGAACTGAAAGAAGACGTCTGTCCGGAGGCGCTGCAAAGTGCCGTCGAACAGGCTTTGAAGCAATTTCCACAATTCCGAAAGATCCTGCGAAAAGGATTGTTCTGGTATTATATGGAAAACAGCAGCCAGAAACCGGTGGTTCAGGAAGAATTTGAGTCTCCCTGTTCCCAGCTGTACCGTTCCGGGCATCACAATTTGCTTTTTTCCGTTACCTACTACAAAAAAAGGATCAATCTGGAAATCTTCCATGTCCTGGCAGACGGAGCAGGTGGCATTGTCTTTTTAAAATCTATTCTGGCGGCATATTTAAATATTCTGCATCCGGACACACTTCCACTGGATGATCCGCTGCTGGACAATCCGCTGGATATCTCCGATATGGATACCGATGCATTTGAAAAATATTACACCGGCGAAAAAGATACCCGGGATAAGTCAAAAAAACTGGTCTGGATCCTGCGCTCCAAACGCCGACCCGACCTGGATATCAATGTAACAGAAGGCATTATCTCCACAAAAAAAATATTGGAGCTTTCCCATAAATACCATGCCACCATGACACAGTTTCTGGTCGCTGTATTTATCCGCTCCATCATCAAAAATCTGTCAGACCGGGAAATCCGCAAAACATTGGTCATCGATATCCCCATCAATCTGCGGAATTTCTTTCCCTCTGACACAACACGGAATTTTTTTGCAATCCTGCCCATTACCTATCAGCCACAAAGTCAGGATGATTCGTTAGAGCAGATCTGTCAGGCCGTAGTACAGGAATTTGCAGATGTCATCACGCAGGAAAACCTTGCGGGAAAGATCAATTCCCTAGGATCTTTTGAACGGATCATGCCCATGCGGCTGGTTCCTTTATTTCTGAAAGATCCGGGACTGCGCTTTATCAATTTCCTTACCAAACGGTTTGTGACCGGTTGTTTTTCCAACCTTGGAAGAATCGTATTCCCGGAGAGCATGGAACCCTATATTCAACAGATGGGTTTGTACTCTTCCACTCAGAGCATTCAGGCAGAATGCTGTTCCTTCCACGACCGCATGGTCATCGGATTTACAGAAGCGTTTCTGGATGTGACCGTGATCTATGCATTTTTCGAAGAACTGCGTGCAATGGGCGTAGATGTCACGATCAACACAAATACACCCGCTGTCTGTATCGACCAAAATACCCATCCGATACAACAGACTGCTTCAAAAGAAGTGCCAGAAAGCTCTGCACAAACTGTTTTATCAAAAGAAAGTTCTCACATAAATTCAGCTAATACAGAGGATAACGCATCAGAAAGCAGCTCACTTTTATCTTCTTCCACTGATTCAGATATTGCATCGGGCAGAGAATATGTGAAACAGGCAAAAAGCAGAACAGACCAGAAACTGGTCTGGTTTGCTGATCCAGCAAAACGGACGGAATCCAGACCGGATGATGTATTTCCAGTTCCAAAAGATAAAAAACATCTGCCGGCAAAACTGCTGCATATATCTAACATCATCTGCATCATCGCCATGCTGTGCTATGCGTTGGTCTATGTATTTACACAGAATAAAAATTTCTGGATCATCATCATGTGCATTAACACACTGTTTATCTGGAACAGCATCGTCCGTGGAATGATCATAAAAAGCAGCATTCTGCGACGATTATTTACCTGTTTTCTGTGGACGAGCATCTTTTACCTGGCCATTGACATTTTTTCTGGCTGGCACGGATGGTCCGTCACGTTGCAGCTTCCAACCTTCGCTCTTGTCAACCTCTTCCTAAGCCTGTATCTATCTGCATTGTTTAAAACAGATACGTCCGATGAAGAATTGACACTGTATCTGTCACTGGAAAGCATGATGGGCATTGTTCCGGGAGTTCTCGTGCTGACACCGGCACTGCCATTTACCGTATATACACTGGCATTGTCCATTGTCTGCATCATTTTCATGTTGCTGATGCTCCTGTTCCGCTGGCGCAGTATCAAGCACGAATATAAAAAGACATTTCATTTCTAATATATGACATGTATAAATGCACAGCTATGATTTATCGCTGTGCATTTTTATATATGCTAATCTTGCTCTTCTGTCTACTGCATTTCATTGGCAATACCCCCTTCTGAAGTTGTAATTTCCATACAACTTTTTCCGGATAAATTCAATATAACCTTGAAAACTATAGAAAGAAAAAGCACTGTACCATTCAGCTGCCATTTCTGTGCAGAAACAGCTATCTGATTGATAACAATGCTTTTCTTCTACAAATTCTATATACCTTTGACCATTTTTAATGTTCCTGTCATTTTTCCTGTAAGTATCTCTATTTCAATACATTCTCAATATCATTTTGAAAAACATGAGCACAAGTTCTCTGACAGAAGCTTTTGTATTTACATACTAGTATACTGTTTTACCAATTATTTAGCGATATCCACACCTGCAAGATATCCACTTCTTGTCGCCTGATCGACTTTACCCGGTTTGATGGCATCGCCAACGGTAAAGACTTCTGCACCGACTTCTTTCGCAGCTGCTTCCAGTGCAGATGCATCTACAGATTTCATACCGAGGGCAAATAAAACGGTGTCTGCTTCCAGTGTCTGCACGCCGTCTGCATTTTCGATCACAACGCCATCCGCTTTGATCTCCAGACATTTTGTTTTCGGAAGCATGGTCATATTATTTTTCTCCATCTCCCATACAAGCGCTTCTCTGTACATACCGAAGGACTCGTTTGCCACACGATCCAACATCTCTACGACAGTAACTTCATGCCCGGTCTTCTGCAGGTATAATCCAGTTTCGCATCCTACCAGACCGCCGCCGATCATAACGATCTTTTTGCCGCACTCTACCGTGCCATCATACACTGCCATCGTCTGATGCGCATGCTCGATACCTTTAATCGGAGGACATGACGGAACGCTTCCGGTAGCAAGTACAACGGCATCTGGTGCAAATGCTTTGATATACTCTGGTGTAACTTCTGTATTTAATTCTACTTTGATGTCTCTGTTCTCTACTTCACGGATCAGCATATCTTTGAAATTGCGCAGATCCGGTTTATCGATATCGATATCGGTAAAGTACAGCAGTCCGCCAAGCTTGTCAGATTTCTCCACGATGGTTACCTGATGTCCTCTGTCTGCTGCTGTCATCGCTGTCTGCATACCTGCAGGGCCGCCGCCGATCACAAGCACTTTTGCATGCTTCTTCGGTGCCGGAAGCGCATCCGGATCAAACGGAAGATGTGCCAGCGGATTGATGGTGCAATGACCTACATAAAGGGCAAGTTCTTCACTGGTAAACGGAAGATCATCATAGCCTTCCTCCGGAGAACCCGGGAAACATTTATAGCAGCGCAGACATCTGCGGATCTGTGCCTCATTTCCATCCATACATTTCTGTGCAAAATTCGGGTCTGCCAGCATCTGACGGCCAAGGATCACGAAATCTACTTTTCCGGAAGCGATCGCTTCTTCACACATTTCCGGAGAATTGATGCCGCCTACTGCGCCAACCGGAAGCTTTGTATATGATTTTACGATAGAGGCCGGCTCAATGTTCAGACCATGCGGATGGAACATACTGCTCTCTGTACCGGATTTTACGGACTCTTCGTAAATACCACAGGTTACATGTACGGAAGTAATATATTCTTCTACAGATTTTATGAATTCTCCAGTCTCTTCCGGTGTGATGCCGCCCGGCTGATGATCGGTACCATCGATTCGAAGCTCTACAAGGAAATCTTCTCCTACTGCTTCACGGATCGTTTTTAAGATCTGTTTAGGGAATCTGCCACGGTTTTCCAGAGATCCACCGTATTCGTCCGTTCTTGTATTCATCAATGGGGACAGGAACTGGGTAAAGATAAATCCATGTCCACCATGTACGAGAATACCGTCAAATCCTGCTTTTTTCATATAAACAGCAGCAGTTGCAAAATCATTGGCGATGCGGTCCATATCATCCTTTGTCATCGGACGTGCTTTGATGCCTGCAATGTTTACCGTCTCTACCGGTCCGATACACTCCTCTTCCGGACTGAACGGAACTTTCTCTTTTCCACAGTGTACCAGCTCAGCCAGAGCAACAGCGCCATGTCGTTTAATACGTTTTGCATACTCTGCAACAGCATTGAATGTATCCATATCCTCTTCCGGTTTTGCAAAATCAAACGGACGGAATCCTGGGATTCGTACTGCGTCTACAAAGTTGACATCGGTCTCTCCTACTATTACACATGCATTTCCACCTCTTGCCGGTCCTTCAAGCTTCCGGTAAGAGAACTCTCTTGCATCCGGATTCTGTACGATCAGACCAAATGCCATGGGTGCGCTGACGATACGGTTGCGGTACACCTTATTTCCTACTTTCATCGGGCTCAGTAAATGTTCAAATTTCATTTTAAAACCTCCATAACCTTTTATAATGTACGCCCGGAATTTTCTTCCAGTAAATCTGTCCCTAAAATCTTCATTCAGGAGATTCCGTGATACATTATATACTTAAAATTTTTTCAGAAAGATCAAAAAATACCGTTTATATTGTCGTGGGCATCCATTTAGTTATAAGAATCTTTTTTGTCATATTCTACATTTTCATAAAGATTCTCCCTATAAACCTGTATTTCATTGACATACCTGATAATTTTTTCTCTAAACCTATCTTAGCACAATCCAAAACATATGAGAAATTGCACTTTTTAACACCAGATATAAACATTCCTTATAGCTAAATTTTAAAATACATGATACACTGTAATCAATCGTGATTCATTCGTATGATAAATGGCTGCATATCATCTTTATATTTTGCAAAATGGGGAGTTATATATCATATGGCAGAATATAGCGTAATGCATTTACCATACAGACAAAAATATTTCACACCGGGAAGTTATCTAAATAATACGGCAATCCTCCGTGGGGGAAATCATTGATTTTCTGATTGACACATAGGGGTTCATATCGAGGAGAACGACATTTATGAATACTACACAATTAAAATATTTTCTTTCTGCAGCAAAGCATTTGAGCTTTTCCGAAACGGCAAAAGAATTTTATATGACGCAGCCGGCAATCAGTCATCAGATTTCCGATCTGGAGCAGGAACTTGGGACAAAGCTGTTCAATCGGACTGCCCGCGGCGTCAGCCTGACAAAATCCGGAGAGATATTTCTGGATGACGCCAAGCGTTTTCTTGATCTGGAATATTTCAGCAGAGAACGGCTCCGCAATGCGCAGGTTCTCAAAGACGATCATCTTTCCATCGCCTATCTGGCCAGTCCATGCAAATATTTTCTTCCGAAAGTCATTTCAGATTTTCACAGACAGTATCCGCAGATTGAGATCACACTGAAACGACTGGATGCGCTGGGTGCGATCTCCTCTCTTGAGCAGGAAACCTTTGATATTTATTTTTCACTGATGGAAGATTTGAAGCACCAGAAGCATTATCATACAAGAAAAATCCACGAAGATCATTACTGTCTGATCTGTCGATCTAACCATCCCTGTCTGCAAAGCCTGAAGATCGATTATGAAAAGATCGCCACAGAACCATTTCTTATGTTTGAACCGGAAAAAGCGGCTTACATGAGCCGTCAGATCACACAGGTATGCAAGGATCTGAACTTCACACCTCGGGTCGTAAACACCTATCCTTCCATGGAAGAAGTCCTGTTTGCGGTAGAATCCGGACTAGGTATCAGCATCCTTCCTGGTAAGACGCGGGACTATTTCAGCGCATCCCTGACCTATGTGCCACTGGACAGCAGCAATACTGCCTGCGCCATGGGCGTTGCCTGGAGATCCGAGGCTGACGATGACAGACCTGCCATCCAATGGTTCATCAATGCCTTGAACCAGCACTTTGTCCGACTGTCTACGAAATAATCCCTGTTTTAAAATATGGAATTTTATTTTTATCTCTTTCATGAGCATAGAAACAAAAAAGAACGTTATCAGAAAAAGCAGTGCCTGATATCCCTTCTTGCCGGGAAATCAGGCACAGAAGTCCTCATTACTTCCATGCTTTCTGACAACGTTCTTTTTTCATTTACACGCACAGATTATTTATCACTACTTTCATAATCTGAAAAACACGTTAAACACATTTTTGACAGCTATCGTCTTACTTATTTAATTTTCCATTGGCTTTGCTCTGGAACTTCTCATTGTTGATGATAAAACGCTCATGGGTTCCTTCGCCTATCAGACCAGCTTCATCACTTGCTTTTACATGAAATACAAGACGGCGTCCGTCTACTTCCACCAGCTCTGTCTCACAGGTAACCTGCATACCGATCGGGGTGGCAGCCACATGTTTTACATTCAGCTCTGTACCAACGGTTCCGCTTCCCTCTTCCAGATATGGTGCAACACTCTCGCATGCGGTTTTCTCCATCAGTGCGATCATCATCGGGGTAGCAAATACTTCCAGCATTCCACTTCCCACTGCTGCTGCAGTATTTTCACGAACAACTTCTACGGATCCTGTTCCTTTAATTCCAGCTTCTAACATCCTAATCCTCCTGTCAATTCAGCTTTTCATCTTTACCGGATTTTTTCCATACAGACACAGCTTGACTGGTCTGCCAGACAACATTTTGAATTTTCATCAAATACCTGTCCAGATATATTTCCATATATTGAAACATCCGGCGACTGTCTCTTTTGATTTCGTTCTAACTATAACACAGTCTCCCACCCTCTGTCCAAGAAAATCCGTTTCAAGAACATTTTTATCGTTATTTTGTCTGCATCAGAAAATGTTTGATTTTATGTGCATAAATATGCCGTATCATTTTCCTGCTATTGTATATCTATTGCATATATTTGTATCACAAGACAAACTTTTCACAAAAAAGACAGTTACACTAACAATGTTAATGCAACTGTCCTTTTTCATATTTATAAAAGTCTGATTCAACTTTCATGACCTGTCATAAAATTTTAGCAGATCCTTAAGCTTCCAGCAGTTTTGATACGCTTACCAGTTTTACACATACGATAAACAGATCTGCTGCCACTTCCAGCTCTTCCAGTGGCGGAAGTGTCGGAGCAATACGGATGACAGAATCCTTCGGATCTTTTTTGTATGGATACGGAGCGCCTGCGCCTGTCATAACCATACCTGCCTCTTTTGCTTTCGCAACGATCTCTTTTGCACAGCCTTCATTTGCAAAATATGTGATAAAATATCCACCGTTCGGATTTGTCCAGCTGCCTACGCCAAGACCAGCCAGCTCGCTGTCAAATTTTTTCAGGAGCATCTCGAATTTCGGACGGATCAGTGCTGCATGTTTCATCATGTGAGCTTCTACACCAGCTCTGTCTTTCAGGAATTTTACATGACGCAGCTGATTGATCTTGTCAAATCCAATGGTCTGTACGCCAAGCTGTTTTTTGATGTCCTCTTTGTTGTTAAGACTGGTTGCAAGACCGGAAATACCGGAACCGGAGAATGTAACTTTTGAAGTAGAGCAGAACTCATATACCATATCCGGGTTGCCTGCTTTTGCACATTCACTGAGGATATCCGGAATCTCGTCACGTTTCTCCTCATACAGATGATGTACACAATATGCATTATCCCAGTAAATTCTGAAATCTTTTGCTGCCGGTTTCAGATTTGCAAAACGGCGAACCGTCTCTTCTGAATAAGAAGTTCCCAGTGGATTTGAATATTTCGGAACGCACCAGATACCTTTGACAGACTCATCCTCGCTGACCAGTTTTTCCACCATATCCATATCCGGGCCGCCTTCTCCCATCGGAATATTGATCATCTCAATGCCGAAAAACTCTGTGATAGCAAAATGACGGTCATATCCAGGTACCGGACAGAGGAATTTTACTTTATCAAGCTTGCACCACGGAGTATTTCCAAGTACACCATGAATCATAGAACGGGAAATGCAGTCATACATAATGTTCAGACTGGCATTGCCGTATACGATGACATTTTCTGCATTGGTATCCAGAATCTCTGCGATCAGCTCTTTTGCTTCATCGATTCCATCAAGCGCGCCATAGTTTCTCAGATCGGTTCCGAGACGGCTTACCAGTGCAGTCTCGCTTGTCAGGACATCCATCATCGGCTCAGACAGATCCAGCTGTGCTTTGGAGGGCTTACCTCTGGACATATCAAGTTTCAGTCCTTTTTCACAAAATGTTTTATACTGCTGCTCCAGTGACTCTTTTTCCTGTAATAACTCTTCTCTGCTCATTTCCTGATATGGTTTCATTCTTCTGTCTCCTCCTGTGTCCTGATTCTGTCGAGCCAGGTCTTTCTCTCTTTTTCCAGTCCCAGTTCTCCCGGGTTGTATAATTTCATCCCGACATAGGGATCTGGCAGATACTGCTGATCCACATAATGATTCGGGTAATCATGGGCATATTTATATCCGATTCCACGGCCAAGCTTCTCGGCGCCCTTATAGTGCCGATCCTGTAAATAAGGTGGAATCGCCGGTGTTTTTTCTGTACGCACAAGCTCCATCGCCTTATCAATGGCCATGATAGCGGAATTGCTCTTCGGTGCGCTGGCTACATAGGCAGCCGCCTGGCTCAACACGATCCGCGCTTCCGGCATTCCCAGACGTTCTACCGCCTGCGCCGCACTGGTGGCTACAACGAGCGCCATGGGATCGGCATTGCTCACATCCTCTGCCGCACAGATCATGATCCTGCGGGCAATGAACTTGATATCTTCACCTGCATAAAGCATACGGGCCAGATAATAAATGGCTGCATCAGGATCAGATCCCCGCATACTCTTAATAAATGCAGAGATCGTATCATAATGATTATCTCCGCCTTTATCATATTTTATGACTCTTCGCTGAATGCACTCTGATACCACATCCAACGTGATATGTATCTTACCATCTTCACTTCGCGCTGTCGTCAGGACACCAAGCTCCAATGCATTTAACGCATTTCGTGCATCACCGTTGCTGTAATCCGCAAGGAAATCTTTTGCATCGGCATCCAGCACAGCATCATAAGCTCCCAGTCCCTTTGTCTCATCGGTAACCGCCCGCTGTAACAGCTGACCAATATCCTCTTTCTCCAACGGTTTTAACTCAAATATGATGGAACGGGAAAGCAACGCGGAATTTACTTCAAAATAAGGATTTTCAGTGGTAGCACCAATCAAAACGACCGTACCATCCTCCACATATGGCAACAGATAATCCTGCTGTCCTTTATGAAATCTGTGAATCTCATCGATAAACAGAATCGTCTTTTTCCCATACATTCCCTGGGCGTCTTTCGCCTGGGAAATGGCTTCCTCCATCTCCTTCTTACCCGCGGACGTCGCATTGATCTGATGAAATCTCGCGCTGGTCGTATGGGCAATGACCTGTGCAAGCGTCGTCTTTCCGGTGCCCGGAGGTCCGTAAAATATGACAGATTGCAGCTTGTCAGCCTGAATCGCACGGTACAGCAGCCGGTCTTTTCCGATAATATGCTGCTGCCCCACCACCTCTTCCAGAGAGGTCGGCCGCATTCTGGAAGCAAGGGGAGACTCTTTTTCTTTATTCTGTTCCCGCATATAGTCAAACAGATCCATATTCTCTCCATTCTGCCGTCCTTTTTCGACGACACAGACAGTTATGAAACATCGTTTTCACACCATCTTTTATTTTTGGTATACTCCCATCATCTGTGAAACAATTATCTGAGATAGTTTTCATATCCGACATACCATCTTTCATGTTATCCCAGATTTTTATTTTCCCGTGTTTTTGAATTTTTGTATACAGAAACTTTCATTTTTTCGTGTTTTTAATCTATATTTTCCGTTTTATACACAGATTTTGAAAAACAAACACACCGTTTCCTTCATAACATTCTACTTAAATTTACTCTAATCGAAGGGGATTTACAAGCTTTTTTCTCAATTTCTATCTTTTCCATAAAATTACCAAAAATTCTGCATTTCAACTGTGACAAATTCATAACAAACTTATGCTAAAAAATCCAGTCCTCCTGATCCTGACCTACGGCAAATACTGTCTGAATAATCTGGATCTGGAAACGATCGAAAGGCTTTCTGAAACAAAGGACTTTTATATTAGTATAAAAAAACATAGCAGCAGTCAGATAATTTTTCAGGATACTATCCTAAAAAATTATCTGACTTGACTGCTATGTTTCTGTTTTATGGATGATTTTTTTATTCCACAATTTTTGCCTTGGCTCTGGCTTCCAGTTTTCCATTCTCCAGATCAATCACAATGACATCTCCTGCTCTGACCTGATCGGACAGAATCAGTTTTGCAGACAATGTCTCCACATGTTTCTGAAGGAATCGTTTCAGCGGTCTTGCACCGTATACCGGATCATAACCGTTGTCCACGATAAACTGTTCTGCTTCGGGCGTCAGTTCTACAGAAATCTCACGCTCTACGAGACGGTCGTTCAGCTCTTTCATCAACAGATGGATGATATGACCGATATTATCTTTCGTCAGCGGCTTGAACATGATGATCTCGTCCAGACGATTCAGGAATTCCGGTCTGAAGTTGCCACGAAGCTCGTTCATTACCTGTTCCTGACAGGTCGGATTGATCTCTCCGTTTTCATCAATACCCTCTAACAGATGCTGTGATCCGAGGTTGGATGTCAGGATGATGATCGTATTTTTGAAATCCACCGTTCTGCCCTGGGAATCTGTGATCCGTCCGTCATCCAGTACCTGAAGCAGTACGTTGAACACATCCGGATGGGCTTTTTCCACCTCATCGAAAAGTACAACAGAATAAGGTTTTCTTCTGACTGCCTCAGTCAGCTGACCGCCTTCGTCATATCCTACATATCCTGGAGGCGCTCCGATCAGACGGGACACGGAATATTTCTCCATATACTCACTCATATCAAGACGTACCATGTTGGATTCATCATCAAACAGGCTGGCTGCAAGCGCTTTTGCAAGCTCTGTCTTACCTACACCTGTCGGTCCCAGAAACAGGAAGGAACCGATCGGTTTATCCGGATCTTTAATTCCTGCTTTGGAACGGATGATAGCTTCCGTTACTTTTGTAACAGCTTCATCCTGTCCGATGACACGTTTATGCAGCTCATCATCCAGATGCAGCGTTTTATTACGCTCACTTTCCGTCAGTTTTGCTACCGGGATTCCTGTCCATCTGGATACGATCCTTGCGATCTCTTCATCTGTAACAGACTCATGAACCAGTGACATATCTCTGTTTCTTACCAGTTCTTCTTCCTGCTCCAGCTGTTTCTCCAACTGCGGTTTCTTACCATACTGAAGCTCTGCTGCTTTGTTCAGATCATAATTCTGCTGTGCCTGCTGTATTTCTTTGTTCAGAGCTTCCATATCACTTCTCAGCTGCTGTACTTTCTCAACCGCTTTTTTCTCATTATCCCACTGTGCTTTTCTGGACTGGAATTCATTTTTCAATTCTGCCAGTTCTTTCTGTAAGTTAGCCAGACGGTCTTTACTCAGCTTGTCATCCTCTTTTTTCAAAGCTGTTTCTTCAATCTCCATCTGCATTACACGACGGTTCAGTTCATCCAGCTCTGTCGGCATGGAATCCAGCTCTGTCTTGATCAGTGCGCATGCTTCATCGACAAGGTCAATTGCTTTATCAGGAAGAAATCTGTCTGTGATATATCTGTGAGAGAGAGTTGCTGCTGCGACCAGTGCACTGTCTGTAATCTTAACACCATGGAATACTTCGTATCTTTCTTTCAGGCCACGAAGAATGGAAA
>OLRJ01002438.1_pt1 | contig 13812 bp, 12 predicted proteins | sample 1672741 | NCBI WGS metagenome assembly OLRJ01 (sample SAMEA3136719, study PRJEB25190) | human gut metagenome | biome: human gut; feature: human-associated habitat; material: faeces | place: Austria | collected 2013
TTGAAAAATATATTTTTCAACAGCGCATATACGTTATGAAAGCTTGAAATAAAAGGAATTTATATATGTTTGAAATGGGATTTATAGAAATCTGGATAAACAGACATATATAGAACAGTGTTTATAAAAGATTAATAATAAGCAGTAGTGATATGATGCAGGAAAACAGGAGAATTATATGCAACAGGGACTGATTCACATATACGAAGGAAACGGAAAAGGGAAAACCACTGCCGGGGTTGGTCTGGCGCTGCGTTGTGCAGGACATGGATTTCCTGTGGTTTACAGCCAGTTTTTAAAGGATGGATCGTCAGGAGAGATCGGTCTGCTTCGTCAGATTCCGCAGATTACGGTTATGGTCAATGAAAATTCCTTTGGTTTTACGTTCCGGATGAATGAGGAACAGAAGAAAGAGGCCACAAGCAGTTATGAAACGCTTTTGGAAAGCGTGATCCGGCAGACGGTTTCCGACGGATGTCGTCTGCTGGTGCTGGATGAAGTACTGGATGCCTGCAACTGCGGCATGGTTTCCACAGAACGTCTGGTGGATTTCCTGAAACAGAAGCCGGAGGAACTGGAAGTGGTCATGACCGGACGGAATCCGGCGCAGGAGCTGGTGGAGCTGGCAGATTACATTACATATATGAAAAAAATAAAGCATCCATTTGACCGCGGCATATATGCCCGGGAGGGAATCGAGCACTAGTATAGTTTTATATAGAAAAATAACAACAAAAACAGGAGAATAAAAATGGATATGACCAATCGTCCGAGAAGATTACGGACAAGCAGTAGATTAAGAAAAATCGTAAGAGAGACCAGAATGGACAAATCCTCTCTGGTGTATCCGATGTTTATCGTAGAAGGAAATAATATCAAAGAAGAGATCCCTTCCATGTACGGACAGTACCGTTACAGCGTGGACCGTATGGAAGAGAAGCTGATCGAGCTCGCAGATGCAGGTGTTGGAAGCGTCATGCTTTTTGGAATCCCGGATCTGAAAGATGAAGTGGGAAGTCAGGCATATGCAGAGGACGGCATTGTGCAGAAAGGCTTCCGTAAGGCAAAAGAAGTATGCCCGGATCTCTATTACATCGGAGACGTGTGCATGTGTGAGTATACATCCCATGGACATTGCGGCGTGCTTTGCGGACATGATGTGGACAATGATAAGACGCTGGAACTGTTGGCAAAGACGGCAGTATCCCAGGCGCAGGCAGGCGCCGACATGGTGGCGCCATCTGATATGATGGACGGTCGTGTGGGTTACATCCGTCAGGCACTGGATGCCAACGGTCTGATCAATACACCGATCATGGCATATTCAGCCAAATTTGCTTCTGCATTTTACGGTCCGTTCCGTGATGCGGCAGATTCTGCACCGGCATTTGGAGACCGCAAGACTTATCAGATGGATTTTCATAACCGCAGAGAAGCGCTGAAAGAAGTGCTGATGGATGTGGAAGAAGGTGCAGACATCGTTATGGTAAAACCGGCGATGGCTTATGGCGATCTGATCCGTGAAACGAGAGATATGGTGGATCTTCCGGTGGCAGCTTATAGCGTCAGCGGTGAATATGCCATGATCAAGACCACAGCGAAAGCAGGATTTATCGATGAGACTTCCATTATGTGCGAGATAGCCACAAGCGCATACCGTGCAGGTACAGATATCTATATTACATATTTCGCAAAAGAACTGGCAAAATGCATGGATGAAGGGAGAATCGGTTAAATGGCAGCACATGTGACAGATACGATCGCGCGTTCCGAACAGCTTTTCAAAGAGGCGGAAAAATATATTCCCGGCGGTGTAAATTCTCCAGTCAGAGCTTTTGGTTCCATTGGTTCTGTACCGCGGTTTATCACAAAAGCCGACATGGCGAACATCTGGGATGAAGATGGCAATGAATACATTGATTATATCGGCTCCTGGGGTCCGATGATTCTGGGACACAATCATCCGGCGGTCTTAAAAGCCGTGACTGAGCAGGCAAAATACGGTCTGAGCTACGGCGCAGCTACTGCCATTGAAGTGGAAATGGCAAAACTTATGTGTAGTATGGTGCCGTCGCTGGAAATGGTCCGTATGGTCAATTCCGGAACAGAAGCGGTAATGAGCGCGATCCGTGTGGCGAGAGGCTATACCCGCAGAGATAAGATCATCAAATTTATGGGCTGTTATCACGGGCATTCCGATGGACTGCTTGTAAAAGCCGGCTCCGGAGTTATGACAGCAGGAGTTCCGGACAGTCTCGGAGTTCCGGCCGGTTGTACACAGGATACACTGAGTGCGGTCTATAATGATCTGGACAGTGTCCGTGCCCAATTTGAACGTTGCGGCGAGGAAATTGCAGCGATCATTGTAGAGCCGGTGGGTGCAAATATGGGAACCGTTTTGCCAAAAGAAGGATTTTTGCAGGGCCTTCGGGATATCTGTGACCAGTATGGCACATTGCTTATCTTTGATGAAGTCATTACCGGATTCCGTCTGCAGGCGGATGGCGCGCAGGGTCGGTTTGGCGTGCGGCCGGATCTGACGACGTATGGCAAGATCATCGGCGCAGGAATGCCGGTAGGCGCATATGGCGGACGCAGGGATGTCATGGAAATGGTATCTCCGGTGGGCGCTGTATATCAGGCAGGCACGTTAAGCGGCAATCCGGTGGCTATGGCAGCCGGACTGGCCCAGCTGACGATTTTAAACAGCGATCCAATGTATTATGAGAAATTAAATGAAAAAGGCGACTGGTTCTTCGAGGAATTACAGAAGATCGTGAAAAATGCAGGACTTCCCTATCAGGTCAACCATATCGGTTCTCTTGGAAGCTTGTTTTTTACCGATCAGGAAGTCGTAGACTATGAGAGTGCCAAGACCTCTGATACAAAAGCCTATGCAGCGTATTGTAATTACATGCTGAATCATGGTATTTACCTTGCACCGGCGCAGTTCGAGGCAATGTTTATTTCCATGGCACACACATCAGCCCAGTTGGAAGAGACACTGGAAGTGGCAGCAGATTATTTCCAGGGCAGATAAAGAAGCATTCATGAAAAGCAAAAGAAAAAGCAGCCGGTCGTTATCCGGCAGAAAACGTACAAATAAGAGTTGTTCTTCCACAAGAACAGGTCATGTTTCCAGAAACAGAACCAGCTATAGAAAAAGAACTGGATACAGAAGAAACTCCGGCTACAGAAAAAGATTTGGGAGAAGATATCCCTGGTTCCGCTATCTGATCCTGCTGGGAATGGTGGTCATTTGTGTGATCGGCATATCAAATTGTGCCGGAAAGCGCCGTGCAGCGACGATACAGCAGCAGGGTGAGGACAATCGTCCTGCCATGGATGTAGAACTCTTAACGGTCAATTCCTATTCCAGACCGGGGATCGAATTAAAAAAAGTCAATGGTATTGTAGTCCATTATACGGCGAACCCCGGAAGCACGGCGAGACAGAACCGGGATTATTTTGAAGGACTGAAAGATACTCATACGACGAAAGCAAGTGCGCATTTTGTTATCGGACTGGATGGCGAGATCGTGCAATGTATTCCGACATCAGAGATGGCATACGCTTCCAACAATCGAAATTCCGATACCATAGCCATCGAATGCTGTCATCTGGATGCGGATGGAAAATTTACACAGGAAACCTATGATTCGCTGGTGGAGCTGACGTCATGGCTGTGTCAGAAATTCGGACTGGACGCAGATGATGTGATACGGCATTATGATGTGACAGGAAAGCTATGCCCGTTGTATTTTGTGGATCATGAGGATGCATGGAAACAATTCAAAAAAGATGTTGATGCAGCGATACAGGCACTTTGATTGATGTATGTACAGATGTTTTAAGATGTCTGAAAGTATATAATGAACAGACATGGAACAGAAAATGGGGAGAGGAACGAACGCATGATACAGGAAATCTATCAGGCTATTAAGACAAAAAAAAATCTCAGAGAAAATCTGACAAAATTAAAACAATTGTTGAAAACTCCGGAATACAGAGAACGCTTTGTGAAGATTACAGGGAAAAATTATGATTTTCTCATGAAGCTTCTGGTAGAGGAAGATCCCAAAGTCCGGAAAAATGCGGCAGGCGTTCTGGGCGATCTCCATTGTCAGGATGCGCTGGATCTGCTGCTGGATGCTTATGAAGAGGAAGAAACACTCTTCATTCGGGCAGATTATATCAAAGCCATGGCAAATCTGGACTGCAGGGAATATCTGGATGTGCTGGAAAGCCACCTGGAGGAACTGACAGCACGGGAAGAAATCCCGGAAAATGAGAAGAAACATGTACAGGAAGAGATCCGTCAGCTGCAGCTTCTCATACTTGCACAGGGCGAACGCAAACCGCGTATCTTTAACGGTTATACACAGTTGAATGATGTGATTCTGGTAACGAGAAAAGCATTTTATGATGTGACGCAGGCACAGATCCGTGATGCAAAAGTTGCAAGAACCGGACTGGGGCTTCGGGTGCAGACAGCAAATCTGGATCAGCTTCTGGAGATTCGTACCTACAAAGAATTATTATTTGTCCTGCATGGAGCAGACCGGATACCTTCTTCCCCGCAGGAAGCAGCAAAAGCACTGGCAGATACGGATCTGTTGGAACTGTTGGAGAAAAATCATGCGCAGGGAGATTTCTTTTGTTTCCGGGTAACGATCTCAGGGCCGATGTCTCTGGAGCAGCGGAGCATGTTTATCCGAAAGCTGTCCATGGAACTGGAGGAACTTACCGACCGTAGGCTGATCAATACCCCATCCAACTATGAGATTGAGATTCGTCTCATTCAGATGAAAGACGGCAGTTTCTATCCGGTATTAAAATTCTATACATTGAAAGATAATCGTTTTGCATATCGTCGCTACACGATCTCCGCAGGAATGCAGCCATTTCTGGCAGCAGGGATGTTGAAGCTTGTGGAAGAGGAGCTGACAGAGCATGCACAGGTGTTAGATCCATTCTGTGGAACTGGAACCATGCTGATCGAGCGTAATTATCTCATGGCGGCAAGAGACAGCTATGGTCTGGATATCTTTGGCGAGGGCATTGATAAAGCAAGAGTCAACACGAAGATCGCCCGTATGAACATCAATTATATTCACAGGGATTTTGGCGATTTCAGACATGATTATCTCTTTGACGAGATACTGACCGATATGCCGGAGCAAGGAAATATGTCCAGAGAGGAACTGGATAAAATCTATCAGATGCTCTTTGACCGGGGCATGGAATTGTTAAAACCGGGCGGAAAGATGTTTGTCTATGCGTCAGAGATGGGCATGCTGAAAAAACAGATCCGTCTTCATGGAAATGCCTATATGCTGAAACGGGAATACTGCATCAGCGAGAAACAGAAAAAATATCTGTATGTGATTCAGTTCGTAAATAAATAATCCAATCAGAATATGGATGCTTTTTAGCTGTTAAAAAAGAAAATTTTATAAAATAACAATCTTCATTTTTAATACTCATGCCATAACCGTTGGCTGACGACATAAAGAGCTATGAAAAAATATTTTTTTCACTAAAATCATATTTTAGAGACATGATAAAAGCACTGTAATTATCAGAATCTGCAGAAAACATAAGAATTAGTAAATGCTTTCTCAATAGAATTTCTGGACTACAGTGCTTTCGTGTTTTTTTGTATATTATTTAGAAGCAAGCAACCGTGCAATCTCCTCTTTATACGGTGGGTAAGCCTTCTTCGGATCATCCGGATCCTTGATATAAGGAGTCTCCAGAATTTTCGGAACCTGTATAAAATCAGGATGATGTACAATCTTATACAACGGTTCAAATCCAATCTCTCCGTCTCCGAGATTTGCATGGCGATCCTTGTGGGCGCCCTGTACATTTTTGCTGTCATTGATGTGGAAGACAGCGATCTGATCTTTTCCGATAATGCGGTCAAATTCATCTATTACGCCATCAAAATCATGGGCGATACCATATCCGGCATCATGGGTGTGACAGGTATCAAAACATACCCGGAGTTTTTCATTGTGGGTAACGCCATCATAGATGCGGGCAAGCTCTTCAAAATTTCGACCAATCTCCGTACCTTTTCCAGCCATCGTCTCCAGTGCAATATTACATGGCGTATCAGCAGACAGAACCTCGTTCAGTCCCTTTACGATCTGGGCGATACCTGCATCCACACCGGCGCCGACATGCGCGCCCGGATGCAGGATCAGTGTAGGACTGTGCATGGCAGCGCTTCGCTCAATCTCTACGGCAAGGAAATCAATTGCCAGCTGAAAAGTTTCCGGTTTCACGGTATTGCCAAGATTGATGATGTAAGGCGCATGGACAACGATCTCTTCAATGCCATGTTCTTTCATATAGTCCCAGCCTGCATTAATGTTCAGTTCGCTGATCTCTTTGCGTCTGGTATTTTGGGGCGCACCGGTATACAGCATGAAAACATTCGCTCCATAGCTGGCAGCCTCCTTTGCAGAATTTAAAAACATATCCTTTCCGGACATTCCCACATGGGAACCTAATTTTATCATATCATTCTCCGTCCTGCCGCCAGATTTGGGCGGCATAAATTATGTCATAGTTTTCTTTTGTTACACTGTATTATTATGAGGGATATTCCATAGACAAAGTAGGTAACTATGGACAATACATATCCTATACAGAGCAGACAATGTTGTTTTCTATATAGAAAAATAGACTACCTAATTGCGCTTGGAACATTCTTGTAAAAAAACAGATACCTAAATTATAGCAGGAGCATATGAAAAAAGAAATCCCATAAAGACAAAAAAGTACCGTTTTATTGCCGGTTGACAGACCGCTGACCCGGGTATAGAATGATATATATTCTTTATAGGTAGTGTTGAAAAAGAATAACAAAAAACAAGAGGGAAGATGGTTTTAAAAGAGATTCAGGATGGAAGCATCCAGAGTTTTCACACAGAACAGACTTGCCCGGAAAGGAATTTGTTATGGCAGAAAAAGACGTAAAAACAAAAATCACAGAAACAGTAAAGGATTTGAAAGAAGATACAAAAAAAGCAGTATCTGATATTGTGGAGGAAGTAAAGACCGAAGCAAAGGAGAAGGCTGCTGAAGTTAAGGAAGAAGCAAAAGAGACGACACAGAAAGCAGCAGACCTGAAAAAAGATGTCAAGGTAGCTGCAAAACGTACCGCAGAAAACGTGAAAAAAGGTGCAGCTAAGACTGCAAAGACAGCAAAGAAGGCAGCCGGAAAGAGTGCAGAAGGCGCAAAGAAGACAGCAGCAAGAATCCGCAAACCGACTGTAAAATCCTTCGTCCAGTTTGCTGATGTGGAAGTATCTCAGGAAGAGCTTGCAGATCGTGCCCTTGCAGAGTTCCGTGCAGTACATGACGATGTGATCGCAAAGAAAATGGAACTTTACATCAAACCGGAAGACCGTGCGGCTTATTATGTGATCAACAGCGAGTATACCGGAAAAGTAGAGTTCTGATCTTTTGCTGAAAGTAGTGTGTAAAATACTTTTGTAACTATTAGTGTCGTCAATTGGCAGTTGTGGCATGGCGTTAGTATGAAAAATACATTATATGATCAGAAGGTTTTTGGATGGTAAGATTTTACCGAATAGTATATACATATCGATGGAACCGATGTTGGCTATGTTGATGTAAAAAAAGACAGCCTGCGATTCATGCAACAGATTGTTAAATTGTGTGAATCACAGGCTGTCTTTTTTTATCCCTGTCGGAGGATATAAGTATTTATAAAAATCTGCCCGTTTTCAATGATCAGGATGCCATAAGAATTTTTGCCATAATACCGGGGTTCTCCGATGCTTCCGGGATTTAGCATGGCCAGCTGACTTGTCTGATCATAAAATACCTGGTGGGTATGTCCGAAGAGGACAATGTCAGCGCCTTTTTCCCTGGCGGCATACTGGAGGTTCAGGTATCCGCTTTTTACACCGTATTCATGTCCGTGGCAGAGCAGGATCTTTTTCCCTTCCACAACGATCATTTTTTCGCTTTCAGAGCGTTCGGAGTCACAGTTGCCGGAGACCGCATGTAGTGGGATGTCCGGAAATACGCCATGAAGACTCATGGCATCTTTATAGTGGTCTCCAAGGTGGATGATCATATCCGGTTTTTCCAATTTTACGGCTTGAACCATAGGGTCAAAATTACGGTGTGAATCAGAAAGTACAAGTATTTTTGTCATAAAATCTCCAATCCGCCATTGTTTTTTCAGTGGCATAATTAATGATGTATATATTTTATCGTGAATCCATCAGTGGTCAAAGGTTTTTATTGATGGATTTTGATGTATTGTAAAATGACTAAAAATAAAAACATGGTCGTATCATGAAAAGTATGATAAATCACATAGAATTTTATTGGCATTTACCTAAAAATACGATAATATATAAGATACGTGTTTTTATGTAAGTCTGGTTAATATTTTAACATATTTATGCTATAATACGAAACATTTTATTAAGAATTGGGAAACGTACTTCACATACTATGAAAAAAATGGTAAAAATGTAATATGCTTTCGGAAACCTCCAAATCAGAAGTGCCGGAAGCGTCTTGTAAAGTACGGAGGAAAAATACATGTTTAAGAGAATGATCTGGACATTTTTAGTTGCGATGGTTCCGGCAGTAGAAGTAAAGGGCGCGATTCCTTTTGGCATTGCACTGGGATTAAAGCCGGTAATATCATATGTTTCAGCACTGATTGGCAGCGGTATTATTGTCTGCTGTCTTGCGTTTATCACAAACTGGTTCTATCGTTTCTGCAAAGAGCGGGGACATCTGAAACGATTTATCGGCTGGATGGATAAGATTGCAACGAAGAATCATGATAAAATAAAGAAATTTGGTCCATTGGCGATCTTTATTTATGTGGCAATCCCGGTTCCGGGAACGGGAACCTGGACAGGCGCGATCATAGCGGGCGTACTGAATATTAAGCCAAAGCATATAATCATAGCCGTTTTCCTTGGAAATATGGTAGCGGGATTTATCATGTGTCTAGCCAGCATGGGACTGGTATCAGCGCTTGGGTTTCTGAAATAAAAGGTTCCTATCAGGCAACATAAATGTTAATTCAAAAAAATCAAAAAAGATAAAAAATAATAGAAAAACTGTTGACAGAATAATAAAGTTTTGATATTATAATCGAGTTGCGAGATGAGGCAACGAAAAAACAGAGAAAAGCGGAAGTGTCGGAACTGGCAGACGAGCAAGACTAAGGATCTTGTGACTATTGCAGTCGTGTGGGTTCAAGTCCCATCTTCCGCATTATGCAGGAATGGCGGAATTGGCAGACGCGCACGGTTCAGGTCCGTGTGACTATTGCAGTCATGAGGGTTCAAGTCCCTTTTCCTGCATCTCTCAAATAGGAAACCAGTTGGTTTCCTATTTTTTTTCCGTATCAAGTTCTGTGATCTGAGGAGGGTGTCGCATTGAAAAAATGGGTTCTGAATCTGATTCTTATTGTTGCAGCTATTGTCTTCTGTTTCTCTGCATATCAGCTGTATACGATTTTCCATAATTATCATGAAAGTGAAAAAGAATATGACAGGATCACAGATGAGAATGTGACGGAATTGTCGGAGGCAGAAGGCGGATTTACGGTTGATTTTACAAAATTGCAACAGGAAAATCCGGATTGTATCGCCTGGATACGTTTTGACCATCTGGATATCAGTTACCCTGTTATGAAAGGAACGGATAATGATTATTATCTGCATCATACCTTTGACGGACAGGAACTGAAAGCAGGAAGCATCTTTATGGATTGTCAGAATACAGCAGATTTTTCAGATATGAATACGATCATTTACGGTCATAATATGAAAAATGATACGATGTTTGGTCTGCTTCATGATTTTGAAAACAAAGAAGGTTGGGAGAAAGATCCGTATTTTTATATAGATACGCCGCAGGGTACCTGGAAATATGCGATTTTTTCCTGCTTTACGGTCAGCGATATCAATTATACGATCTATTATGATCCCAGTGAAGAATATACTGCATACCTGGAAAGACTGAAAAAAAAGTCGGCATATGATACCGGCGTAGAAGTGTCCGGTCAGGATCATATCGTAACATTGTCCACATGCACATCGGCGGGAAGTGAATATCGTTATATCGTCAATGGAGTTCTCGTGGAAAAAGTGAAATAAAGAAAAAGGAAATCCGGATGATATACGGAATATATAAATAGGAAGTATCCGAATATTGATTTTATATACGAAAAAAATATTGGACAGGCAACAAAAAAATATTTTTGCATTGCCGTAAACTAAGCAGGAATTAAGTGCAGGATAAAGGTGGTGGATTCCATAGTGACAATACGAGAGCAGATGGAAATGCTGGAACGGACAAGCCTGAGTCCCTTTGCTATGCTCAGTGAAAATTCCAAAGGGCGGGAACGACCGGAAGAAGAGTGTGATATTCGTCCTGTTTTTCAGAGAGACAGAGACCGGATCTTACATTGCAAAGCATTTCGGCGATTAAAACATAAAACGCAGGTTTTCCTGTCTCCACAGGGAGATCATTACCGGACACGTCTGACCCATACTCTGGAGGTCGCACAGACTGCCAGAACGATCGCAAAAGCACTGCGTCTGAATGAAGAACTGACAGAGGCCATCGCTCTGGGGCATGATCTGGGGCATACGCCGTTCGGACATGCGGGAGAGGCGGTATTGGACAGTCTGTGTGAAGGCGGTTTCAAACATAATGAACAGAGTGTGCGCATCGTTGAAAAACTGGAGAAAGATGGCGCGGGACTGAACCTTACCTGGGAAGTGAAGGATGGGATATTGAACCATCAGACAAGCAATATGCCGTCTACTCTGGAAGGAAAGATTGTCAGACTTTCTGATAAGATCGCTTATATCCATCATGATATTGATGATGCGGTCCGGGCAAAAGTTATGATGGAGGAAGAAGTTCCTGTGGAATATAGGGAAGTTTTGGGTATGACATCACGGATACGACTGGATACGCTGATTCACGATATTATCAGTCACAGTATGGGAAAAAATGATATCATGCAGTCTCCGGAAGTCGCAGAAGCCATGATGGGGCTCCGTTCCTTTATGTACCGTCATGTGTATACAAATCCCCGTGCAAAAGGCGAGGAGACGAAAGCGAAAGAATTGCTGGAACGATTGTTCTATCACTATATGAAGCATGCGAATCTGCTTCCGGTACAGTATCTGAAAATGCTGGAGCAGGGAGAAAAACGGGATCGCGTGGTATGTGATTATCTGGCAGGAATGACAGACCAGTATGCGGTAGCAAAGTTTCAGGAATTCTATATGCCAAAATCCTGGCAGGTGTATTAAGTAGCGTATTTTTCGTGCTTTTTAGTTGCAATCATTATAGGAAGAACATTATATCCGAAAAGAATGCAGAACCATGCATGAAAGTTGTAATGTAAAAATCATAGAATGATTATTTTTATATAGAAACAAAAACAGAGGATTACATGAGAGGGGAGGGATGTCATATGGCTTATTATTCGGATGAGCTGATTGAAGAGGTCAGATCCAGAAATGATATCGTAGATGTGATCTCCGGTTATGTACGTCTGCAGAAAAAGGGAAGTACATATTTTGGACTGTGCCCGTTTCACAATGAAAAGACGCCGTCCTTTTCCGTATCTCCGGGAAAACAGATGTATTACTGTTTTGGATGCGGCGCCGGTGGGAATGTATTTACGTTTATTATGCAATACGAGAATTACACCTTTCCGGAAGCGATGGAGATGCTGGCAGACCGTGCAGGCATTGAATTGCCAAAACAGGAAATGTCAGCAGAGCAGCGTCGTGCCGCAGACCGAAGAGCAAGGATACTGGAGGTCAATAAGCTGGCTGCAAAATATTTCTATATGCTACTTCAGAACCCGCAGGGAGAGCTTGCCAGAAAGTATTTTGAAAAACGACAGCTGACCCGGGAGACCATCACACATTTTGGCCTGGGCTATTCGGATAAGTACAGTGACGACCTCTACCGGTATCTGAAAAAGGCAGGCTACGAGGACGACCTTCTCAAAGATAGCGGACTGGTAACCATTGATGAACGGCGGGGCGGACGGGATAAGTTCTGGAACCGCGCCATGTTCCCAATCATGGATGCCAATAACAGAGTAATCGGTTTTGGCGGCCGTGTTATGGGAGACGGCGAACCAAAATATCTGAATTCCCCGGAGACCATTATCTTTGATAAGAGCCGGAATCTGTACGGACTGAACTTTGCAAGGCAGTCCAGAAAACCGCAGATCCTGCTTTGTGAGGGTTATATGGACGTGATCGCATTGCACCAGGCGGGATTTGACAATGCAGTGGCATCTCTCGGAACGGCGTTTACATCAGGGCATGCAAGCCTGTTGAAACGTTATACAAAAGAAGTGTACTTGACTTTCGACAGTGACGGCGCCGGTGTGCGGGCTGCACTTCGTGCGATTCCGATCCTAAAAGAGGCGGGGCTGACGGCAAAGGTCATTAACATGCAGCCTTACAAAGACCCGGACGAATTTATCAAAGCCCTTGGGGCAGAGGAATATCAGAAGCGGATCGATGAGGCGGAAAACAGTTTTCTGTTTGAAGTGCGGATCCTGGAGCGGGATTACAACATGCAGGATCCGGAGAGCAAGACCGCCTTTTTCCAGAAAGTGGCAAAGAAGATACTGAATTTCCCGGAGGAGCTGGAACGGGAAAATTATATAGAAGCCATTGCTGCAAAATATCAGGTCGGATTCGAACAACTGCGCAGTATGGTAAAACATTTTGGCACCCGGGGCGTGCAGACGCCGCAGGAACGTCGGCCGCTGCAAAGTGGCATACAGAAAGAAAAGAAAAAAACAGATGGAAAGAAGCAGCCACAACAGCTGCTTCTGACCTGGATGATCGAGGATACCCGGCTGTTTTCCGTGATCGAGCCTTATGTGGCTCCGGAAGATTTTACCGAACCTTTGTACCGCGAAGTGGCGCAGATGCTTTATGGGCAGTTTCACAGCGGAACGGTAAATCCGGCGGAGATCATCAGCCGTTTTACAGATGAAGAGCAGCAAAAAGAGATCGCTGCCCTGTTTCACGCAAAAATTTATCCCATTGAGGAGAAGGCAGAACGGGAAAAGGCGTTGGCAGAGACGATCCTTCGGGTAAAACAGAACAGTCTGGATTATCGCAGCGAACATCTGGAACCGACAGACCTTGCGGGATTACAGCAGATCATCAATGACCGCAAAAAGCTGGACGGAATGCGTAATTTGCATATTTCCCTTGATTAAGGATAAAATATAAACAATTCATGGAAGGATGGATAAAATGGCAGAACATATTGACCAGAAGAGTGCAGAAATGGCAGCAAAGTTTTCACAGAAATTACATCAGCTGTTAGAGCTTGCAAAAAAGAAAAAAAATGTACTGGAATATCAGGAAATCAGTGACTTTTTCAAAGACCAGCCACTGGATGTGGATCAGATGGAAAAGGTTTTTGATTTTCTGGAGGCCAGTGGTGTAGATGTTCTCCGTATCACTGGAAACAGCGGAGAAGACATGATCCTTGATGATGATGTGGATATTGACGGCCTGGATGATGAGGAAGAAGTTGAAATTGATAAGATCGATCTTTCTGTGCCGGAAGGTGTGAGCATTGAGGATCCGGTACGTATGTATCTGAAAGAAATCGGCAAGGTTCCTCTTCTTTCAGCAGAAGAGGAGATTGAGCTTGCAAAGAGAATGGAGCAGGGGGATGAGAATGCCAAGAAGCGTCTGGCAGAAGCCAACCTTCGTCTTGTTGTCAGCATTGCAA
>OLRJ01002444.1_pt1 | contig 13799 bp, 10 predicted proteins | sample 1672741 | NCBI WGS metagenome assembly OLRJ01 (sample SAMEA3136719, study PRJEB25190) | human gut metagenome | biome: human gut; feature: human-associated habitat; material: faeces | place: Austria | collected 2013
ACTCGCGCAGCAAAATCAGAGGTAAGGAGATCAAGACTTACGGCTGACGAATACCTGAAAATTTATCAAGCAGCAGAATCATCACCATGTTGGCTAAGACTTGCAATGGAACTGGCTGTTGTTACCGGGCAACGAGTTGGTGATTTATGCGAAATGAAGTGGTCTGATATCGTAGATGGATATCTTTATGTCGAGCAAAGCAAAACAGGCGTAAAAATTGCCATCCCAACAGCATTGCATGTTGATGCTCTCGGGATATCAATGAAGGAAACACTTGATAAATGCAAAGAGATTCTTGGCGGAGAAACCATAATTGCATCTACTCGTCGTGAACCGCTTTCATCCGGCACAGTATCAAGGTATTTTATGCGCGCACGAAAAGCATCAGGTCTTTCCTTCGAAGGGGATCCGCCTACCTTTCACGAGTTGCGCAGTTTGTCTGTAAGACTCTATGAGAAGCAGATAAGCGATAAGTTTGCTCAACATCTTCTCGGGCATAAGTCGGACACCATGGCATCACAGTATCGTGATGACAGAGGCAGGGAGTGGGACAAAATTGAAATCAAATAATGATTTTATTTTGACTGATAGTGACCTGTTCGTTGCAACAAATTGATAAGCAATGCTTTTTTATAATGCCAACTTAGTATAAAAAAGCAGGCTTCAACGGATTCATTTTTCTATTTCATAGCCCGGAGCAACCTGTGAACACATTTTCAGTTTCCCGTCTGGCGCTGGCATTGGCTTTTGGCGTGACGCTGACCGCCTGTAGCTCAACCCCGCCCGATCAACGTCCTTCTGATCAAACCGCGCCTGGTACCTCTTCTCGCCCGATTCTGTCGGCAAAAGAAGCGCAGAATTTCGATGCTCAACACTATTTTGCATCCCTGACACCAGGTGCTGCAGCGTGGAATCCTTCCCCGATTACCCTGCCTGCGCAACCTGACTTTGTTGTCGGCCCGGCGGGCACTCAAGGTGTAACGCATACCACGATTCAGGCGGCGGTAGATGCGGCAATTATCAAGCGTACCAACAAGCGCCAGTATATTGCCGTGATGCCTGGTGAGTATCAGGGAACGGTATATGTCCCTGCCGCTCCGGGTGGAATTACTCTGTACGGTACAGGTGAAAAATCGATTGATGTGAAGATTGGGCTTTCCCTTGATGGTGGCATGAGCCCTGCCGACTGGCGTCACGACGTCAACCCGCGCGGCAAATATATGCCAGGTAAACCAGCGTGGTATATGTACGATAGCTGCCAGAGCAAACGCAGCGACAGTATCGGTGTTCTCTGCTCTGCGGTCTTCTGGTCACAAAACAATGGCCTGCAACTGCAAAATCTGACCATCGAAAACACGCTGGGCGATAGCGTAGATGCAGGTAACCATCCGGCGGTGGCACTGCGTACTGATGGTGACCAGGTACAGATTAACAACGTTAACATTCTCGGTCGTCAGAACACCTTCTTTGTCACCAACAGCGGTGTGCAGAACCGTCTGGAAACGAATCGTCAGCCGCGTACGCTGGTGACCAACAGCTACATTGAAGGGGATGTGGATATCGTTTCTGGTCGCGGCGCAGTGGTGTTCGATAACACCGAATTCCGCGTGGTGAACTCACGTACTCAGCAAGAAGCGTATGTGTTTGCACCGGCTACGCTGTCCAACATTTACTACGGTTTCCTCGCCGTAAACAGCCGTTTCAATGCTTTCGGTGATGGTGTGGCGCAACTGGGCCGCTCGCTGGATGTTGATGCCAATACCAACGGTCAGGTGGTGATCCGTGATAGCGCCATCAACGAAGGTTTTAACACGGCTAAACCGTGGGCCGATGCGGTGATCTCTAATCGTCCGTTTGCGGGTAATACCGGCAGCGTAGATGATAACGACGAAATACAGCGCAATCTGAATGACACTAACTACAACCGCATGTGGGAATACAATAACCGCGGCGTGGGTAGTAAAGTGGTTGCAGAGGCGAAGAAGTAAGAGCAATTAACTATTTGCCGGATGCGGCGTAAACGCCTTATCCGGCCTACGGTTCGATGCGATTTGTAGGTCGGATAAGATGCGCAAGCATCGCATCCGACAATAAGTGCCGGATGCTGCGAAAATGCCTTATCTGGCCTACAGATTCGATGCGATTCGTAGGTCGGATAAGATGCGCAAGCATCGCATCCGACAATAAGTGCCGAATGCGACCTACATTCACATGGCGCTTTTTACATCTGACGGTTTTTATTGAAGTTAATCAAACTACCCGCCTTGATAATCTCGCGCTCTTCGGCCGTCAGGCTTTCCATGTAAAGCGTAATTTCCGTTACCGGCGCATCTTCATGGATCACATAACCTTTAAACGTCGTACCCGGATTATCCAGCGCTGCTTTAATGCCAGGGATGTAAATGTAATCCCCCACTTCAAACGTTGGTGCTTCCGCCATCTGCAGCGGTAACATCCCCCAGTTGATGACGTTAGAACGGTAGCGTTTAGTCGCGTACTCCTCGGCAATATTCGCCAGACCGCCAATCACACGCTGGCAGCTCGCCGCCTGCTCACGCGCAGAACCATCGCCTGGTTTCACCGCATAGACCATGCTGCCAATTTCAGTTTGCAGCGGATCAATATGCTCCTGACCAGTAATCTGCTTAATGCGCGCAAACACCTCTGTCAGCTCGCTGACATTCCCCGCCAGACGCTGATTTTCCAGCTCAGCAGTCGCTTTACTTCTGCCAACATAACCTGGATCGCGGCGTGACAGGGTAAACTCCGCCAGACCAATCGGATTTGAACGATAAGAAGAGGTTTCACCGGAAGGAATCAGTTCGTCGGTGGTGGTGACTTCGTCGAGGATCTTCGAGCACACTTTGAGGACGATATTGTCAGTCAGCGCACCCAATTCCGGCCAGTCTTTAATGTTCGGTCCGTAAATCAGCGGTTGCTGAGTTGCCCCTTTCACAAAGCCCTGATAAACACGGTTTTTATACGGCGTTACATCGAAGGCGTACTCCGGCACGTTGTCCCAGCAATCGAGTTCGCTGGCAGAAGTTAAATAGCCACCGTTTGCCGCAGTCGCAGCGATAGAACGAGCGTCCATCAACGCCACCGCTGACATCTGCCCATTAGCTGGCTTAGAGCCTTCGCGGTTCGGGAAGTTACGTGTGGTGTGGCGAATACTCAAACCGTTGTTGATTGGCGTATCGCCCGCGCCAAAGCATGGGCCGCAGAACGCGGTTCTGATGATTGCGCCTGCGCCAATCAAATCTGCTACCACACCTTTTTTGGCGAGATCCATAAACACCGGCTGTGATGACGGATAAACCGCCAGCGAGAAGGTGTCATTGCCACAGGATTGACCGCGCAGTGCATTCGCCGCCGCGATGACGTTTTCGTAGTTACCGCCAGAACAGCCCGCGATAATCCCCTGCTGCACTTTCAGGCGACCGTTTTCGACTTTATCCAGCAGCGAGAGTTTGGCTTTACCGTGCGCCACGCGTTCGGACTCAATTTCAATCTCACGCAGAATGTCGGTCAGGTTCTGGTTCAGCGTGTCGATTTCATACACGTTGCTCGGGTGAAACGGCAGCGCAATCATTGGTTTGATGGCGCTTAAATCAACGCTGATGCAGCCATCGTAGTACGCCATCGGTTGAGGGTTAAGCTGGCAGTAATCCTGGCCGCGACCGTGCAGCGCCAGCCAGTTATGGACTTCTTCATCGGTTTGCCAGACAGAACTTAAACAGGTCGTTTCCGTGGTCATAACGTCAACGCTGTTACGGAAATCGGTAGAGAGCGCAGCAACACCGGGACCAACGAATTCCATCACTTTGTTTTTGACGTAGCCGTTTTTGAACACGGCACCGATGATAGCCAGCGCCACATCCTGTGGCCCCACATACGGCGCTGGTTTTCCGGTCAGATGCACCGCAACAACTCCCGGATAGTCGATATCCCAGGTGTCATTAAGCAATTGTTTTACCAACTCGCCGCCGCCCTCACCGACTGCCATTGTCCCTAATGCACCGTAACGGGTGTGGCTGTCTGACCCGAGGATCATTTTGCCGCCGCCTGCCATCATCTCACGCATATATTGATGGATGACCGCAATATGCGGAGGCACAAAAATACCGCCATAACGCTGCGCTGCCGATAAACCAAAAACATGGTCATCACCGTTAATGGTGCCGCCGACGGCGCAAAGTGAGTTATGGCAGTTGGTCAGCACATACGGCAGTGGGAAACGTTCCATACCGGACGCTTTAGCGGTCTGTACAATACCAACAAAGGTAATATCGTGAGAGGCTAATGAATCAAACTTAATTTTAAGTTTATCCATATTTCCGGACGTATTATGAGAAGAGAGAATAAACCAGGCAATAGTGCCTTTTTTTGCTTCTTCTTTTTTAATTTCGCCGGTGAAATGTTCTTCGGCAATTATTTCGTTATTACTGGCGAGAAACACGCCTTTTTCAGATAACTTGATCATCAAATGCTCCAGATATCTGCGCACCGGAAAGTGCGCAGAAAGATAATAAATGGATATACTCTAAATAATTCGAGTTGAAGGAAGGCGACAAGCGAGTGAATCCCCAGGCGCTTACATAAGTAAGTGACTGGGGTGAGCGAACGCAGACGCAGCACATGCAACTTGAAGTATGACGAGTATATTTACAGCATGTTCCAGCCGATCAGCATATTCCACCACCACACGCCAAGGGTGATATGCACCAGGAAGGTTAATATCGTCAGTACCGCACCGACCAACCACCAGGATTTAATATCGTTATAACCCACGCCAAAGATGACCGGACCTGCCGCGCCGCCATAGTGAGTAACCATGCCGCCATAGGAGTTGGAGAACAACAGTGCCAGCGCGGTTAACATTAACGGTGCGCCGGAGACGTTCGCCAGCATGGCAAATACCGGTAACATAGCAACGATATAGGCACTACCGGAAGCGAAGAAATAACGAACGATGATGCTGAGGAAAATAATAACGAAGAAAGCAACGTTACCGTGACCATCAAATGCCAGGTTATTTTTAAAGACTTCAGCTAACCATTCGAAAAATTTAACTTTCGATAATAAGGAGCTTAAGCCGATAATACCGCCGTACCAGATTAAGGTATTCCATCCGCCTTTATTTTTAACCACGTCTTCCCAGGTAACGATACCCAGCAGCAGCATGGTCGCCATAACAACGATTGCCACGGTGGATTCATCAACCCCCAGAGACTTACTGAAAATCCAGCCCAGTAGCGCCAGCACAAAGACACCGAGCAGCATTTTTTCGCGGATTTTCATCGGTCCCAGTTCGGCAAGGCCCGCTTTGGCGATGGTTTTGTTATCCACCTTCTTAATTTCTGGCGGATACATGGTGTAAATCACCAGCGGGGTGACCAGCAGCATGATGATGCCCGGCAATCCGGCGGCCAGCGCCCATCCACCCCAGCTAATTTGCAGGTGCAGAATGTCGTTGATCATTTTCAGCGCCAGAATGTTCCCCGCCATTGCGGTAAAGAACATATAGCTGGTGGTTTTGGTGACCATGTAAATGGACATCATCAGGTAATGTCCGACACGACGCGGGCTTTTTTCAGGTTCTGACCCCAAAGCCACCGCCACGCTGTTGATGATCGGTAACACAATGCCGCCCGCACGCGCGGTGTTAGACGGTGTTGCCGGAGCCAGTACCAGATCGAGGAATACCGTAACGTAACCCAGACCCAGCGTGGTGTTACCGATTTTACCAATCAGCAGATAGGCTATACGTTTACCTAAGCCGGTGGTCACAAATGCGGCGCTTAAGGTGAACGCCGAGAACACCAGCCAGGTGGTACCTGAAGAGTAACCGCTTAATACGGCGGTGGTCTTAAACGCACCGTCGGATAAGTTACCGACCACCACCATTGAGGCAGCAACGGCAATTAACAGTACGACAGGTTCCGGGAAAGGCTTGATAACCAGCCCCACAATGGCCGCCAGGTAAATACCAAAAAGCACCCACGCCAGTTCGCTTAATCCTGCCGGAGCTGGCATAAAGCCAATAATACATGGGATCGCTAATATCAGAATTAGCTTCCATAACGATTTTTTATTCATTTAAAATCCTGTTCTTTCTGTATGACTCATACAGAAGTCCTTTATTGATTGTCCTTATCCTGACAACGAATTTTTTCAGGGAAGAAAAACTTCACCGGAAAATATTTTTCTGGTTGTCCGAATAACAGATGCGCGTAACGTCGTGGCATCCTGACCTTCATTACTTAAATGAACGTCGAGCGCACCACTGGGATGTTCAATATTGATATTGCCGTATCCTACAGAAGGGACGATTTGTCGGGTGACGGTGCCTTCCAATGCACAACTACTGGAAATGGCAATAGCACCGGTTATCGCCAGCGCGCGATGGCAAGAATGCGGCATAAAATAACGCACATTAATTGCTCCGCCTTTCTGCGCTGGAGAAATAAGCACAGGTTTAGGGATAACCATATTACTGACATCGCCTAATCCCATTGCTTTACCCGCTTGTAGACGGATAGATTCAATGCGGGCTAATAATGCTTTGTCGGCATCCAGCTCCGCCGGTAATTCATAGCCTGTTTTTCCCAGATATTCAGCAGGAATAATGACAACTGGCATCGCCATATCGATACAGGTCACCGGGACATCGTCAAAATAATCAATCTGATTATCAGTCGGGAAGATTTTTCCGGTTTTGGTTCCGGCGGCATTCAGGAAAGTGAGCGCAACCGGTGCGGCAGTACCCGGTACGCCGTCAATTCTGGCGCTACCCTCGTACTCGACAACACCATTTGGCGTTTGCACATCAGCTTCGATGAACGTACCCGTATTGACGTTGCGGATACGTACGCGGGTAACTGGCGAAGTCGCTGCAATCAAACCATTTTCAATGGCGAATGCCCCAACCCCAGACAACATATTGCCGCAGTTTGGTGTTGTATCGACACGCAGCTCATGGACAATAACCTGAGCAAACAGATAATCGACATCAGCACGCGGATCGCTGGAACGGCTAATAATGGCGACTTTACTGGTCAGTGGATTACCGCCGCCAATACCGTCAATTTCCAGATCGTTACCGGAACCCATAATTGCCATCAATATTTTATCGCGCTGCGTTTGATCTTCGGGTAAATGTTCCGCTAACAGGAACGCGCCCCTCGAGGTTCCACCTCGCATCATCACGCAGGGTATTTTTTTCATAATAATGCCCTCAATTTAAAAACATAACTTATTGCGATATGGTTACATTAAGGGCAAAGCATCTCTAATGACTTTAGCTCAACGATTAATAACATTTTTTCATTAATTTAAGTTGGCTAAATGCAGTTAAAATTTTTAACGGCCAGCCACCCAAAATCGTCGCTTCCATTTTCCGGAGTAATAATGAAGCATGAATTATCAAGTATGAAGGCATTTGTCATACTGGCAGAGTCCAGTTCGTTTAACAATGCCGCTAAATTACTCAATATTACGCAACCTGCATTAACGCGAAGAATAAAAAAGATGGAGGAAGATTTACATATTCAACTATTTGAGCGTACAACTCGCAAGGTTACGTTAACAAAAGCAGGAAAAAGGTTGCTCCCGGAGGCGCGGGAATTAATAAAGAAATTCGATGAAACGCTTTTTAATATTCGTGATATGAATGCTTATCATCGTGGTATGGTGACGTTAGCGTGTATTCCGACCGCAGTATTTTATTTTTTACCGCTGGCAATCGGTAAATTTAATGAGCTGTATCCCAATATTAAAGTGCGGATTCTGGAACAAGGCACGAATAATTGCATGGAATCGGTGCTGTGTAACGAATCAGACTTTGGCATAAACATGAACAACGTCACAAATTCATCCATTGATTTTACCCCACTGGTCAACGAGCCGTTCGTGCTGGCCTGTCGGCGTGACCATCCATTGGCCAAAAAGCAGCTTGTAGAATGGCAGGAGTTAGTGGGTTACAAAATGATTGGCGTACGCTCCTCCAGCGGCAACCGACTGTTGATAGAACAACAGCTGGCCGACAAGCCCTGGAAGCTGGACTGGTTTTACGAAGTGCGTCATCTTTCGACGTCATTAGGACTGGTGGAGGCGGGACTGGGGATTTCGGCGCTTCCTGGCCTGGCAATGCCTCATGCGCCCTATTCTTCGATTATTGGTATCCCATTGGTGGAACCCGTTATACGTCGAACATTGGGAATAATTCGCCGTAAAGATGCCGTACTTTCTCCAGCAGCAGAACGCTTTTTTGCCTTGCTGATTAATTTATGGACTGACGATAAAGACAATTTGTGGACCAATATCGTCGAACGCCAGAGACACGCGTTACAGGAGATAGGTTAATACACCGGCGCAGGAGAGACTGCGCCGGGTAAATCAGCGGTTAGTGTGCGTTAACCACCACCCACATTGGTCCCTGCCCGACCGCATAGCGGCCTTTTTCATGCAGTAGCCCCTGCTCGCCAACAATTTCGTATACCGAGATGTGGTGAGATTTTTGCCCGGCGGCAATCAGATACTTGCCGCTGTGATCAACATTGAAGCCGCGCGGCTGGGTTTCCGTTGGCTGGAAGCCTTCTTTACTCAACACGCTGCCATCTTCCGAAACGCTGAAAACGGTAATCAGGCTGGCGGTACGGTCGCAGGCGTATAAATGGCGACCATCCGGGGTGATATGAATATCAGCCGCCCAACGGGTGTCGGAGAAGTTTTCCGGCATCATATCCAGCGTCTGGACACATTCGATATTACCGTGCGGATCTTTCAGTTCCCAGACATCCACTGAGCTGTTTAACTCATTGACGCAATACGCATATTGTTCGTTTGGATGGAATACCATATGACGCGGGCCGGCCCCTTCAACGGTGGTCACTTCCGCAGGGTCCTGCGCCACGAGATGACCATCATCGCTGACCGTAAACAGGCAAATGCGATCCTGCTTTAATGCCGGAACCCACAGCGTACGGTTGTCCGGTGAGATATTGGCGGAATGGCAACCGTCCAGCCCCTCGACCACATCGACGACGCCCACTGGCAGGCCATCTTCCAGACGCGTTACGCTCACGTTACCCGCATTGTAAGAACCTACAAAGACAAACTGCCCCTGGTGATCGGTGGAAATATGCGTCGGACTACCCGGCAGCGCAGACTCTGCGGCAAAGGTCAGTGCGCCATCGTCCGGGGCGATACGATACGCCAGGACGCGAAACTCAGGGCGAACACCAACATAGAGATAACGTTTGTCCGGGCTGACCACCATCGGCTGCACCTGCCCCGGCACATCGACAACCTGTGTCAGCGTCAGTGCGCCTTCATGATTCAGATTCCAGACGTGAATTTGCTGGCTCTCAGGGCTGGCGATATAAACTGTTTGCTTCATGAATGCTCCTTTGCATTTAGCAACTGACTGTAACAGCTAAAATTAGTCGCTTTTGGCGGTGAATGCTGAATTAAAACGCAGAATTTTGTCCGATAGTGGTATCGGTGTACCATTCGCGCAGACGAAAATTCTTAACCTTAATCTGGAATACGCCATGACCACACGCGTGATTGCTCTCGACTTAGACGGCACCTTATTGACCCCGAAAAAGACCCTGCTTCCTTCATCGATAGAAGCCCTGGCCCGCGCTCGCGAAGCAGGCTATCAATTAATCATCGTCACAGGTCGCCATCACGTCGCTATTCATCCTTTTTATCAGGCGCTGGCGCTGGATACACCTGCTATTTGCTGTAATGGCACCTATTTGTATGATTATCATGCAAAAACCGTGCTGGAAGCGGACCCAATGCCCGTTATTAAAGCCCTGCAACTCATTGAGATGCTGAATGAACACCACATTCACGGTCTGATGTATGTCGATGATGCAATGGTCTATGAGCACCCGACCGGGCATGTCATTCGCACATCTAACTGGGCGCAAACCCTGCCGCCGGAACAGCGTCCGACTTTCACACAAGTCGCTTCTCTGGCTGAAACGGCGCAACAAGTTAACGCCGTATGGAAGTTCGCCCTGACGCACGATGACCTGCCGCAATTGCAGCATTTTGGTAAGCATGTCGAACATGAACTGGGACTGGAGTGTGAATGGTCCTGGCACGATCAGGTTGATATTGCACGCGGCGGCAACAGCAAAGGTAAACGTTTGACGAAATGGGTTGAGGCGCAAGGTTGGTCGATGGAAAACGTCGTGGCATTCGGCGATAACTTTAATGATATCAGTATGCTGGAAGCCGCTGGTACAGGCGTGGCGATGGGCAACGCCGATGACGCGGTAAAAGCGCGCGCCAACATTGTGATTGGTGATAACACCACCGACAGCATTGCCCAGTTCATTTATAGCCACCTGATTTAATCAGGCGGTTATCGACACACTTTTAATTTGCGCGTACAGCCACAGGCCAGGTTTGATCGCCAGTTCATCCCTGGCCCACGGGCTGATACGCGCCCACAGCGTTTTACCGCCGACTTCCAGTTCCACTTCCACCTGGCCGTTGTCGTCATAACTATTAACAACTTTTGCCCGCAATACGTTACGAATGCTGGTTTGCTGCGGCGGTTGTAAAACCAGAGAAACATCGGAAGCCTGAATGCGGATACGTAGCGCAGCTTGCAGCGGTTCGTCCAGCTTATTGACCCACAAATGCTGATCGCCCAGCGCCAGCGCGGTCATCGCGTAATGCGGATGATGCTCAAGCACCGTCACTTTCAGAATGCTACTTTGTTGCTCTTTCGGCAGCCACGGATTCATCACGCTACTGCCCCACACTTCCTCCAGCGCGCCAAAGGCTTTCACCTGACCGTTTTCCAGTACCATCACTCTGTCTGCCAGATGGAGGATCTCATCCAGCGAATGGCTGACATACAACATCGGAATGTTGATTTCCCGTGTCAGCCGTTGCAGATAAGGCAACAGTTCGCGTTTACGCGGAATATCCAGTGACGCCAGCGGTTCATCCAGCAACAGCAATTCCGGTGCTGTCAGCAAAGCCCGACCAATCGCCACGCGCTGTTTTTCGCCTCCGGACAGGCTGCCTGGTAAACGGTCAAGCAACGGTTCAATGCCTAAAAGCGCCACCAGCTTATCGAACTGATCGACCATACTTTTCGACATGCCGTAGCGCAGATTGCCACGCACTTTGTAATGCGGGAACAGCCGCGCATCCTGAAAAACATAGCCAACGCGACGCTTTTCCGGCGTCAGGCAGATACCTTTTTCGGCATCATTTAGTACCCGCCCATTGAGGACAATCCGCCCTTTTTGCGGGCGCGTCAGTCCACTGATGGCGTTAATCAGCGAAGTTTTTCCGGCACCGGAGACGCCAAAGATAGCAGTGATGCCATTGGCGGGCAGCGTTTCATTAATAGTCAGGCAATGGTTGCCCAACGTCTGGGAAAAATTCAGTTCCAGCATGATTAGCGCCCCGCCCGTTCACGGCTGATTCTGGCCAGCCATTCTGAAATCAACAGGGAGATCATCGCCAGCGCAATAGAAATAATGCACAGTCTCGCCGCTCCACTTTCCCCGCCGGGGGTCTGGATCAGGGTATACATGGCAGAAGGAATGGTTCGCGTTTCACCAGGAATGTTCGACACAAAGGTGATGGTTGCACCAAACTCACCGAGAGAACGAGCAAAAGCCAGTACCGTACCAACAATAATTCCCGGTAAGGTCAGCGGTAACGTGATAGTAAAGAAAACGCGCCAGCGCCCGGCCCCCAGTGTTCTTGCGGCCTGTTCCAGTTTGACATCAACCCCTTCCAGCGCCAGACGAATTGCCCGCACCATCAGCGGAAACGACATGACGGCGGCAGCGAGAACCGCGCCGCGCCAGCTAAAGGCGAAGGTAATACCAAACCAGTCATACAGACGTTCACCGATAAATCCGCGCCGTCCCATCGAAACTAATAATAAGTAACCGACGACCACGGGCGGTAACACCAGCGGTAGATGCAGTACGCTGTCGAGCAGAGCTTTGCCCGGAAACGTGCAACGCACCAGTAACCAGGCAAAAAAGATCCCAAACGGCAGGCTAAACAGCACAGCCAGGGAAGAAACTTTCAGGCTTAATAAAACTGCCTGCCATTCTGGATCGGTCAGTATCATTACTTGATTGTAAATCCGTAACGTTTAAAGATTTCCGCTGCCTGCGGTCCCTTCAGATAATCATAAAATGCTTTCACTGTCGCATTGTTATGCCCTTCCACAACAGCAACCGGATATTCCACTTTTTTATGTGAATCTTCCGGGAAGGTGGCAACCACTTTTACCCCTTTGCTGGCAACTGCGTCAGAACCGTAGACAATGCCCAGAGGCGCTTCGTTACGTTCGACCAGCGCCAGCGCCCCACGAACATCTTCCGCTGGGGCCAGTTTCGGAGAGAGCGTATCCCATGCGCCCAGTTTTTGCAGTGCTTCTTTTGCATAAATGCCAGCGGGAACATGTTCCGGATCGCCAACCGCCAGGCGACCGCCATTCAGCAGTGAAGTCCAGTTGGTTTTGCTGTCGATGGTGAAATCTTTCTGCACGCTGGCTTTCGGTGCTACAACGACCAGGCTATTGCCGAGCAGTGTCTGACGCGTAGCTGTATCGATCGCTTTTTTATCAACCGCATAATCCATCCATTTCTGATCGGCAGAAATAAACAGATCCGCAGGGGCTCCCGCTTCAATCTGACGGGCCAAAGTAGATGACGAAGCGAAAGAAGAAACCACATCCACGCCTTTCTCTTTTTTAAACTGCGTAGCAATGTCCTGCATTGCGTTAGTCAGTGATGCGGCGGCGAACACCGTGATTTTCCCTTCATCTGCCAGTGCATTGCCAGCAACAGCGAAAGAGAGTGCCGCCCCGGCAAACAAGTTCAACCATTTACGAGCCATTGGTAACCCCTTAATGTAACGTTATGTAGGCGACAATATAACGACTAACTCGGAATTTTCCCAGCAGTTATTGCTAACCTTTGTGAGGTAGATAAGAAAAAATATCGGCAGGAAAAGCAGGAAGTTGAGAAAAAGAAAATGCCCGACTAAGCGGGCATTCAGGGAATCAATGATTTTGTCCGGGCTGGTCTTTTTTACCAACACCAGAAAAGATGTTGAATACTTCACCAAGACCGTAAATCAGACCCAGGATGATGGCCATCACGACAGGTACCATGATTACGGCGAATACCAGACTTTTTAATAACTCTAACATGGTCAACTCCAGATATAGTCATGAGACTATTCTAACCGCTAAGCACAGAAAAGCACTCCCCTTTTGTGCGGTCAGCTTTGCGTGGCGTTCGTTTTCCGTCACAATAAGACTTTTGCTAGGACATTGTTATGCAGGCCGAAATCCTTCTCACCCTTAAGCTCCAACAAAAATTATTCGCCGACCCGCGCCGCATTTCGCTACTAAAACACATTGCGCTTTCCGGTTCCATTAGCCAGGGAGCGAAAGATGCCGGTATTAGCTATAAAAGCGCCTGGGATGCCATTAACGAGATGAATCAGTTAAGTGAGCATATTCTGGTCGAGCGCGCAACAGGCGGTAAAGGTGGCGGCGGCGCAGTACTGACCCGCTATGGTCAGCGACTGATTCAGCTCTATGACTTACTGGCGCAAATCCAGCAAAAAGCCTTTGATGTGTTAAGTGACGATGACGCCCTGCCGCTGAACAGCCTGCTGGCCGCGATCTCACGTTTTTCACTGCAAACCAGCGCCCGTAACCAGTGGTTCGGTACCATCACCGCCCGCGATCATGATGACGTTCAACAGCATGTTGATGTCTTACTGGCTGA
>OLRJ01002446.1_pt1 | contig 13791 bp, 7 predicted proteins | sample 1672741 | NCBI WGS metagenome assembly OLRJ01 (sample SAMEA3136719, study PRJEB25190) | human gut metagenome | biome: human gut; feature: human-associated habitat; material: faeces | place: Austria | collected 2013
CAAATGTGAGCTCCAAGAAGACCGGATATACTCACAAATCTTCCAAGAAATACCCGTTAAAACAGGGTAAGACCTATCAGTACCGTATCCGTGGATACAACAAGAAGGCAAAAGGCAGCAAGAAATGGGGCAAATATTCTTCCATCAAGAAGGTGAATATTCCGAAGAAACCGGCTGCAAAACCGACAGAGACACCGAAGCCAACAGCAAAGCCAACGGAAGCGCCGAAACCGACGGTAGCTCCAAAGCCAACGACGGCTCCGAAACCAACGGCAGCGCCAAAACCAACGGTTACACCGATTCCAAAGCCTACGGCAATACCGAAACCGACAACGATTCCGAAACCGACGGCGATTCCAAAGCCTACTGAAGCACCAAAGCCGACAGCTGCTCCACAGCCAACAAAGGCTCCGCGGCCTACCGCTACACCAAAGCCAACGGCTACACCTAGACCGACAGCAACTCCGGCTCCGACAGCTACACCAAAACCGGTTAAGGTTTCAAGCATTACATTAAACCAGACATCTTTAACCATGACTTCAAAAGGCCAGACAGCAAGTCTTACTGCAACAGTAAATCCAGGAAACGCAGCAAATAAAAGCATCACATGGAGCAGTTCAAATTCAAGTGTTGCTACTGTAAGCGCAAACGGAACTGTTACAGCAGTCGCAAATGGAACGGCTGATATTACTGCTACTGCTGCTGATGGCAGTGGAGTGAGCGCGAAGTGCAGTGTGACAGTGAAGGTGCCGAATAATGTTACAACGATTTCACTTGAAGGTGGTAAGAGTAAAATCTTATCAATATGGGCAGAAGATTATTCAGATTCAATAAATGTTAATAATGTAACATTTAAATATATCGGTTTGAATGATAATTTCGAAGTTATTCCAACAGGTTCCGGAAACGAATGGATTGGCATTAATATTAAGGCTCACAGAAAGGGAACTGTTGATGTATTTGCAATACACAATGGCAATACGATTAAGCAATGGACAGTTAATGTCACTTCCGATTGGAAGGAATATCTTGGATATGTTTCTTGGAAAAAAGCAGTAGAGAATCAGATTTGGACCAATAATATGACATTAAAAGACAAATTGGACGCAGCACAGAATTATATTAAAACACATTTTAAATACAAAAACGGAGCCCCAGAATACATTTATGCATATTCAGAAGGAATTGCAGATTGCTTTACTGCAAGTGATTTCTTTGGAGATTTTGCAAAAGATGCCGGTGCTCAGGTGAAATATGTAAGCTCACATACTGGAAACATGTATGATTATATCGCAGATGCTGTTAGTGACGGCGGACATGTATTTAACCGTGTTTTGTTAGATGGACAATGGGTAAATTATGACGCACAGCCACCGTTATCATAACATATCATCAATTAAATAAGTATCTCGGCATATTAAAATGCACCACCATCACAAGAGCGATGGTGGTGCATTTTTTATTATTTTTTTGTTGTATTTTTATTAACAACTCTATATGGCAGTCACAATCTGCATCAACAGAACAAACTTTCGCATTGCGAAAAACTAAAATTTCTGATATTGTACATATTGTAGAGAGACTTGGAATGGCAATTTTTGACAATGCGTTTGTACAGTGCATTCACTTTGTCGAATATGAATTGCCAACGGTAAAGTCGGCGACCCGTCCTCTCTTATTCTTTCACTTACGTGCAGGAGTGCCATCTCCTACACGTATAGAAAGTGATAAGGAGGACGAATAGATGAATGCAGAACTATATTTGCAATACTTACAGTTTCTTTTTGAGCTTATAGTATTTCTCTATGTGGTCAGTAAAGGCCGATAATTAACATATGCCATCCAAGTTTTCTCTACATTTTTGCTGACCAGTCCCCGACGCAAGCATCGTAAGCTTTAAGGCTGACTACTCTCAGAGGCTTGACTCTGAGGTTTCGATGATTGCCTTCTATCAACATCCGTACATAGCAATGGCTTTTGGATGAAGCTCTCTGCCAGAGTATCTTCGCTTTACATTTAAGTAGTAATCAAAGGACTGCCGTATTAGCAAATGCATTCCATATGTTTTACTGATACGACCGAAGTAGCATCAATTCAATATGCGGGAGCATGGTCTGTTTCCCTCTTACATTTAATATGCAGGATTTTTCTAAAAATGGACTCTTTTTTTGGTAAAAAAAATAAAATTTTTTATATACCAAGAGCACACGTTTTCGCGTGTGCTCTATTTCATTTATTATTTCCTTCTACGTTTTCTAGTTCTCTTATTTTTTGTATCATAGATAACAAGTTCAGTTGCCAAAACTGCCATTGTTCCGAAACCAAAGAAGATGAACCTCCATACTCCATTTGCTCCTGTTGTTGGCATAATGAATTTCACACTGTTAGTAACTTCAAAGGTTGCTTCATAGAAGTACCATTTGTTAGTATAATCATCAAATTGTCCATTATCAGTAGCTGCAGACATGTCTTTTGCCTGTTTGTCCGTCATAGTGATTGGAAGTGTGATATTGATTGGGTCTTTCAGCAGTGTATTACCTGATATCGTTTTTGTCTCCGTAATCTGATATTCGCCCTGGTCAAGATTCTGCCATACAATATAACCGTTCGCATCAGTTGTTGCTTTTGTGGTTTCACCTTGCTTTAATAAAGGTATGTATGATTTATCTGCGTCACTTGTATATGATTCACTTTCCTTTATAAATTTCAGTTCAAATTCAACGCCCTGAAGTGGTTTTCCTTCATCAGACAGCTTTCTTATTTTGATTTTGCACGGTGCAACCTGATTGTAGAATTTTTTTACATCTATCGTTTTTGTTTCGCCGGTTTTCCAAAATATAATACTGTCATCTAAGACATATGTTGAAGGTGTTTTCTTTTCTTGCATTGTTAAAGTACAACCTTTGGGAATGACAATATCTTGTTCTCCATCTTTATCTTTGTCATATTGATAAAAACTATCACTTGTAAATCCTGGAGCACGGTATGCCCTGTCAAACATTACTTTACCATACTCGTCAGACTTCAAATACCACGTCTTTTTCAACATGTTTGCCGGGCATTCATTCGCAATATTATATGTTCCATCATATAATTTTACTTCAAACACAACATTTTTAACTGGCTTACCTTTTGAACTTAATTTCTGCACTACTGCATCTGGTATATCCGCAACATCCGGCTCATCCGTAAACTCAACACCTTTTGTAGTGCCAGCATCCTGCGGCAGCGTAACCGTTACTGGTTTCACCGTATCCGTGATTTTATGTCCATCCGGTGCCTTTGTCTCTTTCACGTAATACGTATACGTACCATCTGTCTGGCAAGGTAAAGGAAGTTCTCCCGTCTCACCATTTTCATCAGTACTGAGCGTTCCGACCAGATTCTGGAGTGCCGCATCTGCATAAACCTCAAATACCGCATTTGCTCGGCTGTAATAACCAAGCTGCAGCAATTCATTGTCGTTACCTTCGGATACGTTCTTTGTGACTTTTACCTTCGGTACATCTTTATTTGTTACAGTATACCAATATGTTGGTTGATAATTTGCCTCATTGTCAATCGTAACATTAAAATCCGGAGATTTTATTTTTCCTGGCATTACCTTTGTTTCTTTTACAGTATAGGTTTTACCAAGAAGACATCCATACTGGAAAGCGTGGAAGTCTGAACTCTGTATTGAAATTGTCTCAAGCCAGGTATCCCCAAGATACAGTGAAAATTCTGTGCCTTTAAGGTTGTCATTCCATGAAGTTCCATCAGCTGCCACTTTTTTGATTTGGATATGTGAAAACTTTGCCGCATCCCAGAAGTCAACATTAAACCATTTTCCGTTATCTGTTGGTAAGGATACGTTAACTGCTTTTACTTCAGCATTCAAATCATGTCCCTTTGGTGCAATCTTTTCTTTTACATAATACGTATAGCTTCCAGCAGCTGTACACGGTAACTGCAATGGGTTTGATACTCCATTATCACCAGTTGTTATCTTTCCAATTTCCTGAGAACAGTTGGCATCTGAATACACTCCAAAAACTGCTCCTCCAACACTGTATTCATTTTCTGCGAGGACCGCAGCTGTTGCAGTTGAATGCTTTGTAACATATACCTGACATGGTGCAGGTGTTGGAGTTGGTGACGGTGTTGGTGTAGGTGTATCATTATAAATAACTCCAGCCTGTGACCATCCATCATACACAAGATGTAAAGCTTGTATTGTAAACTCACCATCACTATCTTTTGTTGCTTCAAGAGAAAAGTTTCTTACAGTTGAATCAAGGATACAATTACCAGGAGCTTGCACTTCTTGCACTCTTAGTTCTCCAAGTGGTATACAATAAGTAGTTGAACCATCACTTCTTATCCACGTAAACATTGCGTCACTATTATCGCCATTCCATGAAGCTAAATAATGGTCTGCATCATATGCTACGTTTCCACTTGCATCAGACTTAAAATACCATTTCCTATGCCATTTATTTGTAGCAAATTCATCTGCTTCTGTTGATGCATCGTCTGCATCCGCACTATACTCAACCTTAAAAATTGCACCTTCAATTCCCTCAACGGTATTTGTCTTGTATTTTGCAAACAGGTTTCCAGTAAATATGAACGGCTCATTTTTTATTGAGCTCGTAGTTGAATCTACTTCATTTACTCCATCTTTTAAAATTGACAACTTAGTTGTCTTTTTTCCTTGTGTTATTTTAAATTTGTAAATTTTTTTGTTTTTTATCGCTCCATAACATCTTCCTGTCTCTTTCATGTAGTATGTTCCAGGAGCTATATCTTTTATTGTAATCTTTGTAGATGTTCCAACAGCTTTTACCTTAATTTCTTTATACTTGTTTGTGCAGGCATAATCTTTATATATTGTAAATAAGGCCTTATTTTTGACTCCTTCAAGTCTTATCCTTGAAGTACTATTAGAAAAATTCTTAACCAATCCAAGTCTTTTACTGAATGTAATAGATGTGCCTTCTACCGAAGCCTTAAATGTACACGCCATGGTTTGAGCCTGTTGTCCATTTTCACCTTGACATGCAACGTGCAGATAGAATTTACCTTCAGTCTTGTTTGCGTTTAATGATAAGCATTCTATGTATGACGGGCTTACAGAATGAGGCTTTCCAGGGAAGTTGTTATTAACCTGACTTATACAAGCGCCAAAAAGCCATCTCCATTTTCCATCAACATCTAGTGTTCCTGCATTTGTAAAATTAGGGTTTGAACAAGCATCTATGTGAAAAATCTGGCCAAAAGCATGACCTATTTCTTTATACTCCTCTGCCCCTGGCACAAAACTCCAGTCCTTCTGGTCTGAATCAGAACCTTTTCCAATATACCAAGATGATTCATGACCTTCTTCCTGTTTGCATGCGATATCATATACATCTCCAACCTTTACATTCTCTAATGATGGAACTGTTATTATGTTGCAGCCCATCGGTTCCCACCAGGAGTCGAGCCCATTCGGCCAGTCCTGTGCATATGTTGCAATACTTAATTCTCCTGTCTTATCTTCATCTGGTTTAAATTCATCTGGTACCATATTTTTATAGAAAGCAGTGTTATTTGACTGCCATACTGTTACTGTAATATCTTTCCCTGCATATTCAGCAGGAACTTTAAGATATCCTGTTTCTTCATCATATTGGCACTCATCTGTGATTGCTGTCTGTTTATTTGCTCCTGTTCCATGGCCACCTCTGTTGATGTCAATATCAATTTCATTCATTTTCCCCATACCATCTTCATTATAATCATATAAGTCAGGGTCTGGATTTATTTTACAGCTAATAGTTCCATCTTCAAGGACTTCATATTCTTTATATCCAATCATGGAACTTATTACATGCATTGTATCTTTATCTTCTTTTGTTCCATCATGGAATAAATAGTACATTTTTATTGTTTTATCTGATTTCATTCCTATTTGGTTTGAAACAGCTTTTTTCTCAACTTCATCCGTATCAAAAATTAAAACATTGTCTGGGGAAATTGATATATATGAATGTGAATATAAATACCCACTAAATTTTGCTGCAGCTTCAGATGTTGAATCTGCATTTACGTAATATGCAACATTTTCTCCATAGTTAGAGAACGGATATCTTCTTCCTTCTTCATTACAAGCTCCAATGATGATTGCCTGCCAAACAGAACCAGGCATATAATTAGATACATCTGCACCATCATTTCCTGCGGCTCCGACAACCATAATTCCTTCTTCGTCTGCCTTTTCAATTTCTGCTTCAAGTACTGAATTTAAAGCGTTTGTTTTAGCATACAATGAAAGGTTTATTATGTCTACATTTTGACTAATTGCATATTCCATTGCTGCAACGATAGAAGATATTGTCCCTTTTCCATCATCGCCAAGCGCTCTGATTGATAGTATTTTTGCATTCTTGTCTTGACTAACTATGGCATTAACCATCTCGTTTCCATGTGAATTTGTTCCTGATAAATTGTCATCTATTAAAGATACCCTGCCAATTACATTCTGTGTTTCTTCTGCACCAGTGTCAATTAATGCAATTACTTTTTCTTTTTTTGCTGATTCTACAGGTGTAGAAATTTCATCATCAAGTGTAGTTATTGGATTTGTAGAATCACTAACTTCAAAACTTGTAATATCCACATCAGTCACTGCATCATTAACATTTTCTTCATCAGCTGCAGCCATAACCACATCTGGTTCCACTGCATAAGCTAAAGATTTATAATATTGATAAGCATCCATTGTTTCATTTACAGTATCGTAATACAATAAATAAATATTGTTATACTCACCAAGTAAGTGATATTCTTTATCTATAATGATGCTATCATCATCTGCCATTAAAACAAGTCTTCTTGATGTAAAATCAGAAGCATCGAGGTCAGATGTGTCTTGCTCTGGCATCGCAGAAACATCATTATCATTGATATTTTCGATGTCGTCTGCTTGTTCTTGGCCTAAACTCTCTTTCGTCTCGTCCGCATTTACATCTTCCACACTTTCACCGGAGCTTTCCTTATTTACAGAGCCGCTCTCATCAGCATTCACATCCTCGCCGGCATCATCACTGGCAACATTTTCAGTTGCATTACTGTCACCTTCAGCCGTATTTGTATTTTCAGTATTTTCCTGGTCTTTCGCCTCTTCGCCTGATTTCTCTCCATCAACCGTCAGGTCAGTATTCATATCTTTTTTGGAATCATCCGAAGCCACTTCACCGTCAACAGTCAAATCAGTGTCCTTTGCAGCGTCTGTGTCATCCACTGCTTCTTTATCTTTTGCTGTGTCATCTGTCACATCATCTGCGCTTCCGGCTTTTTCAGTATCATCTGTGGTCTCCTCCTGCTTTTCTTCCAGCTCAATTGTCAAAGCTATATTATCTTTCATAAACACTGGGTAAGAAAATTCAGTCTTGTCTGAAACAGAGCTCTCATCTTCGCCTTCAGCAACCGTCAGGTCATCGCCTTCTGTCTTGTCGAATCCGACATCAATTTTGACACCGTCAACCAGTCTGTTCTGCAGGTCATATTTTGACACGACATATCCGTCATCAGCAACAACCTTGACCGTTACAACTTCATCTGTCTTTACTTCGCAGACATAGATATTTGCATTATCCGCTGCATCTTCACTGTCAATCAGCACGTCGTCTTTGTCGTAAACATTAATCAGTGTTCTTGTTGTCTCATTACCAAGTTCATCGGTATCTGTCTGCGTCACAAGCTTTACTCTTTTTTCTGCAGACTTTCCGGCATCGTCCAGTTCTCCTTCATTCAGGATTACGGTTCCACCCTTTGCTTTCGCCAGGTTGATAAACAAAAATTTCGTTTCTGTCTTCTCCCCTGCACTCTCGCTCTCCTCTGCTTTTGTAATTACGTCATTAACAGATTCTGCTGATTCCGCTGTATTTTCGTTATTTCCAACTTCTGTTGTCACACTAACCGTCCCACTGTCATCTGTTACGGTCTCTGCAGCAGTTTCACCGCCTGTATTTACATCCAGACTTTCAATGCTTCCATCTGTTTCAGAAGCAACGTCATATCCTCCAAGCTCCGCTGCAGATGTCATCACCGGTGAAGCTGTAGTCACAGCCGCAATCAGTCCTGCAAGGATTCTGTTTCGCATGGAAGATACATATTTTCTTTTTCCCTTGTCAGAAGGGTTGTATGCTTTTTTATTTCTCATAATCTTTTCTCCTTTTTTTGCATTTTTAGAATTAACTGCTTTTCTCAGTCATACATGTTCGCAAATATTTTTAAGGCCCTTTTTTCATATTTTTTTCTCCTTTTTTCTATTTTTCGATAGGTTATTTATTTTTTTTGTATCTGTTTTTATGTATGCTTTCTTTCAGAACTACCCTGTATATTTAATATGCAAAATAAAATTATTTTTTTGCGTTATTTTTATATTTTTATAGAGCAAAGGCCTGGCATTTTTGCCGCCAGGCCTTTTTCATTTATTTTTTCTTTTTTCTTTTTGTCATTACAGCGAATGCAACTGCCATTAATCCAAATCCAAGAATACCGAATTTCCAGAACCCGTTATCTCCTGTTTTTGGCATAGCTTTTACATGACTGGAACCAGTATTTCCTGTATAGGAAGAAGTTCCCGTATAGGAAGAAGTTCCGGAAGCAGGCGGATTGCTGTCAGGTTTTATCGGCGTGTTCGTTATGGTCGCTGCCGGAGTTCTGGTCGGCACTGCAGTCGGAGTTTTTTCCGGAAGTGGTGTCGGTGTATTTTCCGGTACAGGTGTCGGCGTATCCACAGGATCGTAGGAATTCACAAAGCCGATATCCTGTTTCTCGCTGTTCATCTGTGCATCGGTATGTGCAGCCACAACTGCTTCCAGATCACCGGACTCTCCGTTCGTTACTGTTACTTTCACATAATAAACGGTATTGTCATAATGTCCGTTTTCCAGCTTTCCAGGCTGCTGGGAAACGCTGTAAGTGTATACGCCAGGAACAGCATATTCCACTGCAGGAAATTCTGCTTTCCCCGCACCTGTGATCGTGATCGTATTTTCTTCCGGCATGGGTGCTTCGTCCTCACCCTGAAGAATGATCGTATAAGTTTCGTCCGGAGATGGCTTCTCACCTGACAATTCCACGCTGACAGGAATCTTTACTTCCGCAACTCCAGCTGCCATAGCTGAAATCGGAAAAACTGTCAGGCACAGAACCGCAAGCAGGAGCACTGCCGGAAATTTTCGTATATTCGTCTTCATCCCCTCCTTACGTCTCCGGCGAATAAGGTTTCATTACCGCCAGAAGAACTGTTCTTGCATCTGTAAATTCCGAAGAGCAGGTTGACATTGCCAGTATCTGGGAAAAATCTTCGGACTTTCCAATGTTATCCATTGTCTGCTGATGGACATGTTCCGCGTTTTTTCTGACAAAATCCACAAGTCCGCTGGTGTCCGCCTGCCATTTTCCCGTTGCAAAAATAGACTCCTCAGATGCGGAAACCTGCATACATGCAAAAATTTCCAGCTTGTAGGAACGGTCAGGCAGAATCAACGTACCTGTGGTGCTTTTGTTGAAAAATTTCTTTTTTCTGTAAAGATCCAGATCTCCGAACATCTTATGCTCTGCCATGTGATGACCATACAGGAGAGAATATTTCCCCCGAAAATTCCTGTCACAGCCGGAATCCAGAAAGATACTTCCTGACAAAGCAAAATCACCGTATACATCGGTGTTGATGTAAGTCAGGTTATCTTCTCCCTGAAGGATCGGATAGTCGATCTTTGTGTGGTCCAGTGTGATCCATCCACAGACATCCGGATTGATTTTGCGGAGCTCTTCAAAAGAAGTGCCTCCGTCTTTCTGTTCCGGGTCGGGTTTCAGTTTTAAGAGCTGGGACTGGATGTCGTCCACAGCGCCATAGACCTGTGCGTTATCCCAGAGTGCATACCCGGAATACGCCGCCGCCAGGATCAGAAACAATGCTACAATGGCAGTAACCAGAGAGTTGGCTGCTTTCAGGAAAAACTTAGATGCGTTCATAATGCCTCCTCTCTGCTGCCTGGATGATCATTAATCTTCGTATTTACGTCTTCTGGTGATGAATGCTGCACCTGCGATTACGATCACACCTGCGAATACGAGGATGTATGGGAGGGTTGTGAGGTTGATGCCAGTGTCAACTTCACCGTTTCTACTGTTTTCGAATGCTGCTGTCTGATTATCTGCGTTTACACTACCTGTGTCACCGCTCTTTGTTGTTGTGTAGCCATCTGCTGCTGTCTCGGTAACAGTATAGGATACTCCATATGGAAGGTTAGCAATGCTGATTGTCTCGCCATGTTTCAATAAGAATGTTGTTTCTTTACCAATTTCAATGGATGTAGGATTTGCTGTATTGCTACCACCGGATACAGCATAAGAACTAGCATATGTTTTTCCTTTTTCACCTGTTAAGGTTACTTTGAACTCGAAGTATTTAGACTGATCACCAAGATTACCTTTAACTGTTTTGGAAATGTTTAATTTACCTGCGGAGTAGGTATTTGTAAATGTATCAGATTTTTCTCCTTCAGCTTCTGTATGAACTGCTGCTACACGAAGTTTTCCATTCTCTCCCTGAATAACAGTTACAACGAGTTTAATGTCGTTTCCGTAATAAGTAACACCTGCTGTCTGATTATCTTCTTTTTCTTTTAATGTGTACTCATAAATACCAACATGTTCATAAGTAGGCAGTGCAACTGTAATCTCTCCAGGTGCTCCATTAACAGTCGCTGCTTGCTCAGCAAATGTAGCACCTGTGATTGTTCCAAGTGCCGGAGCTGAAGTTGCCTCACTATCTCTTACTGTTCCATCTCCAACCTGAACTAATGTGAAAGTCTCTGCTGGAGAAGATGTTCCCTCATTTGTAAGCTTGTAAGCTTTCTTAATAGTAACCGTTGACTGGTCAGTGTACGTAGTGCCTGCATCTGCCGCAAACACCGTACTTCCCATGGTAAGCATGGTGGCTGCTGCGATCAAACATGCTAACAGTTTCTTTGTCTTTTTCATAAGAAAATCCTCCTAGAAATATAAATTTATTTATAAGCTCATAAAAAGCAGCTTATACATTTTGACTGTGATGTTCCCCTGAAAATGGGAGAACAGTTACTTTTTTTACAGTTCCCTTCTTCGAAGTATAGTGATCACTTTTGCTTTTACATCCTCCGTGGAGATGGAACCGAATTCACGGCTGTCTTTTGCATGGGTTCGGTAATCTCCCAGAATAAATACACTGCCTTCCGGAACTGTATAGGGATATGTGATCCCTTCCTTTGCATATGTAGGAAATGCAATTTCTCCTGTCTGGGCTGTTCCGTTTACGAGAAGCGTTCCTGTGTCATCCATTGTGATCACGTCGGTTTCGCATCCCAGGATACGCCCTACGTAAGTTTTGCCGTCGACTTCATACACGACAACATCTTCTTTTTCAAGATTCTGTTCCAGCCGATAACCAATGAGAAGATCTCCGGCCTCCACTGCCGGGAACATTTCATTATCCGGTGCCTGGCCTATAAGAAAAACCTGTGTAAACAGCAGCCAGCCAACGGCCACGATCAACACAATCCGCCAGAAAAGACGGATGTAGCCTTCCTTTATTTCTGTAGAATATCTTCTTTTCCGGATTGTCTGAGAACAGGTTTGATCTTTTTCAGCACGCATCACCTCCGCACCTCTTCTCTGGAACTATATCCTGTGAACAGATCAGACATTTGTATCCTGTCCGGTAGTCCCTCTTTCAGCAAGTTCCTTATATTTGCGAATCATGGCATCACAGCTTTTCTGATGGTCAGCGATCAGTGCATCGTACCGTGCACGTTCTGCACTTAAGGATGTTTCATAAATCTGATTCAGCTCTTCCAGCTTTTTCCAGAGATGAATTTCATCCACTCCGCCAAACAGCACTTTCCGAAACCTGACCGTCCGGAACCACTCCTTCAGCTTTTCGTGCTCATGATTTAACGCCTCTGTCTGCGGAAACCGCTCTGCTCCAGCATTGCGGCTTCCTTTTTTTCCTGACCGTTTCTTCTTCATCACAACCGCCTTCAACTCCAACGCTTCCTGCGCCCGAATAACAGCACACCTGCTCCGGCAGCTACGATACCTAATGCCAGAATGTATGGTGTTGTATTGAAATCCAACCCAGTGTCCGGGATTGCGTCTTTGTTGTTGGTAAAGGTAACTTCATGTGCGGTATTTTCATCCTCATTCAATTGCTGAATACTGGATATTGTCGCAATGTTGCCTTTAGCAGAAACAGAATTGTTTATTGTATAAGAAGTTTCATATCTACTGTTGCTATAATCATCCTCTGTAATTGTCACCGTTGCTCCAACTGGAACCTTTGTCAGCATTTTTGTCTGGTTATCCGACAATGTGATTTCCGCTGAACCACTACACTGTGTCTCATCGATGTTAAATGGAAGACTAATATTTCCATTTACTACAAAAACTTTGAAGTGGAACGCTTTGCTCTTATCCCCCATATTTCCGGTTACAATTTTTTTAATATTTACAGTTGTATAAAGCGGTATATAGTGAGCATAAAAATTTACGGTACCATCTGCTAACTCTGTATCAGTTGGACGATATGGCCAGGTTGTAATTTTCTGATCTCCACATGCTCCTCCGCCATCATTTTCCGGATACCAACCATCCAGAACATATGTTATTCCATTGATAACTTTTTTACTGCCTATTGTAGCTTTTTCTGTTGTTTCAACATTTCTTCCTCTTATATAATCTTTTGCATTGGACAGATCATATCCTGACGCCTCCGGACTTTTAATCCAGAATTTTGCAGTAAAAGTTTTTTTACATACAATATCAATCGTACAGTCAATATGATACTTCTGCACTGATGTTGTGCTGTTATCTCTTGAAATTTTGAATGGTTTTAATGTAATTTCTGTCACATCTTCTTTTTTTAAACCTGTTATTCCCAATTTCTTTTCCAGATTACCTTTATAATCTTTCCAAATAGAATCCAAAATATAATTAAAATATGTTTTTCCATCCACATTTCCACTTGAATCGCTTCTTTTTACAATCCATGAAGATCCTGCAGTTTCATCTGGCCATGTACTAACATGATTGCTCACATTTTCCCTAATATTTTTATCCTTGTTATCAACCTTTTCCCATTTTGCCCCCTTAGTATTAATTTTTCCAAATAATTTGCTCTTGTCTGATTCTGGTGCCCAATATTGGGTATCATTACTTTCCGGAATGCCATCTGGTGTAGCCAGATAATAGATAGCTGCTATTCCGGTATAGTTGTTATAACTACCCCTTCGTTCCTGCACCGCTACCGGATCTTGCTTCTGCTCTATATCCTGTACTGTCTGTGCATCCGCCTGCGCTTCCAGCTCCACATCCTGCACCTCATCTACCGATGCATCTGCATCTCCCGCCGGTGTCGCAGCTGGTTCTTCGGGCTGTTCGGTCACGGTCGGCTCCTCCGGCTGTTCGGTCACGGTCGGATCTGCTGGCTGGATTGGCTCTTCGCCAGGCTCTACGGATGGCTCTTCCGGCTGCTCCGGATCCTCAGATGGAGCTTCGATAACATCTGTCGGTTCCTCTGTATTTTCATCTCCGGTTGTCACCGCAGGTTCTTCCGGTTGTGCTTCATCCACCGACTGATCATTTTCCGCTTCTGTGGCTGTCAGCTCTTCTGCATCCTCTGCGGATCCGGACTGTACTGTTTCAATATTTTCATTGGCTGTTTCACTGCTGGCCTCTACCGCAAACGCTGAGATGGAAACACTGCAGATCATTGCG
>OLRJ01002447.1_pt1 | contig 13789 bp, 11 predicted proteins | sample 1672741 | NCBI WGS metagenome assembly OLRJ01 (sample SAMEA3136719, study PRJEB25190) | human gut metagenome | biome: human gut; feature: human-associated habitat; material: faeces | place: Austria | collected 2013
CGCACCTCGCTCGCCGTATCGGCACTTAGAATTATGCGGTATTGCCTTAGGAGTTAGGAGTTTTCTCAAATTAGAAATTAGGAATGAGGAATTAGAAATTGGAGGTATGGCGAGGTTGACGGTAACGCACTGAACCATATGAAGCCATATAAAATTAAAGAAATCTGGCGAAAATACTGTTTATCATAAGGGGTAGATTTTCGCGGTTTTTCTTGAATGTGGCGGCGTTTTATGATACCATACAGACATACATTCCATAGTATTAAATATTCCTAACCACCATGTTGAAATGCAGAGGGAGCGAAAGATGAAACTGAACAAGCATTATTCCGAGCTGAACGAAAACTATCTTTTCAGCACCATTGCGCACAAGGTTGCTGCTTACCAGAAAGCCAACCCGGATAAGGATATCATCCGCCTGGGCATTGGCGACGTAACGCTGCCGCTGGCCAAAAGCGTGACCGACGCCATGCTGAAAGCCGTTGAGGAGCAGGGCAAGAAAGAGACTTTCCACGGCTATATTCCCAGCGAGCAGGGCTATGAATTCCTGCGTTCCGCTATCCGGAAATACTATGCCGGCCACGGCGTGGAGCTGGACATGGCCGAAATCTTTGTATCCGACGGCGCCAAGAGCGACCTGGGCAACCTGCTGGATCTGTTTGATGTGGACAATACCGTGCTGGTTCCGGACCCCGTTTACCCCGTTTATGTGGATGACAACGTGATGGCCGGGCGCAAGATCCTGTACATGTCCGCCAGCGCCGAGAATAACTTTTTGCCGATGCCGGATGACAATGTTCATGCCGACATTGTGTACCTGTGCAGCCCCAACAACCCCACCGGCGCCACCTACACCGTGGACCAGCTGAAAGAGTGGGTGCGCTGGGCCAAGGCCAACAACGCCCTGATCCTGTTTGACGCCGCCTATGAATGCTTTGTCAGCGAACCGGGTCTGGCCCGCAGCATTTATGAGGTTGAGGGTGCTAAGGATTGCGCCGTTGAGGTTTGCAGCTTCTCCAAGATCGCAGGCTTTACCGGCACCCGCTGCGGCTACACCGTTGTGCCGCAGGCCATTGTCTCTGACGGCCAGAGCCTGAACAAGATGTGGCTGCGCCGCCAGACCACCAAGTTCAACGGCGTTGCCTATGTGGTGCAGCGCGGCGCCGAGGCCGTGTTCACCGAGGAAGGCATGAAAGAGATCCAGCACAACCTGGACTACTACCGCCAGAACGCTGCCGTGATTGCAGCAGCACTGGACGAAGCCGGTGTGTGGTACTGCGGCGGCAAAAACAGCCCGTACATCTGGCTGCGCTGCCCCAACAACATGGGCAGCTGGGAGTTTTTTGACTGGCTGCTGGAGACCGCCAATGTTGTTGGCACCCCCGGCGAGGGCTTTGGCGAGTGCGGCAAGGGGTATTTCCGCCTGACCGCATTTGGCGATGCCGCCAAGACCAAGGAAGCAGCCGCCCGCATTGTGGCCGCACTGAAAACCCTGTAATAATTACCCGGCTGCCCCGCAGCCGAACCTGATAACACGCGGATGATTGGAGGAGCAACCATGACCCCAAGCGAAGAAATTATGCAGTTTTTGAAGGACAACCCGACCTTTTATCTTGCCACGGTGGATGGCTATCTGCCGCGCGTGCGCCCGCTGGGCTTTGCCATGTGGTACAAGGACCACCTGTGCCTGGGCATCGGCAAGCACAAGGCCGCATACAAGCAGCTGTTGGACAACACCAACCTGGAAATCTGCGCCTGCAACGAAAAAGGCGAGTTTTTGCGCGTGCAGGGTACTGCCAACTTTGACAATACCCCCGAAGCACAGGCCGCCGCATTCAAGATTATGCCGCAGCTGGCCGATATGTACAACGAGGAAACCGGCCTGAAGCTGGGTATTATCTACCTGGACCACCTGTCCGCCAAGCTGTTCTCCATGTCCGGCAGTGTAAAGGACATCATGGCCTATTAAGCGATAAGCAAAACAAGAGCAAAACCAACGCCCGTGCGTTCCGTTTATGGGGAGCGCACGGGCGGTTTATTTTATATCAAAATCAAAGGGTCTTGAGCAAAATTTCTTCCATCGGGCGTTTGGGCACGCAGTAATCGCGGGCATCGTCCAGGTAATACTTTACATTGCCGTTCTGCATGGCAACCAGGTGGCTTTTATGGGTGGGGTAGCCGAACGCCACCACGCTGTGCAGGCGCAGATTTTCGCCCAGGCCCAGCAGCTCCTTGATGGCGGGGCGGTCGATTGCCCCCATGATGCAGCTACCCACACCGTGCGCCCAGGCGGCGTCCGTCATGTTGGCAAGGGCAAGTCCGGTATCGGTATCATTGCAGCCGGACAGGCTTTCATCCTGGCAGACAGCCACAAACAGTACCGGGGTCTCATCCGGTTTGGGCTGGCCCTGCTCCGGCGGCAGGTAAGCAGCCCAGTGCACCAGCGGCTGCATTTTGGCAACCATCTCCGGGCTTTGCACCAGCACATATTTCAGCGTCTGGCGGTTGGCACCGCAGCTGGCAATGCGGGCGGCCTCCATAATTTCCCGGGCAATGGCAGGTTCCACCGGCTTTTGTTCAAAGCGGCGGTAGGTGCGGCGGGTTTTCAAAAATTCCATTATATCCATGGGGGTTCACACTCCTCTTTTTGCTGTTTCGGGTCCAGGCCGCGGCGGTGCCTATTTCGCGCACCGCCACCTGTCTTTGAGCAATACCGCATAATTCTAAGTGCCGATACGGCGAGCGAGGTGCGGCAGATGCCAAGCCAAAAGCGCAGATAATACTGGATGTCTTATCGAGCATTTTGGCAACGCAGATGCCGTGCCGCAGCCGCCGGAGCGGTGCTTAAGCCGCAAGGCGGGAATTGTGCGGTGTTGCCTTTGCCTTTATTATAGTCCATTCCGCTTTTTTCGCCTAGGCTTTTTTTACAAAATTCTGCGGCGGAATTTCAGTCAATCACGGTCTTCGTGCGGCCGATGCCCACCACGGCGGAGGTCAGCTTTTTCCAGGTGTTGCAGCCGCACACCCCGTCTGCCGTCAGGCTGAAACTGCGCTGGGCGGCGCGCAGGGCATCATAAGTGTTCTGGCCAAAAGCGCCGTCCAGCGTTTTGGTGCTGTAGCCCAGGGCGTTCAGAGCGTCCTGCAGAATCAGCACATAGGTGTTTTTATCGCCGCGGCGGCAGGTGGGGTATCCGGATGTGGTGCCGGAGCAGGCCGGGGTGCCGTAACGGCGGTCAAAGTGCACCCAGGTGGGCGTCATGGAAAGCGGCTCCACATAACCCCAGGCCCTTGTGGCCGTGGCGGCGGCGTGGATGCGCTGGCGGATGGCTCTGCTGGTGCCCTGGCCCACATCAAAGGCAACGCCCGCATAGTGCTGGCTGGCCGTGCCGTGGCCGCCCTCCCAGATGCGCTTGAAGGCATACCCTACCGGGATGCCCGCCCCATACCGGCGGCGGGTCAGATTCCATGCTTCCATTGCGCGCGTTGTGGTCCACAGCACCCGCGCGTTGGATGACCCCCGAAACTCCCGCACGCTCAGCGTGCTGCCATAACTGTACGGCATCGGGTCGTTTTCGTTCAGGTTGTTGTATACAAGCATACGGTTTTCGTATGAGTCGTAAACATAGAGCTTTGCCATGGGTAGCCTCCTCTCTCGAATCAAGGAACAGTCAGGAAGTAGGAGTTAGAAGTTAGGAGTTTAAGGTGCGGCTTACGCCGCGTTTTTGAATATTAACGCCATGAAAGCTTTAAGTCTTTCAGCAAAAACTTTCACCTCTCCTACTCCCTCAACTCCTAACGCCTCCTTCCTAACTCCTAACTAATATTCGCGTCCGCTTTCAGCTGCTTCCAAACGCTGTCATCTACTACTCCCAGCGGGGTGATGTTATTGGCGATCTGCCAGGCTTCCAGGGCGGTTTGGGTGGCGGTGTCAAACTCGCCGGTTTCGGGCACAAAGCTGGCGGAGCAGTCCTGCGCGGCGATCTCGTTCAGCCACTGCTGCACCTGCAGCACCGCCGGGCCGCTGCTGCCAAGGGTCAGGGCGGCACCGGGCCAGACCTCCTGCGGTTCCGGCGCGGCGGATGCCGGGTTGACTGCCCCCAAGCTTAACGCTGCGCGGTAAAACGCCAGCCAGTCTGCCGGGGTCACTTCCCCGGTCACGGTGCGGCCTAACGTCTGCTGGGCGCTGCGCACGGTGGTTTCCAGGGCATCGTCAAAGGTATCCGTCAGGCCGCTTGGGGTGATTTCCGGCAGGAACTGGGCCAAGAATTCCAAAATCTGGGACAGGATGCGAATTTTCTGGCCGCTGTCCCCCACTTTCAGAGTTTCTTCGGGGGTATCCGGTGCGCGGGCTGTCACCGCGGGGCCGCTGGCGCTGACCTGTTGGGCGGAATCATAAATGCTCTGCCAGGTCAGCCGCCCCACCACGCCATCCACCGTCAGGCCCGCGTGTTCCTGCCAGGCAATGACCGCCCTGCGGGTGGCTGCGCCGAACGTTCCGTCCACCGTCACTGTGGGCACATCCCGATAATAGGCGGCCAACAGGCGCAGGTTATATTGCAGCGCCCGCACCGGGGTGCCGGTGCTGCCCTCCCGCAGGGTTGTCACAAACTGGCCGGGCTGAATGTTCTGCCCCACCAGGTTGTTGGCCACGGCAAGGCCGACCTCGTTCAGTTTGGCCCAGGTCCCGGCCCCCACCACGCCGTCTGCCGTCAGGCCGAACAGCCTCTGGAACGCCCGCACTGCACTGGCGGTGCCACTGCCAAAGCTGCCGTCCACCGTCACGTTGGAAAGGCCGGTATAATTTTCTGCAGCCAGTCTGAGCCAGAACTGCACCAGCCGCACCGCGTTTCCGCGGCTGCCGGTGCGCAGAGCGGTGCCAGGGTAAGCGGTGCCGCCGGCATCGCTCTGGGCGTTCACCCACTCGGCGTACAGTTCCTGCCAGGTCGTCTGGCCCACCACGCCGTCCTGTGTCAACCCCTCCGATTTCTGGAATGCCTTGACCGCGCGTTCCGTGGCCGCGCCAAAGCTGCCATCCACACGGACGGGCAGCAGATCGGAATCAAACTGCGCCAGGCTGGACAGCCAGAACTGCACCTGCTCCACGCTTCGCCCGGTACTGCCGCGGCGCAGCACGGTTCCCGGCCACGCCCCGGCGCTCTGGGCACCGGTAAAGGTTTCACCCTCGCTGGTCAGCTCGGCAAGGTCCTTGACGCTGACATAGATATAGCTGATCTTATACCAGGTCGCCTTGCCCACCACGCCGTCCACAGTCAGGGAAAACTGCTTCTGGAACTTTTTCACGCTGTTCTCGGTGGCTTCATCAAACGTTCCGGTAATGGCCGGTTTGCCGAAGGACGGGTAGTCCTTGGCAATGCGGGAGAGCTGTTTTTGCAGCACGTTGACCGCGGTGCCGGTGCTGCCGCGGCGCAAGGGGCTGCCGGGGTAGCTTTGCGGAATGGACGCAATGTTGTTGGTGGTGACCAGCTGCACCCGGCTGCCATAGTAATACCGCAGAATTTCCAGGGCGCTTTTGCCCTCCTTGGCGCGGTCCACAGTGCCCCATTGCTTCATGCCGGGGCAGGTCACGCTTTTGCCATCGCAATACTCGGTATAATAGGGTTCGGTGTCCCCCGTGCGGCGCACATAGGTGTTGAACAGCTCGGCAGTCAGGCGCTCCATCACGGCAAACACCGTGCGCCCCCGCACATACGCCTGGTCCACCCCCGGCGAGTTGGTAATGTTAAAGCTGTAGCCCCGGCTGGGGTACCATTCGGTCCAGATACGGTTCAGCGCCAAGCTGATCTGCGCCAGAATGTTGGCCCGCAGCGCCTGCTCCGGCCAGGTGGGGTATACCTCGCTGGATGCGACATTGGCAATGTAATCCTGGAAGCTGACCGTCACGTTTGCTGCACTGACCGCCGGGCGGGCCAGGTGGACGGTAATTTTCTTCGGCACCACCACCTCACTCAGCACGCGGGCATCGGCGCACCGGCCGATGGGGGCCGGGCCGCTGCCGCCGTCCCCGGCAAACAGCGGGTGTTCTGGGATCGTTTCCGGCTCCACTTCGGGCAGGGTGCGGGCAGCGGGCAAAAATTGCAGCCGCGCCACCGTCTGCTGCCCGGCAAACACCTGCACCCCCTCCAGTTCGATCGTCTGGAAGCCAGTCATCTCCGCCCGCAGCTGGTACACCGCATAGGGGCGCACCGTGGTGTTGGCTTCATCCAGGCTGTAGGCTTCGTCCGGGGCAGTCAGCACCAGTTCCGGGGCGGAACCGACATCGTTGGTGGTCAGGCGTGCAATCTGTGTTCCCGCTTCGCTCAGCACCAGCACCGTCACGCCGGGCAGCGGCGCAGCGTTTTCGGCCAGTGCTGTATACACTTGCAAGGTTCCACTTGGCATAAAAACACCTCCTGCACTACCCTATGCCGCAATGCGGCGGGGCGTGCAGGAGGTGTTTTGTTAGAGTTTTACTATTTGGGGTTACTGCGGTTCTTTGGCAAAGAACTCTTTCACCAGCTTGACCACCGTTCCGGAAAGCAGCAGCAGCGCGATCAGGTTGGGGATGGACATCAAGCCGTTGAAGGTATCCGCAATGCTCCACAGCAGGCCCAGGTCCACGGTAGCGCCCAGGATGGCAACAAAGGAGTAAACGACCAGGAAAGGCCGCACCACTTTGTCGGTGTGGAAGAGATACTCAATACAGCGGGAGCCGTACAACCCCCAGCCGATGATGGTAGAAAATGCAAAGCAGCACAGCGCCACCGCCGTGAACAGCGATGCCCAGCCGCCATAGGTGAGGGTAAAGCCGGAGATGGTCAGCTCCGCACCGGCGGCCTGGCCGTAATTGACCGACGTGCCGCTGCACAGGATGACCAGCGCCGTCAGGGTACAGATCACAATGGTATCGGCAAATACTTCAAAGATGCCGAACACGCCCTGCTTGACCGGCTTTTTGGTGTCAGCGCAGGCATGGGCAATGGAGCCGGTGCCAAGGCCCGCTTCGTTGGAAAATATTCCGCGGGAAACACCTTTCTGCATGCTCAGGAACAAGCTGCCCACTGCGCCGCCGGTAAAGGCCGCCGGGTTGAACGCCCCCGCCACAATGGAGGTGAACACCTCCGGAAGACGCGGCAGGTTGAGCAGCACCACACCCAGAGCCAGCACCACCAGCATGGCCACTACAATGCCGATGACCAGGTTGACGGTTGCCATAGCTTTATCGCTCACAACGGCATACTGGTTCAGGGCGGCATCAATGGCGGTGATAATGGTGTTGACCTGCGTGGCGTTGCCGGTGCCGAACACCGTCAGCACGCCGAACAGAGCATAAATGGCGGCCAGCCAGCGCCAGTGTTTGGCAAGGCCATTTTTGATGTAATACATCGGGCCGCCCACCAGCTCGCCATTGGCATTGCGCTCCCGGAAGTGTACCGCCAGCGTGACCTCCGAAAATTTGGTGCACATGCCCAGCAGGGCGGAACACCACATCCAGAACACCGCGCCCGGCCCGCCGATGGCAATAGCTCCCGCCACACCGGCAATGTTGCCGGTACCCACGGTGGCCGCCAGCGCGGTACACACCGCCTGGAAGGGGGTCATTGCACCATCCGAAGCATCCCGCTTGCGGAACATGCGGCCAATCGTGGTTTTGATGGCATAGGGGAATTTGCGGATCTGGATAAAGCCGGTGCGCACACTGAGCAGCAGCCCCACGCCGATGATGCACACCATGGCTGGAACGCCCCAGATAAAATTGTTGACTGCCTGGTTGACAGCCGCGATCGTTTGCAGCATATGTTGTACCCTTACTTTCCCTTACAAATCTCGTAATCTTTACATTATACCGAAAAAGCTGTTCCCTGTCCAGTTTTTGCCGCCCGGTTTACGAGGTCTGCGCGCAAAAAATGTTGCTTCTTGAGTTATACGATTTGTTTTGCGTTCGCATTGTATAACAAACAGTATAATTTAAGGTATAAATACAGCCCGTATTCCGGCTGCTTGGGGCGGAATACGGGCTGTATCATTGAAGCAAGACTTTTTCTGTTTGATCTAACTCATCTTGGAGGAAACAAGCTTGATGAAAAGGCTTTGGGGAAAATTGAAGGATTACTCCTTGACTGCCTGGAATGCCTGCTCCAGATCGGCGATCAGGTCGTCGGCATTCTCGGTACCGATGGACAGGCGGATGGTGTTCTGGTAGATGCCCTGGTCCAGCAGTTCCTGCTCGCTGAGCTGGCTGTGGGTGGTGGTGGCCGGGTGGATGACCAGGCTCTTAACGTCAGCAACGTTAGCCAGCAGGCTGAAGATCTTCAGGTGGTCGATGAACGCATGAGCTTCCTTCACACCGCCCTTGATCTGGAAAGTGAAGATGGAAGCACCGCCGTTGGGGAAGTACTTCTGGTACAGCGCATGATCCGGGTGATCCGGCAGGCTGGGATGGTTGACCTTTTCCACCTGCGGGTGGTTGGCAAGGTATTCCACGATCTTTTTGGTGTTCTCGGCATGGCGCTCCACGCGCAGGCTCAGAGTCTCAACACCCTGCAGCAACAGGAATGCGTTGAACGGGCTGATGGTAGCGCCGGTATCACGCAGCAGGATGGCACGCACATAGGTTACGAAAGCAGCCGGGCCGGCAGCGTCCACAAAGCTGATGCCGTGGTAGCTGGGGTTGGGTGCTGCAATGGCGGGATAGTTGCCGGAAGCAGCCCAGTCGAACTTGCCGCCGTCCACGATGATGCCGCCCAGGGAGGTACCGTGGCCGCCGATGAACTTGGTGGCGGAGTGAACAACGATGTCTGCGCCGTGCTCCAGCGGGCGGATCAGGTACGGGGTGCCGAAGGTGTTATCCACAACAACGGGCAGACCGTGCTTGTGGGCGATCTCTGCGATAGCGTCCAGATCGGGGATATCAGAGTTGGGGTTGCCCAGGGTTTCCAGGTAGACCAGGCGGGTGTTCTCCTGGATGGCATCCTCAATCTCTTTCAGGTTGTGGGCATCCACAAAGGTAGCGGTGATGCCAAAGTTGGGCAGGGTATGCTCCAGCAGGTTGTAGCTGCCGCCGTAAATGGTCTTCTGGGCAACCACATGGCCGCCGTTCTGGGCCAGAGCCTGGATGGTGTAGCTGATAGCGGCAGCACCGGAAGCAACAGCCAGGCCAGCCACGCCGCCTTCCAGGGCAGCGATGCGCTTTTCCAGCACATCCTCGGTGGGGTTGGTCAGACGGCCGTAAATGTTGCCGGCATCGGTCAGGCCAAAGCGAGCAGCTGCGTGGGCAGAGTTGTTAAATACGTAAGAAGTGGTCTGATAGATGGGAACGGCGCGGGCGCCGGTAGCCGGATCGGCCTCTTCCTGGCCAACATGGAGCTGAAGCGTTTCAAAATGCAGTTTGTTCTCAGACATTGTAATTACCTCCAAAATTTTGCGGTCAAATTCTCATATCTCAAATTGTTCGGAATGATTCGATAGAAAAAACGCCCGGTATCCCCGCATTTTCTGCATGCGTCTGGTTACCGGGCGTACTTACCTGTTTTATAAGCCTGGGCGGTCACATTCGGCCCCAAAGCGGTGCCGATACGCCCCCAGCCTGTTGTACAGCCCGGAAGTGTGACATTCGGCCACAGCGGAAGTTTGCGCGCAGCAAAGTGTTAAAAATAGCGTTCATTGTTGTGTGCTCCCTTCCGTTCAAAATCTCAACCAGCGTATTTCCTTTAACATACTAGGCTGGTTGGTATGTGTGTATTATAGCAGTCCTGCCCCCTACTGTCAACCCTTTCCAACAAAAAAGTGCAAAAAAAATCCCGCCGCCGGAGTTCCGGCAGGCGGGGCAGAGCATATTGGCGTGTTACCGCATTTTATTTCACATAACCCATCAGACTGGGCAGAGCCAGGCTGATCTGCGGCACATAGGTGACCAGCATCAGCACAGCAAAAATCGCGGCAAAATAGGTGATCAGCTGTTTGAACACCGTTTCGATCTTGACGCCGCCGACCTTAACGCCGACAAACAGCGTAGTGCCGACCGGCGGGGTGATGGTGCCGATGCACAGGTTGAAAATCAGCATGATGCCAAAATGGATGGTGTTCATGCCCAAAGCCTGGCAGACCGGCAAAAAGATGGGGGTAAAGATCAGGCAGGCAGGGGTCATATCCATAAAGGTGCCAACCACCAGCAGGATGATGTTAATAAGGAACAAGATCACATACCTGTTGCTGCTGATGGAAAGCAGGGCGCTGGACACCAGGGACGGGATGTTGGTGAACGCCATGACCCAGGACATGATGCTGGACACGCCGATCAGGAAGATGATGATGCCGGTCATCTCGGCACTTTCGCGCAGGATCTTGGGGATTTCTTTCAGTTTGATGGATTTATAGCCAAACAGGGAGAGCAGCAGGCTGTATACAACGGCCACAACGGAACCTTCGGTTGCGGTGAACACACCGCCGATGATGCCGCCGATGACAATGATAATGAGCAGCAGCGCCGGGATAGCCTGCAAGATGGTGTGAATGGCCTCCTTAAAGGTAAAGGAAGTCTTGCTGCGGTAGCCGTGCTTTTTGGCAAAGAAGTAGATTACGATCATGCAGGCCAGACCCCACAGGATACCGGGCAGGTAGCCGGCCATGAACAATGCAGCAACTGAAGTGCCGCCGGACACCAGCGAGAAGGTGATCATAACGTTGCTGGGAGGGATCAGCAGACCAGTGGGGGCGGTGGCAATGTTGGCGGCAGCGGAGAAGTTGGGGTCATAGCCTTCTTCTTTTTCGATGGGGCCGATGATGGAACCCATGGCGGAAGCAGCAGCCGTGCCAGAGCCGGAGATTGCGCCAAACAGCATGTTGGCAATCACGTTGGTCTGTGCCAGGGCGCCAGGGGCGCGGCCGGTGATGAGCTTGGCCAGGTTGATCAGGCGGACCGCAATGCCGCCTTTATTCATAATATTGCCGGCCAGGATAAAGAACGGGATTGCCAGCAGGCTGAACATGGAAATACCGGAGAAAATGCGCTGCGCGCCGGTAACAACGGCGACTTCAAGGTCCATAATGGGCAGGATGGCAACCACGGACGAAATGCCGAGCGCCACCGCGATGGGCACGCCTGCGATCAGCATAATGACCAGCAGGATCAGGATGATCAGCCCGGAAACAAGAGCAATGTTCATTGTGTTTTCCTCCTCATTCTGCGCTGGTAGAGCTGTGTTCTTCCACGCTGTCGGTGGCAAGGTCAATGATGTTCAGTACCGAATACACCACGATCAAAGCACCGGACAGCGGCAGAACGGTGTACACCGTGCCCATGGGGATGCCCAGAGAGGCTGTGACCTGGGTCATGGTCAGCTTCATGATGCTGACACCACCGTACAGCATAACAACGGCAGCCAGCAGCAAGACCAGGCATTCGCTGATGATCTCCAGCACCTTGCGCGGGGTGCCGGTGATCTTATCGGCCAAAAAGCCCATCCGCATATGGTCGCGCTTGCCAAACACCAGCGCGCTGGAAAGCAGGGCCATCCAGGTAAAGCTGTAGGTCAGCAGCTCTTCCGAAACGGTGGAGGGGCGGCCAAAGAAATAGCGTGTCACGATTTGGTAGGTGCCAACCACGACCATGGCGGCAAACAGCAGGGCGCAGACCCAGCTCAGGACGGTATCCAGCCCATGGCGGAACTTATGTAAAGATTTCATTGTGCGCTGCCCTCCTCATATTCTGCATTGATGGCCTGGATATGGTCATACAGGTCCTGGATATCCGGGTTGGCATCCAGCATTTCCTGCTGCACATTGCTGACCTTATTGCTGAACTCGCTGATATCCACATCAATAAAGGTCACGCCCATATCATTCTCGGCGATCTGCTTGGCTTCCTCCACCTGGTCATCCCAGCAGGAAAGCTCTTCCTCGGTGGAAAGGCGGGCGGCCTCCTTGAAGACAGCCAGCTCTTCATCGGACAGGCTGTTCAGGAATTTCAGGTTGCCAACCAGCATATCCGGCACCATCTGGTGCTTGGTGTAGGAGAAATACTTGGCAACTTCGCCGTGCTTGTTGTTGGTCAGGGCCAGCTCGTTGTTCTCCGCACCGTCAATAACATGCTGCTGGATGGCTGTGTACACATCGCCGAAGCTCAGCGGAGTGGCGGCAGCGCCAAAGGCCTGCACCATCTTAACGCTGGCGGGGCTCTGCTGCACGCGGATCTTCAGACCTTTCAGGTCATCGGGGGTATAAATGGGGGTAGTTGCATAGAAATTGCGGGTACCGGCATTATACCAGGTCATCACGCGGAAACCGGCTTCATCGGTGGAATCATACACGTTTTCCATGTAATCGGTATCATTCATGACGGCATGGTAAGCTTCTTCTGAGGTGAACAGGTAGGGCATGCTGAAAATCTCGTACACATCGGCAAAGGTTTCCAGGTTGGCGGTACCGGCCACGACAAAGTCAATCGCGCCGGTCTGGGTCAGCTCGATGGCTTTCTGGGCAGAGCCAAGCAGCTCATTGGGGAAGATCTGAACCTCGTATTTATTGCCCAGGTTGGCTTCCACATATTCTTTGAACTTGAGCAGGCCAAGATGCTCGGGGTGGGTTTCGGACTGTGCATGAGAAATGCGAATGATTCGCTTGCCGCCCGTCAGTGAGCCGGAACAGCCGGTTGCCGCTACCAGCATAACGCCGCAGATGCTCACGCACAGCATTTGCTTGAGGTATTTCATGGGGGTTCCTCCTTCTTTATATTCCGCTGGGCCGGCCTGCAGCGCACAGCACGCCGCAGTGTTTGCTCATAACCCATTGATTCTAATTAGCATTATATGTTTTATTTTTAGCTTTGTAAATATCACATTATTGTAAAATGTAACGTAAACATATGTTTATTTTTGTGTATTCTGATTTTACAAGGTTTTTTCGCACGTATTTTGCGCATGTAATTTTATTATCAAGCGATTTTTGCTTTATCTTTTTCTTTATATATAAGGGCTATATAGGAGTCCGGCGCAGCGGAGCGCTGGCGCTGCGCCCCGGCCCTATCGTTTGGCGGCATAAAATAACAGATGCCCCGCCTGCCAAACGGCGGAGCATCTGCTCAGATCACATATTCGTTGCCCGCATCGGGGTACTGCATCAGGTCGGCCAGTGTCACGCTGTCCAGGTATTCGCTGATCATACCGTCCAGCTTGTACCACAGCGGATAGGTGCGGCATTCCGCCATGCGCGGGCAGGCAGGGGCACCTTCTTCCAGGCAGGCAACAGTTGCCAGGCTGCCCTCCGTCAGGCGCAGAATGCTGCCCACGGTGTACGTTTCCGGCGCGCGGGTCAGCTTGTAGCCACCGCCCTTGCCGCGCAGACCTTCCAGAAAGCGCTGCTGGACCAGCACCTTTAAAATGCTTTCCAGATATTTTTCGCTGATCTCCTGGCGCGCTGCAATTTCTTTCAACGGCACATAGCCTTCGCTCTGGTGCTCGGCCAGGTCAATCATAACGCGCAGGGCATAGCGCCCTTTTGTTGATACCATCATAAGTGGATCATCCTCCGTATTTTCTAATACCTAGTATATAACAAGGTTAATGGGAAAACAAGCCTTTGAAAAAATAAAAAAATCAAAATACCCTATTGACAAACGGGTTAATGGGGTTTATAATCCCTATAAACCCAGACGAAAGGTTGGTAATTAAACATGAAGCGATGTCGAGGCTTGGAGCTGTAACACGAAATCATCCATTCAATTCCAACATTTTATAAATAAAGGCAACACCGCACAATTCCCGCCTTACGGCTTAAGCACCGCTCCGACGGCTGC